>Ga0209254_10006798_pt1 | contig 10547 bp, 9 predicted proteins | sample FrelakmetDIP11DI_FD_187148 | JGI IMG/M metagenome (GOLD analysis project Ga0209254, IMG submission 187148) | Freshwater lake sediment microbial communities from the University of Notre Dame, USA, for methane emissions studies - DIP11 DI (SPAdes)... | ecosystem: Environmental > Aquatic >... | reverse complement strand
CTGCTTCAGCGGATTGTGAATACGGTCAGGATTGTAAAGTCCCTGAAGGGAAGCCTGACCTCGTGCGCATGTCTTTCCCAAGTTGGCTGGATGATTTGGATTCCCTTCCACCTTAAGTGCCCGACCTTGCTCCGTGCGCACGACGATACCGCAACCTGCCGGGCATTCACGGCAGGTGGTGGCGTAATAGGTGCTCTGACCATTGTATGTATATTCGGGCATGCGGGTATACGGTTCGCGCACCACATAGCGGGACGCTGGTCCACAGCCGGTCAAAACGGCTGTGGCTGCTGCTGCGATACCGGCTGTTTTAATAAATTCGCGCCTGCTAATCTTTCGGGTCATACTATGCTCCACAAGCGAGTTTCTTGTCCGTCTATGCTCATCCTAGCGATGACAGGTACCACAATCGGTAAGCTTGGTAAGCAGAACCTCATCGCCGGCTGCCCGCGTACGGTGGCAGTGCAGGCACCAGCCCATGTTCAGTCTTGGAAGGGGTTGTGCTACTGTCTCGCGACTTATTTCACCATGGCAGGTCTCACAATTTAGCCCCGCAGCAATATGTGGGCGGTGATTGAAGTAGACGAAATCCGGCATGATGAACACTGGTATCCATTGGATCGGTGTGTTAGTCGCCACTGCATCTGCGAGCTTCTGCTGCTCCTCGTCTTTAATGGGGATCTGTTGGTGGCAACCCCAGCATTTTGTCTGGGTAGGTAATCCTGCAGATTTCCCTTTCCATGCCCCAGGGTGACAATACAGGCACTGCACACCAAAACCCACATGCACGTTATGGTTGAACTGGATGGGCTGTTGCGGAGGCTGCTGGATCAGCCAGATGCCATAGCTGGCACTACACAGGAAGAAGACAATTAATAATCCCATCAGCAATAGGAAAACTGGCTTTTTTACTAACGCTTTCGCTTTTTCAATTAGATTGAGTGTCTTGATCCATTCAAGCATCGTTTCGCCTCGCTACTTGCGTTTACTACGCTCACTTCGTCCGCGCAGGATGGTGACCACAATAACGCCCACAACAATGAAACCACCAATAAATAATACTGCATAAATTCCCATCCCTAAGAACATCGTCAGACTGGTGAGGATGCCTGTCCAGATGCTGGTTGCCGGTCCTCCCATTACCGGGGCAGGCGTGGTCAGAGGGTTTTGGGTTGGCTGGCTGGTGATCTCAGCACCAGTGGGTAGAGTCTCGGAATATGCTAGAATATCTCGACCATCCTCCGGTGACCAACCCAAAGTAACTCCCACTGGCATATCAGTCCCGGCTGTACCAAAACGTGTGCGATGCAAGAAACGCCAAGGATCACGGTTTGCTACGCTACCCAGGAATTCGCTGATTCCTTCCGTGTGGAAGACGATCTTCTTTCCATCCACACCATGACATTCTGCACAAGTGGATTGGTAGAGATCCTGCCCATGTGTTATGTCTGCATTGAGTACCCGTAACGAGACCGGGTTGATATACTGTGTGTCATCAATGGTGCCATACTTTAAGAACTGCGCTAGCTGTGTCAGGGCATTATTATCTAGATAAAGTGAGAAATCATGGGCTGGATCCTTACTTCCTTGTAGGTGGCTGATGATTTCGTCAACACTCAGACCATGCGCCAAGGTCATTACATCCGGGAACCCGGTAAAGTGAGAGCCTGAACTATATTCACCCTGTGCACCGCGGTAATCCCAGCCGTGACATTCGCTGCAACGCCAGGTGTCTTGTCCGGAACGAGTGTTAGTGGATTGACGGTTCCAGATGGGCATATTCCCAGTGGGTGGATCCATACCCAGGACGGCAAACCATTTATCGTATATCTGGGCTCCACGGACAATATCCTGCTCAGATGGATTTTCCCCCTGCGCCAAGGTGCCCGATGTAATCAGTAGCGCTAATGCACCCATTAAAATAAAAAAGAGAAAGCGGGTGTGCTTAAATAATTTCATAAGTGCGCCTCTACTCCCTATATATTCAAAATCCTGCGGAAGATCGAGCAGATAGAGAAATTATACATCAAGAGCAGGAAAATGAGAAAATTTCTGTTTTCTCTCATGATATACTTTACTACTCTAATGTAAGGATATAAAAGAATGGACTGCATTGTGCTTGCAATCCAAAAATCAAAAAATTTGTTTTCCTGAACACGCTTGTGATGAACTTTTCACCTTATCCAAAAGGAACAGCTCATGAAGCATGTTGTAATCATTACCATTTTGGTTATCGCCAGCACCCTCCTGATTCACACTGGATTGACCAGCATCGATTTACTTCCAGTGGAAGCCAGCGCCCAATCGGTGGAAATCGACCAGCTCTTTGGCATGTATACCTGGATGATATCAGCCTTGTTTTCGCTAATTATGGTTGTCCTGGTGTATTGCTTGATCGTTTTTCGTCGCAGGAAGGGTGAGACAGGGGACGGGGCTTACATCACTGGCAACACCGCCCTTGAAGTAGCCTGGACAGCCATCCCGCTTATCCTCGTTGTTATCCTGGCATATATTGGTGGCAAATCGCTGGGTATAATCCGGCGCGTTGATCCATCCGCAATGAAGGTAAAGGTGATCGCGGGGCAATGGTACTGGCAATACCAATACCCTGAGTATGGTGTCACTTCCACGGATCTCTACCTTCCAGTTGGACAACAGATCGACCTCTTGATGACATCCAACGATGTCATCCATTCATTTTGGGTACCCGAGTTTCGCGTCAAGCAGGACCTTGTCCCAGGTCGCACCACCGAGTTACGCATCACCCCCACCCTTATCGGTGAATACAAGGTGCGCTGCGCTGAACTCTGTGGAACCCGGCATGCTTACATGGAAGGGTTGGTTAATGTGTTATCTCAAGCGGATTTTGATAAGTGGATATCACAACAGCAGTCTGCTGCACCCGCTGATCCCGCACTGCGTGGACAGCAGCTTGCTCAGGACTATGGCTGTACTAACTGCCATTCCACCGATGGTTCACAAAAAATCGGTCCCACTTGGCTGCACCTATATCAATCAGATGTGGAATTATCTGATGGGACCAGCGTTGTCGCCGATAATGATTATTTGAAGACTGCGATTGTTGATGTCAACCTGCAAATCGTGAAAGGTTTCCCGGCAAATGTGATGCCTGATTTTTCAAATACCTTGGATCAGACCATGGTTGAATCACTGGTGGCGTATATCAAGACATTGAAGTAGTGGAGGTGCTATGAGGAAATTCTTCTCCCTTGGACTGGTACGCGGTTTGCTCTGGCAGATTTTAGGAACAGCCATTGGTATTGGCATTCTCACTGGTATCCGTCAGTTGCTTGGCTTAGCCCCCTGGAAACCTGAACCTGCCATGGTTTTTGGAGCCCTGTTGGGTGCAATGTTCTTCCTCTATGGTGTGGGTGTTCTGAATGATTGGATCAGAGTTGCTGCTGGTAAAGAGATTCAAGAACACATCGATGAGACCGGCTTGGGTTGGAGGCGTTACTTTGGCGCTTCTCTTGACCATAAAGTCATCGGTATCCAGTACCTGACTTTATCGCTAGTCTTGATGGTAGTAGGGGGCACATTTGCATTGATCTTTCGCTCTGAGCTAGCCACTACTGGAATGCAATTCCTCACGTTGATGGAATATAACACCCTGATGTCTTTGCATGGCATCGTAATGATTGTGGGTATCCTTGTTGGCATCGCAGCTTTTATGAACTACCTCGTCCCGATGCTGATTGGAGCGCGAGATATGTCATTCCCGCGCCTGAATGCCTTCGCTTTCTGGCTGGCAGTTCCCGCAGGCATTATTCTGCTCTCCAGCCTGGTTCTAGGTGGTTTTGATACAGGCTGGACTGGCTATCCTCCACTCTCCGTACGTGCCCCCATAGGCATGCAGATGTTCTTCCTGGGAATTTCGCTGGCAGGCTTCTCCACCATTCTTGGCTCATTAAACATCATAGTCACAATCATCCGTCAGCGTGCTCCGGGCATGATCCCCTTCCGCATGCCCATCTTTGTCTGGGCCTCCATTGCCACTTCCATAATCAGTCTTACTGCCACCCAACTAATTGGCCTGTCATTCCAGATGGTTATGTTCGAGCGTCTGTTCGGGATGGGCTTTTTCGACCCAGGTAAGGGTGGCAATCCGATCCTCTTCCAGCACCTTTTCTGGTTTTATTCCCACCCAGCAGTGTACGTTTTTGTATTACCAGGATTGGGTTTGATCAGCGAAATGCTACCGGTCTTTGCCCGCAAACCACTCTTCGGATACAAGTGGGTTGCCATCTCATCGATTGCCATTGCGCTCATCGGTTTCCTGGTATGGGGGCATCATATGTTCGCCTCCGGCATGGCAGAATACCTGCGTGTGCCATTCATGTATAGCACCCTTCTTGTGGCAGTACCAACCGGCGTGAAGTTCTTCTCTTGGTTGGGAACGCTCTGGCGTGGCAAGATAACCTATGAAACCCCAATGCTCTTCTTGCTGGCTGGTATAGTAGTCTTTTTGCTTGGAGGTCTCACTGGACCACCCAATGCGACCATCTCAACCGACCTGCACCTTACCGATACCTATTTTATTGTGGGTCACTTTCACGATACTATGTTCGGTGGGTATGTCTTTCCATTCTTTGCCGCCATTTATTACTGGTTCCCTAAAATGACTGGGCGAAGACTGAATGAGAAATTGGGCAAGCTTCATTTCTGGCTGATGACACCCGCCTTTATCGTGCTCTCGCTGGCGATGATGCGCGTAGGAATGCTAGGTATGCGCCGGCGTATTGGAGATTATGATCCGGAGTTGAATTTTGTCATTGACCATAAGATCATGACGGTTGCAGCTTTCATTATCGCTCTGGGAGTTCTAGTTTTCTTAATAAACGTCTTCTGGAGTATTCGAAAGGGTGAAGTGGCGACCGGTAACTTGTGGAATTCCCGCTCTCCTGAATGGCAGGTGCCCTCCCCAATGCCCATGCATAACTATGAAAAACCCTTCGAAGTGGTGGGTGAACCTTACGATTATGGACTACCGGGCTCAGTATACGTGAAATTTAAGGAGAGTGAGTGACATGGAACACCAACATAAATCCTCCGCTCTCCTGCTTGGGTTGCTTGTATTTGGTGCGTTGGCAGTCTTAACTGCGGTTGAATTCGTCTTTGCCCTTAAAATAAATCTATGGCAGTTCCTCGTACTGATCCCACTCATCAAGGCCGGGCTTGTATTGTATTACTACATGCACATCTCCCGCCTTTTTGAGGCGGACCTTGATGCGAACCATGAATCTTACGCCTACAAGCTGCTTACCAACCGTATAGGACTATGGCTCTTTTTACTCTCAGATGCGTTTATCTTTGGTGGATTGTTACTTTCACGCATAAACTTGCTTGGGCTTATGCGTCCAGATCTCAATCAAGTGCTGGGTTTGGCGGTCACCTCTATACTGCTGATCTCTTCGTTTTTTGCCAACCGGGCTGAGATATTAATGGAGTTTGGTGAGCGCAAGCAGTTCATCCTTAATATCTCTATTACCATCGGTCTAGGCATCCTGTTTCTGGTGGGGGTCGTAGGTGTGGAATGGCGTCTGGCACCTTTTGGTCCTGCAGATAGCATCCAAGGCGCAATTTTCTATGTGATGACCGGTTTCCATGCCTTCCATGTTCTTACTGGTGTTATTTTCCTGACAATAGTTTTACGTAATGGATCGCGTGGTCTTTATTCTGCCGAAAAGCATTGGGCAGTCGAAGCTAGTGTGGTCTACTGGCATTTCGTGGATGTCGTTTGGTTCTTCTTCTACCCTGCGCTTTATCTGATTGGTACATTGGCAAAATAGTTACCTGGTAGTCTGCATTATTTTGCCGGAGGTGTTGATGAACAGGAAATATCTTGTTGTTGCTATGGTACTTTTGTTAGTATTAGTCATAATTGCCTTGGTTTACGCATATGTTAATTCCAACTCTAACTCCTTCCATGGATCACTCATCTCGCCACCTAAGCCTGTGGCTGACTTTACTCTGACCAACCAAACCCTATCCAATACGAAACTCTCAGATTTTCGCGGTAAATATGTCCTGTTATTCTTTGGTTTCACCAACTGCACAGAGGAGTGCCCATTAACGATGGGATTCCTTAAGCAGATGCATGACCGACTGGGTAGCCAGGCGGATAGGACTCAGGTCATGATGATCACCACGGATCCCACCAAGGATACCCCCCAGGCGTTAGGGTCTTTTCTGAGCCATTTCGATCCGTCTTTCATCGGCCTGACCTCATCCCTTAATGTTCTGCAGAATATCTGGGCGGAGTATGGCGTCACGGTGATGGATGAAGGTGAGACCCACACTTCTTATGTGTATTTGATCGACCCTCAAGGCAATCTCATCGCAACATATCCTCTTCTAGAAAATGCTGATGGTATCACAGTTGACCTAAAACATTTGTTGTCAGAGAAATAACCTTGCGAAAAGCAATCCTACTGCGAATGCTACTCTGCCTGGCGATAGGTATACTGCTTGCTGCTGGTGGCAGTGAGTTGGCTTTCCGGTTGCAGGGGAATACATCAAGTCGTGGTCCACAAACCATCGAGCTGGACATTCCAGCCGGCACTGCCGCTATTGTGGCGCAGGGGGAAAGCGTACTGCCCGCCAGTCAGAATTTTGTGGTTGGGGACACGCTGCTTGTGCACAACCAGGATTCGATCACCCACACCCTGGGTCCATTGGTCATTCCATCCGGCTCATCAGCAAGCATGAAGCTCGACCGGGCTGGTAATTTGGACTACACTTGCTCCTTCCAACCTTCCCAGTATTATGGGTTAGATATCCAACCAGCATTGAGTATGGTCACACGCCTGGAAGCTTCTCTTGTCGCTGGTTTACCTCTGGGGATTATGCTTGGTGTTTATAGTCTGCTGGTTTTTCCTTTAAAACCCAAAGAAAAAACCGGCCAACCGTGATTAACTAGAATTATCTTATTGGTGAAGAATTGTTAGAGTTGATGTTTTCTCAAAAATGGTGGTGGACCACACTGATCGTGATTGTGGGGATTGGAGTGGCAATCCGTCTGGGCATTTGGCAGCTTGAGCGCAATGCTGAACGCAGATCAAACGTCCGTCACATCCAAGCTTTGCAAGACCTGCCTCACCTGAACCTGAACCTTCTACCCATCCCTGATGATTTGGAAGAAATGGAATATCGCCATGTGACTGTGTCTGGAACTTACGATTTTGAACACCAGGTAGCATTACGCAACCAGGTATGGACTCAATCCTGGGGTGATGAATCTGGTTATGCTTTATTGACCCCCCTCATCCTTTCTGATGGGCAAGGAGTGATGATAGAGCGTGGTTGGATCCCCAGCCAATATAACAGTCGCGCCAAATGGCAGAAGTTTAACGAACCCGGTCCGGTCATTGTAGATGGTATTATCCGTCTGCCAATGAAAAAAGGAGAGATGGGCGGTGGCGTACCCGACCCGACCCTCGCACCTGGAGAGACTGACTTGGATTTCTGGAATCTTGTTAACCTGTCGCGCCTGCAACAGCAGATGCCCTACCCTCTCCTTGACGTTTACATCCAGCAAGCACCAAGTAAAAACCCCGAAACTTTGCCATATCGTTGGTTATCTCAGCCTGACTTAAGTACGGGTGCACACATCGGTTTTGCATTGATGTGGTTCTTTTATGCTGGTCTACTCATATTTGGATACCCTCGATGGCTTAAGAATCAAAAAACAAATACCCTCCACGAAGATGGAGATGGCTAGGCTAGGTTTTCCCAATTTCTCCATTGGGATGCCACAAATAAATTTGTGATTGCTTTTCTCTGAATAGGATATTCTGTTAGAAAAAAAGTAAGTCACAGCAGATTGAGATTATATTGTAAATAACATTACAAAAACCGGATCATACCCTCCAAAAACCTCGTCGAATGGGACGGACATCCTCTGCAGTGATAAAGGCTTCATGATCGATCTCATTAACTAATGTGTGAACTGAATCCACTTGCTTGCGTAGCACAGAACAATTAATCATCGAAACCATGCCATCTTTTCCACGACCGGATGATTCTGTGACAGCATAACCATTTTGACGCAGGTGGGTAACGATGGCTGAACCACGGCTCGGGCTGATTATATTGATCGAAACATGTCCGATAGCAATCCGCTCTTCTATGATCATGCCCACCACATTACCAGTCGCAAAACCAGCTGCATATCCGATAATATTTAATGGATTATTTACCTGGGTGAGTACTTTACCTATGGCAAGCACAAAGATTGCGGATTGAAAAAAGCCTAAAACCCATGCAATCTGCTTTTTGCTGCGCATAACATACAAAACACGCAGTGTGTCTAGCGTCATGTCGCATACGCGCAAGGCGAAGATTAACAAGGCGCTCATCCAGGCTTGAGAAGATAAGATAAAATCCATAGTTATCGTTCTGTGGGCAGATACATCCTTTCAGTGTATTCTTTTAACATGCGCTGGATGCTGAAATGCGGGGTGAGGGTCCGGATTGACTCCTTCATCACAGCAATCCAATCACCAGGTAATCCATCAGCTGAGCGAGCCGTGTAATATAGGGGGATTATTTTATTTTCCAAAGTGTCATAGAGACTTTCTGCGTCAGCTTCATCCTGCAACTCATTGGTTTCACGATCCTGGTCATCACCAATCACCCAGCCGTTGGAACCATTAAATCCCTCACGCCACCAACCATCCAAAACCGAGAAGTTAAGCGCACCATTCATGGCAGCTTTTTGCCCGGAAGTGCCAGAGGCTTCATTAGGGCGTCGAGGGGTATTCATCCAGACATCAACCCCCTGAACCAGATAGCGAGCCAGGTTCATATCATAATCTTCCAGAAACACCAGACGACCACCACTTTCGGCTTTTTTAACGGTTCGATACACATCTTGGATAATCAATTTCCCAGGTTCATCTGCAGGGTGCGCTTTCCCAGCAAAAATGATTTGCACCGGCTGGTTTGGGAGGTTGATGATCTCCATCAGGCGATTGAGGTCTTGCAGAATTAGATTGGCGCGTTTATAAGTGGCAAAGCGGCGGGCAAAGCCGATGGTTAAAGCATAAGGGTCAAGCAATGCTCCAGAGGCAATGACCTGAACTGGATGAACGTTGGACGTGAGCCACTGTTCACGAGCGCGCTCGAGAATATATATCGTTAATTTGCGTTTTAAATGACGGCGAATAGCCCATAGCTCCATATCCGGGATGTTTTCAATTTTTTCCCACGTTTCAGGTTCATCCACATGTTCCTTCCAGCCATTCCCAAGATGACGATCATATAGATTATTCAGGCGGCGTGCTAACCATGTTCCCGTATGGACACCATTGGTGATATGAGTTATGGGGACTTCATCTTCCTTGAGTTCCGGCCAGTAGAAATTCCACATTTTTCGTGCTACTTTACCATGCAGCTCTGATACGCCATTGTGTTTAGAGGAAAAACTCATTGCGAGGATTGGCATACTGAACGTCTCACCCCAGGGTAGTGAATGGCGGGCGAGGTCAACGAACTGGTCACGTGTCAAGCCTAGTTGAGGCCACAGGTTGGAGAAATATCTGTCAACCAGCCAATGCGGAAATTCATCGCTCCCAGCAGGAACGTTTGTGTGAGTCGTAAATATCGTTGCTGATCGAACCTGTTCAGCGGCTTTTTCAAACGAATTTCCAGCTGCTACAAGCTCGCGGATGCGTTCAAGCACCATAAAAGCTGAATGACCTTCGTTCATATGCCAAACATCTGGATTGTAGCCCAATGCGCGTAAAGCCCGAACGCCGCCAATCCCTAGAATGATCTCTTGAGAGATGCGTGAATCCATATCACTGATATACAGACGGGAGGTTAGCTCTCGATCTGAAGGTGTATTACTATCAACATCACTATCCAGTAAATATAAGGGTACCCGTCCGATACGGATTTCCCATAAACGTGCCTCAACATTTCTTCCGGGAAGCTCAATAGTTACAGTTAACAGATTACCATTATTATCCATGAATGGTAGAACAGGTAGTTCCTCAAATTTCAAGCGGGCGTAACGCGCTTCCTGCCAGCCATCCTCAGATATGTGTTGAGAAAAATAACCCTGTGTATATAAGAAGCCAATGGCAACAAAAGGAAGACCCAGGTCACTGGCCCCTTTTAGATGATCACCAGAAAGGACACCCAAGCCACCTGCATAAATAGGCAAGGTCTCATGTAAACCGAACTCGGATGAAAAATATGCAATGGGTTGGTTCAAATGTTGTGGGTGGTTATTAGCAAACCATGTATTCTTTTTATTCATATATTCGTCAAAAGACCGCATGATGCGATCGTAGTAATCCAAAGCATAACGGTCGTTAGTGAGGTGTTTTAACCGTGTCGGATCGACCAATTGCAAAAATCGGATCGCGTTATGATTTATTTTTTCCCACAGGACGACATCAATACGAGCGAAAATCCGTTGAGCATCCGGGTTCCATGTCCACCATAGGTTGTATGCCAACTCTCCCAACCGATTGATCCTTCGGGGGAGTGTGAAATGATTGGGTATGATCGTCCTAAAA
>Ga0209254_10006797_pt1 | contig 10547 bp, 9 predicted proteins | sample FrelakmetDIP11DI_FD_187148 | JGI IMG/M metagenome (GOLD analysis project Ga0209254, IMG submission 187148) | Freshwater lake sediment microbial communities from the University of Notre Dame, USA, for methane emissions studies - DIP11 DI (SPAdes)... | ecosystem: Environmental > Aquatic >... | reverse complement strand
CAAAGGGCAGCAGCCAAAGGACATGAAGATCATCAGTGTCAAGAAGTTCACCCCTGAGCAGCACAACGCTACCTGTTCCGGCTGCCACGCCAAAATGTCCCCGGTCACCAAGGCTTATACCCCGGGGGATCGCTTCTTCGACCACTACGATATCGCCACCCTGGAGGATCCTGACTTTTACCCTGACGGTCGTGACCTCGGTGAAAACTACACCTATACCTCCTGGCTTATGAGCCCCTGCGCCAAGGCAGGGAAGATCAACTGCGTGACCTGCCACACCTCGAGCGGCCGCTACCGGTTCAAGGCCGCAGAAAAGGCGAACGATGCCTGCCTGCCCTGCCATGAGAATCAAGTAAAGAACTCACCCGCCCACACGCGGCACAAGCTGGATAGCCCGGCGAACAAGTGTATATCCTGCCATATGCCTATGACCTCCTTTGCCCGGATGAACCGCACTGACCACTCGATGCTGCCGCCGACGCCCTCTGCCACCATTGCCTACAAGTCACCCAATGCGTGCAATCTCTGCCATACTGACAAAGACGCCGCCTGGGCAGATAAATATGTGCGCCAGTGGCGCCCCAGGGACTACCAGGCGCCGGTACTCAAACGGGCAGCATTTATCGATAGCGCCCGCAAGCGGGACTGGAAGCAACTGCCTGCAATGCTTGACTACATTGCCGGCAAGGACCGCGACGAGGTCTTTGCGACCTCCCTCATCCGCATGGTCCCGACCTCCGCTGATATGCGGATAGCCCCGGTGCTGCTCAGGGCCATAAATGATCCTTCTCCGCTGGTTCGTGCCGCGGCAGCCGATGCCCTGCAACATGTCCCAACAAGGGAAGCGGTCCAAGCCCTTGTGACTGCAACGGGCGATGACTATCGCCTCGTTCGTGTGCGCGCCGCCGCATCTCTTGCGGGGTATCCGAATCCCCCACTTAACGAGACCGACAGGAAAAGTGTCGAGGCTGCAAACAAGGAGTATCTTACTGCGATCACTGCCCGGCCTGACCAATGGTCATCCCACTACAACCTGGGCAACTACTATTTAAACCGCAACGATCCCAAGCAGGCCATTTCCTCTTATAACACGGCCCTGAAGCTTGAACCGCGGGCGGTGCTTGCCATGGTTAATGAATCGATGGCCTATGCCCGCATGGGAGACAATAAAAAGGCGGACGCATATCTTAAGAAAGCATTGAAGGTGAACCCAAACAACGCTGCCGCCAACTTCAACATGGGCCTCCTGAAGGCAGAGCAAAACGATTCGAAAGGGGCGGAACAGTATCTCGAGAAGGCCCTCAAGGCCGATCCCCAGATGGCCCAGGCCGCCTATAACCTCTGCATCATTACCGCAAAGGATCGCATCAACGAAGCGGTAACCTGGTGCCGGAAGGCGTCAGAACTCAGGCCGCAGGATCCCAGATATGCCTATACGCTGGCGTTCTATCTCAACCAGAGGGGAGACAAGGACGAGGCGGTCAGGACATTAAATGCAACCATAGAGAAATATCCGGCATACAAGGATGCCCGGATGCTGCTCGGGGAAATAACAAAGAAAGGAAATCCGTAGAATGGCTTCAGAAGTAGAATCGTTCCACGGATTTCCGTGGCGTACAACATTTTAACAGGGAGGAGAACATGAAAACGAAAATAGTATTAGTGCTTGCCGCACTCGTTGTCGGTCTGGCTTTTATCGCCGGCCCGGCATTTGCGGCGGACAAGAAACCCAACATCGTCATCATCTGGGGCGACGACATCGGGCAATCCAATATCAGCGCCTACTCGCACGGCGTAATGGGCTACAAAACGCCCTACATCGACCGTGTTGCGAAGGAAGGCATGATGTTCACCGACTACTATGCCGAGCAGAGCTGCACCGCCGGCCGCGCGTCGTTTATCACCGGCCAGTCCGGCCTGCGCACCGGTATGACCAAGGTTGGTCTGCCCGTGATCCCGGTGGATGAGCGCGCGGCAGAGGTTCGGGCGATCAAAGTGGGTTGATCGGCCCTGGTCTCATTGGACTTTTTGGGTTCAGGAAGAAATTAAAGAATAAAACCTCTACTCTATTGTGAAGAAGAACAGGCAGGTTCAGAAATGGTCCTGCCTTTTCTGTCTTCACCCTTTTTACCAGTAATCTTCAATCCGCAAATTTTGCTGTAGCGGAGGAGTAGGTAGATTTCACCGCTTGCGAACCATTTTTCACCGGTCATGCAAAGCCCTCAACCTGTCACCACATGGAATCGAAGGGGATTTCCTATCGGATAAAATACGATAGAGCGCCGGTAAATGCCCAGAACAGGACGGCTGTCGTCAGGAGAATGCAGGCCCAGCCAAGGAACTGATGCAGCGCCGTCTCCGGGCGCCGGTCCTGATAGCCCAGCAAAAAGCCCAGCAGCAACCCGGCCAGCACGCCGCCGCCGTGGGCCCAGTTGTTGATTCCCGGTATCAACAGGCCGAAGATGACAAGCCCCACGATCCAGCCCATCGCCTGTTTGTAGATAGCCTGCCCATAGAAGCCCCCCTGGCTCTTGCCGTAATAGAGGATGGCGCCGATGAGCCCGCAGATGCTCGCGGAAGCGCCGATCGTGATGGGAATGCCTGCCACGAGGGACAGAAAAAAACCCGCAACGCCGGCAGCGATGTAAATCACGATAAAGCGCTGCGCGCCGAATTCCCGGATCACAAAAGGCCCCAACTGGGAGAGCGCCGCCATATTGAAAAAGATATGCAGAACCCCGCCGTGCAGGAAGGAAGCCGAAATGAGCGTCCACCAGCGGCCGTATTGAAGGACGGGAATCGTCCCCGACGCGCCCAGAGCGAACAAACTCCGGTTGGATGGGGCCAGCAGCCCCAGCGGATTGGCGGTAAAGCCCAATTCCGACGGGTTCAAAAAGAGCGACAGGATGAAAAAAACGCTATTGGCATAAATGATGATCTTGACGACGTCCATCGCCTCCGGGGAAAACCGTTTCAAAAGCGCCAGCCATTTCATCGTCCCCGGCCGGGTCAGACCGCAATAGGGACAGGCCGGCTCATCGATGCTGATCAGCTTCCGGCAGCCCGGACAGAGCATGGCTTTTTTTTCAGTGCCCGCCAAGAATCCACCCTAAAAAATATACTTCATCATCACCGGAATCGCCACAAAGGTCCCGACGGATGTCGTCAGATTCACGAACGCCACGAGAATCAGCAACCGAGTGATCTTGTTGCGGAAAAATCCTCTGAAGGTAACAATGTCGTCTTTCAGGTCTAAAAAATCCTTCACCTGCGGCTTGCGCAGGGACGCCTCAACGAGACCGGCCACCCATCCCGTCGCAATCAGGGGATGCAGCGTCGCGATCGGCGCCGACAGGGCCGAGGCCAGGATCGTGAGGGGATGCGCCAGCATGAGGATGGCGCCGACGGACGCGCAGGCGGCCGTAATGGCCGACCAGGAAAGCAACATATTGATGCCGGTCTGACCGCCGGAATAAAAGAAGCCGGCGCCGAACAGGGCGATAATCGCTCCGGGAAACCCCCATCCGAAAACTTTCCCCCAGATGCCGGCGGGTGGAATCCTGCTGATCGCTTCGAGATCGATTTCCTGATCGATCTGCTGCCGAATCCCGGGAACGTGACCCGCACCGACGACGGCCACGATCTTCAGGCCGCCGGCGCGGCCGATCCGGTGCGCGAGATATTGATCCCGCTCGTCAATGAGGGTGGTCTTCACTTCCGGCAATTTCTCGCCCACCGTCTTGAGGGCCAGATCGAGCACATCATGCTCCTTGAGTTTTTCAATGTCCTCTTCGGTGATGTCTTCGCTGATGAGCAGCGAAAAGATCATCTCCGTCAGAAACTTCATCTTGGTCCAGCACCGCATCATGCGCCAGGTCCTCATGAGCGTGATGCGAATTTCCCTGTCGGCCAGAACGATCCTGGCCCCGCCGGCTTCGGCCATCGCGACGGCCCGGAGCATTTCCTCGCCGGGATTGACGTTGAATTTTTCGGCGATCTTGCGCTGGAAGGAAGCCATCAGGAGCTGCGTCAGCAGCACGGATGTCCGGTTCTCCCGGATGACCTTGACGATGTCCGTCTCCTGCCACTTGTCCTTTTGTTTGAGTGCGTCGAAGCGCGCCTGGCAGAGTTCCACACAGACCACGTCGGGTTTTTCTGCGTCGATTACCTTTTCGACGAGTTCGGCGCTGTCCCTGGATACATGGGCCGTGCCGACGAGGATGATTTCCCTGCCGTCATGCGTCAGGCGATGCACATGGGGATGATCCAACAAATTCTTCCTTCCTTTACAGAGGGACCTTTAAAAATGGCTTCGTCGCTCGCGAACCATTTTTCATCGGCTATGCAAAGCTCTCACAGAGTTTAAGCGGGCACGACCCTTATCAATATTCCGTGCGGTTGTAAAGGGAAATGGTTTTGGTGGACGTCAGAGACCAAATAGACTATCTTCGAATCGGCACAGGGAAAGCATGCGGGAGGGAAAAATTGAAAACGGGAGATCGGATCGAATTGCGCATCGACAGCGTGGCCTTCGGCGGCGATGGCGTGGGACGTTTCGATCAGCAGGTCGTCTTTGTGCCGTTCACGGTGGACGGCGATGAGGCGGCGGTCCGCATTACAGACGTCAGAAAAAGATTCGTCCGGGGCTGTCTTGAACAGATCCTGAAGCCATCCCCTCAGCGGATCGAACCACGATGCCGTTATTATACCCGCTGCGGCGGATGCCAGTACCAGCACATCCGGCATGAACACCAGCTGCAAATCAAAGGCCGGCAGGTGGCAGACGCCTTTGTCCGGATCGCAAAGGTGGCTCTGCCGCCGCTTAGCCCGGTCATTCCCTCTCCCCGGATCTTTCATTATCGCGGCAAGGCCGATTATCATGTCCGGGCCTCTCCGAAAGATCCCCCCGTGATCGGCTTCATGGATGTTTCAAACATCCGCATCATTGATATTGATCGCTGTGAAATTGTGGACGAAACGATCAATGCAGCTCTTCTTTCCTTCCGGCGGGATCTCGAAACGGGCAGCATCAAGGCAGCCCCGGACAGGCAGACCCTCTGGTCGGCCGATGCAGCGGGGGAACAAGCCCAGGTGGTTACGGACTTCCGAACACCCCGATTCGTCAAGCGAACCGTCAAGGGGATGAATATCACAGCACCTTACCGGGGGTTTTTCCAGGCAAACACATCGCTTCTGCCCCATCTCGTCGATGAGGTCCTGAAGCTGTGCGCCCTCAACGGACGGGAAACCGTTGTGGACGCCTATTGCGGCTCCGGCCTGTTTTCTCTGTTTTTAGCTCCCAGTGCCCGTCAGGTTTACGGCATCGAAAGGGACGGCGAGGCGATCCATTGCGCCCGGGTGAACCACCGCCAGGCCGGACTCACGAACGCGGCCTTCCTGCGCGGCGATGCAGGGGAAATCCTGAAGGTAACGTTCATTGCCGGGAAAAAACGCGTTGATGTGCTGATCCTCGACCCGCCGCGCACCGGTTGCGATCCGGCGCTTCTGTCGGTTATCCCTGAATTGAAGCCGTCGCGTATTGTTTATATTTCATGCAATCCGGCGACGCAGGCGCGGGACATCCGACACCTGCTTGATCATGGGTTTACCCTGAAGAGCCTGACGCCCTATGACATGTTCCCGCAAACGGCGCATATCGAAACCGTCGCCCTTCTGGAATCGTAAACATCCCTGTCCTTCCACAAACAACTAATCTGTTGCATAGAGACTCGATTAGTTTCAGTAGAGTACTCAGAATGTATACGACAAATGCATTGAATATTACGAGTCGAAAGCAGCGACACCTGAGAAGGAAGACCAGTAGACATTCACGACTATGAGATTCATAGGCTGAGAACTTTGCATAGCCGATGAAAATGGTTCGCAAGCGGCGAAGTCATTTTTCAAAGGCCTCAGGCTATGAATAAGGCATAGAATATTCTTACATACGGCAGGATTCTCTGGTTATCTTCTCCAGTAGTGATCTACCGCCTCGAACTCTTTTACCGGCACGATCTCAACAACGGTACTGAATATGGGTGCGCCGCTCTCTTCTCTTATGCCGCCTATATACACCATATTGGAATTCAGATCCGATATGTCGGTATAAAGGACAACATTGTCGCCCGGAATAGCTTCCCTGATATAATTTATCTGCATGGATTTTACGTAATATTGCATGTGTTGCTCAACGGGAAAACAGTCCGTGGCAAAATCAATGTATTTCGCGTTATTGATATGACCATTGATATCCGTGTCGCTGTAACCGATCGTTTTTTTATACGCGATTTTTGTGTGTGCAAAAGGCTTGATTTTTCTCAACCTGAAATTCGTCATGGCCCGTTCTTCAAGAAACGGTGGGTACTGGACGGCAATTGATTCGGTTCTCTTCAGTAACCTTGTTTTTATATCTATTATTATCCAGATGGATACCACCCTTATGATCACATCACCGGTGACATCACGCACAATAAAGTCCCTTTCAAATTCAAAATTTTTCGGTTTTTGCTGCCAGGTCTCTACTGTAATATCTTCGTTCCAGGAAGGATATCTTGATATTTCCGCCTTGGCGCGCATTAATATCCATGTCACTCCGCACCGTTTTTCTATCGCTTCTATGCCGGTACCGAGATTTTCAACATGCAGGCTTGATATCTCCTGCATATAATTAAAAAGGGCGCTTAGTTTTAGTTTCTTGGTCAAGTCGACATCGCGCAGTTCGATACGATAATTCTTTTTAAAAATAGAGACAGGCCTCATGCAATACTGTACCTCGTAAGAATTTTATAAGAAATTGTTTTCATTGTACTAATATATATTTTTGCGATTGCACGTCAATGAAGGGTCGCGATAGCCTTTAAGATTGCAGACGTGAACTGATCTGCGGCACCCTCTATCTTGCTCGGGTAGCGGTTGGTAAAGACGATGATCGTCGCGCCGTTTCCCCCGGCCTGGGTATATGCCGAGCTGTTGTAACCGGTGATCTCTCCGGAATGCCCGATGAATATTCCTCCGTTCATGACGCCAAGTCCGTAGCTGGATGTATTGGGAGACGCGAACGTCAACTGTTCCTTGTGCATTTCTGGGCTTAACAGCTCCCCGCTCGCAAGAGCCTGCAACCAGGTCTTTATGTCCATAAGATCTGAAATCATGCCACCGGCGGTGAAAAAAGGCGTCGGCGATTCCACAGACATATCTATTATTGCCGGCCCGCTGGTGTCACCACCCGCAGCGGTATCCGGCATGTAGCCGTGCATGAAGGGGACAGGCATCTCCGCTGTCGCGGGAAAACTTGTGTTCTGGAGGCCGAGCTTGTCGATTATCCTGCTTTTGATCTCCGCGCCAACGGTATTGCCCGTAAGCTTCTCGATGATCATGCCGAGCAGTACATAGTTGGTGTTGTTGTAATCGTAGCCTTGCCCCGGAGGCGCTACCACTCCATGGGCTATCGACATATCTACAACCTGTTTCGGTGTCCACGCTGCGGTGGGGTCGGCAAGAAATTTCACCCAGAAATTCTGGTCATTCGTATAGTTGAAAAGCCCGGAGGTCATATTCAGCAGATTGCGGATGGTTATCTTGTCTCTGTTGGGCACGGCTACGCCCAGATCGTACATGTCAAGCGTATCTGTCAGTTTGAGTCTTTTCTCGTCGGCAAGCTGGAGGATCATCGTGGCTGTGAAAGTCTTGGTTATGCTGGCAATCCGCACGTGGTCATGAACGGCTGGCCCCGTGCCTGTCTTGATGTCACCGACGCCCTTGCACGAAATCCACTCGCCCTTGCCTGGAACCCAGACGCCTACTATCACCCCCGGCACTCCGAACTCCGTCATCTTTGCATCAACGACTTCGTTCAGTTTGTCCTGGACATTCTGGCTGAATGATTGCCCGCCGCTCTTACTCGTACCGCATGATGAAGCACCCAGTGCCGTGATAGACAGCAGCAGGAACATCATGAAGACATAAAAGAGAGATGGTCTGGCAAAATTGGACAGTGACATAAGTGTTAAAGCTGCTCTATAATAATGCTAAGGGGGGGGGCAGCATATGAGCAAAAAGACCGAGTGCGATTTCAAAGGCATCGCACCGGTTGTTGTCGCTGAGTACGAAAAGCTTCCAAAATCACAGTCCACTAAAAAGAGTAGAGCTTTTCGCCGGGCAGGACGTTGATGCCGTTTTTCACGAGCACGTCGATGGCCTTGTCCTGCTCATCAAACCGGAAAAGCATGACGGCGTTCTCCCCGCTCTTTTCCACGAAGGCATACATGTAAGCGATATTGACGTTTTCTTTCGCGATGACCTCCAGAATACTGTGCAGGCCTCCCGGCCGGTCCGGCACCTCCACGGCCACCACGGTGGTCCGGCTGACGGTGAAACCGTTTTCCTTGAGCACCCTGGTTGCCGTCTCCACATTGTTGACGATCCTCCGGACGATGCCGAAATCGGATGTATCGGCGACGGCCATCGTGCGGATATTGATGTTGACGTCCTTGAGAATGCTCGTTACCTTCTCCAGACCGCCGGGCTTGTTTTCCAGAAATATGGATATCTGTTCGACTTTCATGAGCAATCCTCCCTCATATCTTTCTTTTATCAATGACCCGGCTGGCCTTGCCCTCGAAACGCTGCAATGATTTCGGCTCCACGAGCTTCACCTTGGCGGAAATGCCCAGATAGTCCTTCATATCCTTGACGATGCGCCGCTCCATGTTCTGCAGAACCCGGACTTCACCCGCCGACTCGTCCATGAGCTTTTCGCTGACCTCCACCTGGACTTCAAGGGTGTCCAGTGTGTCGACCCTCTCCACGATCAACTGGTAATGCGGTTCGACGCCCTCGATATTGAGCAGCACGGCTTCGATCTGCGACGGGAAGACGTTCACGCCGCGGATGATAAGCATGTCGTCGCTGCGGCCCATGACGCGATCCATTCGGACATGGGTCCGGCCGCACCGGCACGGCGCGATATTCAGTGTCGTGATATCCCGCGAGCGGAAACGGATCAGCGGGAAGGCCTCTTTCGTGATCGTGGTGAAGACCAGTTCGCCCTTTTCGCCGTAGGGGAGGACGGCGCCGGTTTCCGGATTGATGATCTCGGTGAGAAAGTGATCCTCGAAGACATGCATGCCGCTGCGGCCCTCGATGCATTCCATTGAGACGCCCGGCCCCATGACTTCCGACAGGCCGTAGATGTTTAAGGCTTTGATGTTAAAGGCACTTTCGATATCATCCCGCATTTTGTCCGACCAGGGTTCGGCCCCGAAGATCCCGACGCGCAGCTTCAGGTTTTGCATGTCGACGCCCATGGCCCGACCCTGTTCCGCCAGGTTGAGGGCATAAGAGGGCGTGCAGCAGATCGCCGTGGGACCGAAATCCTGCAGGATCATGATCTGCCGCTTGGTGTTGCCGCCCGACATGGGGATGACGCTGGCACCCAGCCGTTCCGCCCCGTAATGGGCGCCCAGGCCTCCCGTAAACAGGCCGTAGCCGTAAGCATTGTGTATGATGTCGTTCTTGTTCAGGCCTGCGGCTGCAAAGCAGCGCGCCATGAGCTCCGACCAGACGTCGATATCGCGTTTCGTATATCCCACGACGGTGGCGCGTCCCGTTGTGCCGGATGAGGCGTGCAACCGGACGACGTTGCTCATGGGCACGGCAAACAGGCCGAAGGGGTAATTGTCGCGCAGGTCCTGTTTGGTTGTAAAGGGAAACCGGGCAAGATCGGCAAGGCTTTTAATATCATCCGGCTTCACACCTGCCTCATCAAAGGCCGCCCGGTAAAAGCCGACGGTGTGATAAACCCGCTGCACCACCTGCTGCAGCCGTTTGAGCTGCAGCGCCTCAAGCGCTTCCCTGGGCAGGGTTTCAAATTCCTCATTGTAGATCATCTGTCAGGCCTCCCGCATTGTTATTCAACCTTTCTGAATCATGACTGAGCACACTATATCAAAAGATGACGGCCTCAGCAAGAATTGTTGCTCTTGACAGAATGGCTTCGGACGGCGGCCGTTGTCACGGCCTCGACAGAAAGGTTCATCGTCTGGCCGTTTGTCAGAAAAGGTGCTACCAGCATGACCGTCGCCGTCGCCGCGCGCAGCCGGAAAAGCGTGGCCTTGAGCGGATGCAGGCCCGATCTGGCCTGGATGATGCCCTCCTGGGTCATATCATGGGCCGTCAGCAGAAAAATCGCCATGAGCGTCATCTGCGCTGTCGTAAAGGGCAGCACCACTATGGCGGCAATGGCGCCGTAGATGTTGGCCGGCATGCCGCTTTGCGCTGCATTCTTATTGCGGCGTCCGTAAAAGTACGCCTCAGGGGACAGGTTTAAACCTGTCCCCTTGCGCCTTGCGGTGCTTTTTACGAAGTTGTCATATTTTTGCAGACAGTTTTTCGCCACCACCGCGTTTTCTTCTTTGCGGAAACGCCGGAGATATGGTAGTCAACACCCCATTCCGACCAAAGCAGGCGGGGATCGTGAAACTGACAATCAGCCGAAAAATGCTCCTGAGCTATCTCGTGATGGCCCTCCTGACGGTAATGGCCAGCGC
>Ga0209254_10006796_pt1 | contig 10547 bp, 7 predicted proteins | sample FrelakmetDIP11DI_FD_187148 | JGI IMG/M metagenome (GOLD analysis project Ga0209254, IMG submission 187148) | Freshwater lake sediment microbial communities from the University of Notre Dame, USA, for methane emissions studies - DIP11 DI (SPAdes)... | ecosystem: Environmental > Aquatic >... | reverse complement strand
AGACACTTTTCGCCATACGACCTACCACAGCATTGAGTGCGTCAGAATTTGTCACGGCTGCAAGTGCCTCGGCACGATCTATCTCAGCGCGATGGAGCACGTCTCGGGTGAGCACATCACCTTCAATGACCCGCCCGTGAAAATCTGCCGGCAGGTTGTTGAAGGAGACAGCGGAGGCATCAATTACAGTCACTTGATGTCCGCTCGTGGACAACTGGACTGCCAGGGTAGATCCCAGGCGACCACAACCAACGACGATCACATTCATAGGCATCCTACTTATTCGACAAGATAGGGTACATCGGTGATGACGATTCCGGGTTTAAACAGCAAAGCCAGGCGCAGCCAGGTAGCGGTCTGAGCGTGGAGAATGTTGTGCCACCATCGCCGCGGGACGAATTGAGGCACAACGATTGTGATGACTTCCTTCGGCTGGCGTTGGGCAAGGATTTCCTCGATATACTCTAAAAACGGCTCTAATAGCGTACGGTAGGGAGAATCCAAAATGACCAGCCGCACCCCCTCTCCCCAAATATCCCACTTTTGGCGCAAAGTCTCGGCTTCAGCCGGGTCGATCGAGACGTACACAGCAGTGACATCGCTGGAGAGCAGGCGTGCATAATGCAACGCAGCAATTGTACCTTCGTGCACACCACTCATTGGTAAAATCACCCGGTGGCGGGTGATTTGCGAGCGGATTCCATCCCGTTTTAGCGAAAGGTGCTTGGCCAGATTCTTGTAGTGGCGGTGGATCGTAAAGAAACCAACTACCAGGATAGGAATCAGGATCACTACAATCCAGGCCCCGTCAAGGAATTTGGTGATTGCGAAGATCACTGTAACTACAGCGGTGCAGATGGCGCCGAATCCATTGATGAGCAGCTTTGTCATCCAACCGGGTTGGTATTGCAGGGTCGAGCCACGTTCGCGCACCTCTTGCCCGGGTTGAAGGTGACCGATCTTCCACCAGCGGCGCGCCATGCCAATCTGGGAAAGCGTGAACGACAGGAATACCCCGATTGCCCAGAGGGGAACCAGAGCGGTAACGCTGGCGCGGAAGACGATCACCAAACCAGCCGCGACCAGGCCTAGTGTGACGATGCCCCGTGAATAAACCAAACGGCTGCCCCGGTAGGTAAGCTGCCGGGGCAGAAAGCCGTCCCCAGCGTGCAAGGCGCTCAGGCGGGGAAAGTCTGCGAAGGCGGTATTGGTCGCCAGGAATAGAATGATCGTCGTGCCAATGATCGTACCCAGGTAGAGTATCCCCCGCCCTCCATAGACGGTACGCGCCAGCTGCGAGATGACAGTTTCCTCTTCGGATGGTACGGCTCCGATCTGATAGAGAAGATAACTGATCCCCAGGAATAGCGTGCCTAAAATCAACGACATCCAGATCATGGTTATAGCAGCATTGCGACTGCGGGGTTCTTTGAAGGCGGTGATGCCGTTCGAGATGCATTCCACGCCGGTCAGGGCGGTTGTTCCGTTCGAGAAGGCACGCAATAACAAGAAAAAGGTGACGGGTTGTAATGCTACACCGATTTCCATCTTGGGTGGGTCGGCGACCATGCCAAGCGTTCCCGTCAGGTAGCGAAAAAAACCTACCCCAACCATCAAGAAGGTCATGGCGAGAAAGAAATAATTGGGAATTGCAAAAGTGATCCCTGCTTCACGCACTCCCCTGAGATTGACCGTCATGATCAAGAATAGTATGACGACCGCCAACTCTACCCGGTACGGGTATAGCGGTGGGTAGGCAGAGACTATTTGGGCTACTCCTGAAGACATTGCCACCGCGGCAAGCAAGATGTAATCCACCAAAAGTGCTGCGCCAGCGGTCTGAGCGGCAACCTCTCCTAGATTGTCGCGCGCCACGATATACGCGCCGCCACCGCCAGGATAAGCATAGACTGTCTGGCGGTAGGAGATGGTGACGATTGCCAACAATATTGTAACGGCAATCGCGATGGGCACAGCATAGCCGAATGCCTGGGTACCCGCTGCAGCCAGGATGACTAAGGTCTCTTGAGGCGCATATGCCACCGACGAGAGCGCATCAGCCGCAAAAACCGCTAGACCAATTGCCTTGCCGATCGCCTGGTGGGGGGCATCCGCCGTGGATAGCGGTCGGCCAATCAACCAAGTGCTCAGAGTGCGCGGCGGCTTATCCACCGTAGAACGCCTCAATACTGTCGCGCCATCTTCCTTTTCTTCGAGCGTGAAATCCTCTTCCGTCATGTAAGAACCTTGGATGAATTAGCTAACAGCTGACCAACGCGCATAAATTGCCATAGAAATCGTGCGCTCAGTGTTCTTCTCTTGGATAGCTAACTCGCCGCTGGTAACTTTACCATAAAAACCGGTCATCGTATCCTTCAAACCGTAATGCAGGCTCAGCGACGAGGCCCGGATGGCGTAAGCAGTGATTACGATGAACAATGGCTGGGGGCTAAGCACTGCCAACCAGGCGTCCAGCAAGCGCGGAAAGAGTTCAAAAAACTCCCACACCTCCCCCTTAGGTCCCCGACCGAATTTAGGCGGGTCGAGGATGATTCCGTCGTATTGGGCGCCGCGCCGGGCTTCGCGCTGGACAAATTTCATGGCATCGTCCAATATCCAGCGAATGGGACGATCCGATAAATCCGACAGCTCCTGATTCTGCCGTGCCCATTGTAAGGCTTTCTTTGATGCGTCCACGTGAGTCACTCTGGCGCCTGCCCGCGCCGCAGACAGGCTTGCCAGGCCTGTATAACCAAACAGATTCAGCACCCGGATTTGCCGGTTTGACGCCTGAATGGTCTCATTGATCCAATCCCAATGTGCAGCCTGCTCGGGGAAAACCCCCAGGTGCCTGCCGGCAGTGGTCTGGACCTGGAAAGTGAGCTGACCGTAGCGCATGATCCAGTTGGGTTCTATGGATTGCTTGAAGATCCAATGACCACCGCTCTCTTCTCGGCTGGGTTGGAAAATGGCATGAGCATCCTGCCAGCGCTTCTCTTTTAGAGCGGGTTTCCACATGGCTTGTGGCTCTGGGCGAATGAATTCGTAAGGTCCGTAGCGTTCCAGTTTCTGCCCGTTGCCGCTATCCACCAGCTCGTAATCCTCCCATCGGGGTGAGAGCAATAAAGTGAGTGTGCGGTTTTCGATGTTGTTGGATGAGTCTGGCATACCGGTCAATCAGTCTTACGTGCCAGGGCAAACGCGTAGCCGATGACGAATATTGCAAACACACCGATGGTGAGCCATCCAGCATGATTGATCCATACCTGCCATTGTTGGGTGACTGCGACAAACAGTCCCAGGATATTCCCCAGGAGCAATGCCAGATAAAGCTTACGTTTTTTAGGGGCTGAGAGCGCCTCGCTGGACGGTAGATCACTGATAGCCCAAAGCAGCAAACCATATCCAAATAAAGCAGCCCCGATCAGGCGGGCAAAGGAGGCAGTGAACCAGTATATTCCGCCGTCTGCTTCAGCGAAATCCAACATGCCAAAGGCATTCATCATTAATGGTCCGTATAGAGCGAAGCCAATTCCCAGGGCAATGAAAATGATCGCATTCAACAGGATTAGTTTGTCGATTTTCACGAAATGAGTCCTTTGTAAGTACGATTTCTCTAAGGTTATATATATGTGTGATCTGTCTGCCAATCAGGCTTGCCTTAACAATTGGATGGCGTAAAGCAATATGACCGCCCCAACAACGGCGCTAACCAGCGACCCAATCAGATTGCCAACAGCGACCCCGAAAAATTCAAAAATGTACGCCCCGATGATGGCGCCAATAACGCCGACTATTAGATTGCCAACCAAACCCAAGCGGGGTTCTTTCATAATTCGACCTGCCAGCCAGCCGGCAATCAAGCCGATGACAATATAGAATATCAGGTCACCCATTGCTCTCTTTTCTCCTGAAATTTGTGTTTTTGTTCATTTCTCGTTGGGAACCGTTGGAGTGGATACATCTGTGTTTTGCCCGGCGATTTGTATTTGATTGAAAGTAATCCATTATCGTAATTCAGCTACGGCATAAAGCCGCGCAAGTAGCGGATAAAACGAGGCACAATCTGCCTTCCTAAAGGCTACTTTGCATGGTAAGATTCTACTCCACGTTAACAGAAATCAGTCAGAATTATTTGTGGATTTTTCGTGTAGAATGTACTTAAGACGTATAAACTATCGTTTCTTGGGTTGAGCCTGCAGCAAGAATTCCTGGACAATTTAGTACTCAAGTAAGGTTGATATTTAGGACAACTTAGGTATAATTATTGTGGTATAGTTGGTGGGAATATTTGCACTTTTCAACCTAAATTTCATATGGATTTTTATGGAGGCGATGATCCAGAGACCATAATTGGTCGCTGATCCCTGTAAGCACGGGGGTGATCTCTGGGGAGCCAAAAGCGAAACCGGCCATGGGGCCGGTTTTTATTTTTCATAACGGACAATATTCGGAATATATAAATGAGCTAGTTGGGGTACCTACTTATCTTAGGAACGGACAAAATTTGGGGATCGCTTGTTTGGATTGTCTGAACTTCAGGCTTAGTTTGATTAAATATTAGAGGAGATAAGCAATGAGGAAATTTTTTCACGTATTCTTGTTGGTCAGTATTGCACTCAGCATGAGCGTCAGTACTGGATTGACTCGTTCCATTGATAGTAACTTTAGGGGTGATTATCTGGCAGAAGAAGGAACTTCGGAAATGTTTTCTGTTCCGGATAGCCCGAATCCAATACGAGCAGTTATCAATGTAACGAAAATAGCGGATCCGGTGCAACAACTGGAACCTGGAGGGGAGGTCACATTTACCGTAGTGATAATAAACACTGGCGGTGCACCAATTGATGTGACGATAACCAATCTTGTGGATAATATTCATGGTGATCTTAATGGCCGTGGTACATGTTCGGTGCCCCAGTTGATACCATATGGTGGTAGCTATGCTTGCCAATTCACTGCTATAGTTACGGGAAATGCTGGCTACATTGAAACAGATGTTGTCACTGCCTCCGGTGTGGATGCCTATGGATATTCTGTAAGCGATTACGATGATGCTACAGTAACAATAATCGGCGCACCACCCGCGATCGAAGTCGTCAAGACTGCCAATCCGACCACCGTAACTGAGCCGGGTGGAGATGTTACCTTCACCGTAGATGTAACCAACCTCAGCAGCCCAACCGACCCTGTGACGATAACCAGCCTGGTAGATGATATCCACGGCGATCTCAATGGTCAAGGAACCTGTGCTGTGCCGTTCACCCTGCAGCCTGGGGAGACTTACACGTGCCAATTTACTGCCACAGTGAGTGGTAATGCGGGGGATAGCGAAACCGACATCGTAACTGCCTCAGGGACAGATGACGAGGGTGTACCGGTAAGCGACTGGGATGATGCTACGGTAATTATCATTGCCGATGATGGACTCCCCGAGATCGATGTTGTCAAGACGGCTGATCCAACTACCGTGACCGAACCCGGTGGGGAAGTCACCTTTACCGTAGATGTCACCAACCTGAGTAGCCCGACTGACCCAGTGACGATCACCAGCCTGGTAGATGATATCCACGGCGATCTGAACGGTCAGGGAACCTGCGCTGTACCGTTCACATTGCAGCCTGGTGAGACCTACACCTGCCAGTTCACAGCCCTGGTGGAGGGCAATGCTGGCTATGTCGAAATCGACACGGTGACTGCATCGGGTACAGACGATGAGGGTCACCCGGTAAGCGATTTTGATGATGCAACAGTCACCGTGATCCCACTTGATCCAGAGATCGAAGTGGTCAAGACAGCTGACCCGGTCGAAATGCCAGAGCCCGGAGGTGAGGTAACCTTTACTGTAGAAGTAACCAACCTGAGCAACCCGACTGATCCGGTAACCATTAACAGCCTGGTGGACGATATCCACGGCGACCTGGACGGGCAAGGGACCTGCGCGGTGCCGTTCACCCTGCAGCCTGGGGAGACCTACACCTGCGAGTTCACTGCCGTAGTGGAAGGTGATCCTGGCGATAGCGAGACAGATGTTGTCACCGCTTCCGGAACAGATGACGAGCAGACTCCAGTCAGCGACTCGGATGATGCTACAGTAACCATCACGCCCCTCGATCCGGAGATCGAAGTTGTCAAGACTGCCGATCCGGTTGAAGTGCCTGAGCCTGGTGCTGAGGTAACCTTCACAGTTGAAATCACTAACCTGAGCAATCCTAGCGATCCTGTAACGATCACCAGCCTGGTGGATGATATTCACGGCGACCTGGATGGTCAGGGCACCTGTGCGGTGCCGTTCACTTTGCAGCCAGGAGAGACTTATACCTGCCAGTTCACTGCCTTGGTGGAGGGCAATCCCGGTGAAAGTGAGACGGATGTCGTCACAGCTTCAGGCACGGACGATGACGGTACACCGGTTGACGACTCGGATGATGCCACGGTAACCATTACCCCGCTTGATCCAGAGATCGAAGTGATCAAAACTGCCGACCCGGCAGTTGTGGCAGAGCCGGGTGGCGTGGTGACCTTCACGGTGAATGTGACCAACTTGAGCAATCCGAGTGACCCGGTAACAATCACCAGCCTGGTGGATGATATCCATGGCGACCTGGATGGGCAAGGAACCTGTGCAGTGCCGTTCACCCTGCAGCCTGGGGAGACTTACACCTGCCAGTTCACAGCCCTGGTGGAGGGAGAGGCCGGCGATAGCGAGACAGATGTCGTCACGGCTTCGGGCACCGACGATGATGAAACCCCGGTCAGTGACTCGGATGACGCCACTGTGACCGTTGTCACGGATGATGGTCTTCCCAAGATCGAGGTAGTGAAGACTGCTGATCCTACCTTCTTGCCCGAGCCGGGAGGAATGGTTACCTTCACCGTGGAAGTAACCAATTTGAGCAGCCCAACTGACCCGGTGACAATTGAGAGCCTGGTGGACGATATCCACGGTGATCTGGACGGGCAGGGGACGTGCTCGGTGCCGCAGCTTATCCAGCCTGGGGATACCTACACCTGCGAGTTCACAGCTCTGGTGGAGGGTGAGGCGGGTGATAGTGAAACGGATACTGTCACTGCCAGTGGCAGGGATGACGAGGGTTTCCCGGTCAGTGACTCGGATGATGCTACGGTAGTGATCGAGTCTTCTACTGCACTCTACAAGGTGTACTTCCCAAGCCAGGAGCGGGTGAATATCCTCTTGAATGTTGTACCGTTGACCCTGGGCTTCGAGGATCTGGAATTCGATCGCCCGGATATGGATTTTGACTACAATGACTGGGTGACCAATATTGATACGAGACTGGTTGTTGATCAGGAGGAACAAAACCTGTACCGGATTAGCTTCAATATTACTCCACGAGCGCGCGGGGGTGTTCGTTCTCACTCCTTCCATATCCTGATCCCATCAGATACCTTTGCCAGTAATGGGACTGCTACCTTGACTATCCGGGATGGCGAAGGGAATGTGGTTAGCACTGCACAAACGCCTTATGTAGCCTCCCAGGCAAACGATTATGTGGTTATCCCGTGTACCTGCGATGCCTTCCCGGCAACGGGCGAGATTATCAATGCAAAGGAAGGAACTCCGCTGGCAGTGACGGAAAGGACTGCGGAGTTGAGCATCGATTTCTACTCCCCTGCGCCATTCGATCAGGATTATTTGAGCGATGACAATCTCGGCGAGCCACACGGGACCGGGTTGTTCTTTGACCCATACCTGGAAGTGCTGAATAAGCAACTTGAGATCCATCAGGGAGATTTGCGCTTGCTCAGCATCCCCACCATCAACTGGATGTGGCCCGAGGAGCGTGTCCAGATCGATACTGCGTACCCAGATGTCAGTGGACCAGCCCCAGATTTCACCTTCCCGGACGGCTGGTGGCTGAACCATAATACCTGTGTGTATGGGGACGGGATTAAATGCCCGTCGGCGATCTACTCGCAGTATTTTGATGCTGAGTAAAGGGGAGGTATCTGCCCCGAAGTGAGGTGAGACCTCACACTAACCAATCGCCGTGCTTCGGATGGCGAGATGGATTGACAGCTTGTAGTAAACACGCATAAAATTCAGGTGCTGGTTTGACTCTGCTCTTCGTCCAGCACCTGAATTTTTATATGCAAAGCTATGATTACTACACGATGTACGCGAAGCAACAGCGCTTGAACATTTTTCGCACTTACATAATCCTGAGCTTTGTAGGAAGCCTGGTTGGCTTAATTGCCTTATATCGTCTTCCCCTGGGGGAGGGAAGTCAGGCAGGCTTTTGGGCTTTAGCCCTTCTTGCCCTCTTTTCTATCATTTTCTTATGCCTGGCTGTATTGGCATTTCGACAATCCAGTACGGATAAGTTGTTGAGGTTTACTGGCCAATATCTTGGCGGGGGTGTTGGGTACACAGCAGCGTTCTTGATTGTATTTTTTACTTTCATAATCAGCTTGATCTACAGTCTATCTGCCTCACCGGAACTCTATGGACCAGTATATCCAGTATGGATGGTGCCGTTTTTCTTGTGGTTGGTATGGATCAGTGGTCTGGCATTGTTCTTTCTGGTATTCTCGCGTTTTGGGGCTTCACGGACTGTTTTGATCAGCCTGCCGGTGGTGATAGCAATACTCGTGATGGGCATCGCGGTAAGCTTGCAATTTTGGGGCTATGAGTCCCCCAGAAAGGAGGATATCTATTTTACCTACCTGGATGGCGAGCGCCTGTTACAGGGTGTAAATCCCTACGAGCGGGTGCTGGCTGGAGATATGCGTGTCAACGATAAATACTCCACCTACTTCCCCGGTTTTTATTATCTCGCCTCGCTGATCCAATTCACTGGCTTAAGCGCCTTTGATCCCTGGCTATCTATTTGGCGGGTGATATTTTTGGTATTCAATATATCGATTGCTGCTCTGTTGTTTTATATCCCAGCCCGGAAACAGATGTTAGGATTATCCGTATTTGCAGCCTTGTTCTGGCTGTTCAATCGCTGGACTTTGCACGTTGCTCGCACTGCCGATATTGACTTCATTCCATTGTTCTTTATGCTGTTATCCCTCTATCTCTTTCAGCGAAATCGAAAAACATCTTACCTGCTCCTAGGATTGTCCTTAACCATCAAACAGGTAGCTATCTTTCTGGTGCCCGTCTACTTGATCTGGACCTGGAAAAGTGCTCCAGATCGGGGTGCAAAGCATCTGGTCAGTTCAGCCCTTTGGATTGGTATTGTCCCTTTGATTGCTTCTCTGCCTTTTCTCATTTGGAATTGGGAGGCTTTTGTTCGCTCGATATTGTTCTCTACCACCCGAGTAGCCGCGGCAGCTTTTAATGTATATTCCCTAGATGTTGCACTGGGCTGGCAGGGCCTGCTTGCACGGGTGCCGGTTGTGTTAATGTTTCTCATGGCTTACTGGTTGACCTGGAAATACAAGCTGGGCGTATTTAGCACGGCATTATTGGTTCTGGCAATATTCGTATTCTTTAACTCTGTTTTCTACACCAGTTACATGGTCTGGGTGGTGGCACTCATCCCACTCACAGCTTATGAGTTTATCGCCCACATTGGTGGCAATCCTTACGAGCTGCCTGGATAACCTGATGATTCGGAATAAAGAGGATATTTATCTATGCTTGAGATCGTTAATTTCACACTTGGACCTGTGATGACGAATGCATACCTGGTGGCTGATCCAGCATCGGGTGAGGCGGTGGTAATCGATCCGGCAGACGATGGAGAAGTGATTGTGGCCGAAGCCCAGCGCCGTGAATGGCGCATCGGCAGCATCTGGTTGACCCATGCCCATTTCGACCATATTGCTGGAGCAGGCGGGGTCGCAGACCGGGTGAATCCGCCACCACCGGTGGCATTGCATTCAGATGATTACTCCTTGTGGCGCATGCAAGGTGGGGCACCACTTTTTGGGATGCAAATCGATCCCGGTCCAGAGCCAACGGTAGATTTATATCACGGGCAGATCTTGAGGCTAGGCGAAAACCGCATCGAAGTTCGCCATGCGCCGGGTCATACCCGAGGTCATGTTGTCTTTATTTGTTTAGCAGAAAAAGTGGCTTTTTGCGGGGACGTGATCTTTCAAGGCTCGATCGGGAGAACAGATTTACCAGGGGGAGATTACCAGACCCTTATGGATAGTATCCAAAAGCAAATCCTCTCCCTACACGATGACACCCGGCTATTTTCCGGTCATGGTCCGGTTACCACGGTAGGTAGGGAGAGGATGTGGAACCCATTCCTGGTTGGCTAGTTTATTTCGCCCAATCGATCGCGCGTGTTTCACGGATCACGGTAACTTTGATCTGACCCGGGTACTGCATCGTCTCTTCGATCTGCTTGGCGATATCCCGTGCCAATCGGTTGGAAGCTAAATCATCAATATCTTCTGGCTTGACAAAGATGCGCACTTCGCGCCCTGCCTGGAGGGCATACGTCTGGCTAACACCCTTAAAGGAGTTTCCGATATCTTCCAGGGCGCGCACTCGCTTAAGATATTGATCCAGGCTCTCCCGGCGTGCACCTGGGCGAGCGCCAGAGATTGCATCGGCTGCT
>Ga0209254_10006795_pt1 | contig 10548 bp, 10 predicted proteins | sample FrelakmetDIP11DI_FD_187148 | JGI IMG/M metagenome (GOLD analysis project Ga0209254, IMG submission 187148) | Freshwater lake sediment microbial communities from the University of Notre Dame, USA, for methane emissions studies - DIP11 DI (SPAdes)... | ecosystem: Environmental > Aquatic >... | reverse complement strand
GCACGAGGCCCTGCCGTGGCCGTTCGTCCTCGACCAGACGGCACGCCGCAGCGTTGCTCTGCCCTCGACCACCCCGCCGAGCGAGGTTCCCGGGATGTTCTTCGGCACGGCGGCCAGGGACCTGCTGTTCGCCGGGGCGGGCAAGACGAGGCAGGAGGCGCTCGACGGAGCCGACGCCGCGGATTTCAAGCCCTGGCCTCTCGCGGCCAAGGTCGACATCCAGTTCAAGTCGTCGAGAAAGCAGGGCACGTCGCCCAACGTGATCGGCGTGATCAAGGGCTCGGACCCCGTGCTCGCAGCAGAGGCGGTCGTGTTCTCGGCGCACTACGACGGCTTCGGCGTACTGCGGAACAGCATCTACAACGGGGCGGCCGACAACGCGATCGGCGTGGGCGAGATGCTCGCCGTCGGAGAAGCGTTCGCGCGCGCGAAGGTGACGCCACGGCGATCGCTGGTCTTCATCGCGTTCACGGCCGAGGAATACGGCCTGCTCGGCTCGAAGCACTACGCGGCACATCCCACGTGGGACCTCGCCAAGACGGCGGCGGTGTTGAACCTCGACGGGGTCGGCACCGAGATCATGGGGCCGATGACGAGCATGGTGGCCTACGGCGCGCGGTTCAGCACGCTCGGGCCGCTGTTCTCCGAGGTCGCCCGCGCCTACGGCATCACGCCAATGGACGACCCCATCCCGACCCAGGACGTGTTCCACCGCTCCGACCACTTCTCGTTCGTCGAGCGGGGCGTCCCCGGCCTGATGCTGGTCGGCTCGCCGGTCGACACCGCCAAGGCGTTCACCGAGCGGTTCGACGAGTTCGAGCGGACGAAGTACCACCAGCCGTCCGACGACGTGTACGGCAACTGGTATTGGAAGGGCGCACAGAAGGTGGCCGACATGATGGCGCTCATCGGCCATCGCGTCGCGCAGGCCGACACCATGCCGTCGTTCAACGCGGGCACCGAGTATGCGGGTCGCGCACGCGGAGAGGCGCCCACGGCCGCCGACAAGCCGTAGCTGCTCGGCGACTTGGCGCTGATCCCCATGGCCCCCGAGCCGGCCGCCGATCGGCGATGGACCTCAGGGCCTTCCGCGCGGGGCCTCCCGGTTCGTTGTGCCAACCAACATCGGTGGCTGCGCCGTCGTGGGTGCGGTCGCCCTATTCGCTGGTCGTCGCCTCGCCAGTGACAGCGGGCGTCGCCCGGCGCGCGCGCCGATCGGGTGAGGCGCCGCCAGATCGACCTGCACCGGCACGATCCTCGCCATGAGGGGGGCCTGTCGTTTGCCCGCCGACGGCGTCGACATCCGCATCATCCAGTTGATGCTCGGCCACGCCAGCGTGCGGCAGACGCAACGCTACCTGAACGTCACCAACGAGGAGCTGCGAAAGGGTCTGGAGATCAGCTGGAAGCGACGGAGGCTCAGGGCCGTCGCAGGAGGCGCCAATGCGTGACGATCTGTCACACCGGTGTCACACGGGACCGGTGTCCTTAGAAGGAAACGGACGCGGTCACCGTGCGTATCCCGGGCCGCGGAGCGGACGCCCGGGCCGCTCGCTCGTCATCGCGCCGTCCGAGACCACCGCGCGCCCGTTGACGAACACGTGACGGACGCCGACGGAGTAGTGGTTCGGATCTTCGAACGTCGAGACGTCGCGGATGGCGGCCGGGTCGAAGATCGTGACGTCGGCGGCCATGCCGGGGCGGAGGATGCCGCGGTCGTGGAGGCCGACGCGCGCGGCGGGCCGGGAGGTCATCTTGCGGACCGCCTCCTCGAGCGTCAAGAGTTTCTCCTCGCGGACGTACTTGCCCAGGATCCGCGGGAACGTCCCCCAGGCGCGCGGGTGCGAGCGCGACTCCGAGAGCGGGCCATCCTCTGCCCGCGCGCCGGAGTCGGTGTCGATGGAAACCAGCGGGTGTGCGAGCGCCGTTCGCACGTCCCCCTCCGCCATGATGCTGATGATGCACGCCGTCTGTCCCTGGTCGGCGATCACGATGTCGATGAGTGCATCGCGCGGGTCCTTCTGCATGGCCCGGCCGACCTCGGTGAGCGTCATGCCCTCGTACTTGCGCAGGTCGGCGTTCAGTACGGAGGCCACCATGACGCCGTCGCCGCCGCCGGCCCCGTACCACTGGTTCTCCCACCCCGACGCGCCCCGGTCGTCCATCTCGGCCTTGATGCGCGCGCGCAGCGTCGGATCCTTGAGCCGCGCCAGCATCTGTTCGGCGCTGCCTTCCCGCACCCAGGTCGGCAGGCACGAGTCGAGGTCGTTCGATGCGCGGGTGTAGGGATACTGGTTTGCCGTGACGTCGAGCCCTCGCGCGCGGGCATCCTCGATGCGTTTCAGGACGGCCGGCATGCGGCCCCAATTCGCCCTGTAGGCCGTCTTGAGATGCCAGATCTCAGTCGGGATCTTCGCGCGCTCGGCGACGGCAAACGTCTCGTCGAGCGCCTCGTCGATCGCGCCGCTCTCCGATCGCAGGTGCGTGAGGTAGACGCCCCCGTAGCTGGCCGCCACCTTCGCCAGCTCGACGAGGTCGTCGGTGGTGTTGAACCTGTCGGGCACGTACTGCAGCGACGAGCTGAGGCCCAGGGCACCATCTCTCATCGCCTCGGCGACCAGCGCCTTCATGCGCTCCAGCGTGGCGGGCGTCGACGGCACGTTCTCCGAGCCGATGACGTAGTCCCTCACGCCGCCGGCGCCGACGAAGGTCCCGATGTTGATGGCAGGCCGGCTCCGCGTTTCGAGCCGCTCGAAATACCCGGCGAGTGTCGTGAAGTCCTGCACCACCTTGAAGTGGTCCCAGTTCGGACGGCCCTCTTTGATCATCCGTTCGTTGACCGGCGCGATCGAGACGCCCTCGCCCGTGATCTCGGTCGTGACACCCTGCATGATTTTCGACGCGGCGCGGCCGTCCACCAGGATGTTGAACTCCGACTGCCCCAGCATGTCGATGAATCCCGGCGCGACGACGAGCCCCGAGGCGTCGATGGTGTGTCGCGCCGGCTGCCCGGCCAGGCGTCCCATGGCCGCGATGCGATCGCCGGAGATCGCGAGGTCGGCCGTGAACCACGGCGCGCCCGTGCCGTCGACGATGCGGCCGCCTGTGATGAGGACGTCGAAGGGGACGGGCGCCTGGCGGGCGCCGAGCGCCGTCAGCGCGGCGGTGGCCAGGGCCGCCAGCATCAACAGCATGGGCACGCGTGTCCGGTGGGCAGGTGTGAGCATGGCACAGATGCTACCAGAGCAGGGAAGGGCGGCAAACCACGAGTCGCGGAGAAGTAGAATGTTCTGATAGCCGGCTGGCGAGCCCGGCGTCACGCGAAAGGCGCTTCATGGCCCTGATCGATCTCCGCAGTGACACCCTGTCGTTGCCGACGCCTGAGATGCTGCAGAGCATCGCCACGGCGAAGCTCGGCGACGATTCCCGCGACGGCGACCCGACCGTGCTCGAACTCGAAGCCGAGGCGGCGCGCATGCTCGGCAAGGAGGCCGCGCTCCTGACGGTGAGCGGATCGATGTCGAACACCGTCGCGCTGCGCACGCACGCCGAGCCCGGCGCGGCGGCCATCGTGGAGGAGTCGGCGCACCTGTACGGGATGGAATACAGCGCCATCGCGTCGGCGTGCGGCCTGCTCGTGATGCCCGTGCGCGGTCACCACGGCGCGCCGGACCTCGACGGCGTGCGATGGGCGATCCGCAGGGCGAAGACGATGTTCCCGGCGCCCGGCATCGTGTGCCTGGAGAACACGCACAACGCCGCGGGAGGGACCGTCCTGACGCCGGGCCAAATCGACGATCTGGCCGCGGCGGCGCACGACGCGGGCTTCCCGATGCACCTCGACGGCGCGCGCGTGTTCAACGCGGCGGTGGCGCTGGGCGTGGACGTCCGCGATCTGACCAGGTCGGCCGACTCGGTGTCGGTGTGCCTCTCCAAAGGGCTGTCGGCGCCGGTCGGCTCGCTTGTGGCCGGCACGAAGCCGTTCATCGATCGGGCGAACCGCGTCCGCCGCTCGCTCGGCGGCGCGATGCGCCAGGCCGGCATCATTGCCGCACCCGGCCTGGTCGCCCTGCGCACGATGATCCCGCGCCTGCGCGAAGACCACGAGCACGCCCGCCTGCTGGCCGAACGCCTGGCGGCGGTGCCGGGGCTCGGCGTGGACCTCACGACGGTCCAGAGCAACATCGTGAACGTGGACGTCGGCGGCCTCGGAATCGACGCCGCGACGTTCGCCGCCCACCTGCGCGGGAGGAACGTCCGTGGCCTGCCTGGCATGGGCACGAACGTGCGGTTCGTCACCTATCGCGGGATTACTCGCGCGGACGTGAACACGGCGGGGGATGCGATTGCGGCCCTCGTGGCCGCGAGCCCCTGGATCGCCAGCTGACGTGGCCATCACCGCGGTACTCTTCGATCTCGACGACACGCTCTTCGACCACTCGGCGTGCACGCGGGCGGCGCTCGCCGCTCTGCGCGAACGATTCGCTGTCCTCGGGCGTGTCCCCGCCGCGCTCGTCGAAACCGAACACCGGCGCCTGCTCGAAGCACTGCACCTGCGCGTGCTGGTTGGGCAGCTGACCGTGGACGATGCACGGACCGAACGCTTCCGCCGGCTGCTCGCGTTCGCCGGCGGGACGCCCGATGCCGCCTCGCCGATCGATGTCGCCGCCGCGTACCGCACGGCGTATCTCGCCCATTGGAGGCCCGTCGAGGGGGCGCTCGAGCTGCTCGCGGCGCTCCATGGCCGCATCTCGACCGGCGTGGTCACCAACAATGTCGCCAGCGAGCAGCGGCAGAAGATCGCCGCGTGCGGGTTCGGTCCGCTGCTCGACGCGGTGATCATCTCGGAGGAAGCGGGCGTCGCGAAGCCCGATCCCCGCATCTTCGACCTGGCGCTCGAATCGCTTGGTGCCGAGGCCGGGGAGACCGTGATGATTGGTGACGCATGGGAGACGGACATCGCCGGCGCCTTTGCCGCCGGCATCCGCCCGATCTGGTTCAACCGCCTCGGCGCGGCATCGCCCGACGGCAGCGTGACTGAGATTGCGTCCCTTGTGCCCGTCGGCTTCGTGCTGTCGTCGCTTTTCCCTAGCCCCTAGCCCCTGATCTGGTATCCACCTATGCGCATCTACCTCGCCTGCACCGTTCGTGGCGACCGCGGCACCCTTCACGCCGCCCGCCACATCCACGACTGCCTTGTCGGCCTCGGCCACGAGGTCCTCACGGCGCACCTGCTCGACGACGATGTCGACACCGCCGAGAGCCGGCTGGGCGATCGGGACGTCTTCCTGAGAGACCTGGCGTGGGTCGAGGCGGCGGACGCCATCGTGGCCGAAGCGTCTGGTTCCAGCTATGGCGTCGGCTTCGAAGTCGGCTACACGATGGGTCGCGCAGCGGAGACCGGCCAGCGCGTCTTCGTGCTGTACGACGCGTCGCGTCGGGGCAGGATCTCCCGCCTCATCAGCGGCCTTTCAGACAGGCGGGCGCAGGTGCTCGCCTACGAATCGCCGGACGAAATCGGCCCCTTCCTCCGTCAACACCTGGGCGCCGCGCGAGTCCAGTGAGTCCGGCTCCGCCCTCCGGACGGAGCCCGGCGCCTGCTGATCCTTGGGCTCGGCTGGCTGTTCGGCCCGCCCGAGGGTACACGGCTGGGGATGTCAAAAGGTGCGGCCAATCCTCTCTACCAGCATTGCAGTTTCTGCCCGGGCTGGTGCCGACAGAGGTGGCAGAAACTGCGATGGCGCCCAACCGCCGGCCAAACGCATCTTCGCTCATCCCGCGCATCCGCAGCAGGTTCCAGCCGTTCCACGCAGCGCTCGTCGATGGCGCGTTTCTCGCATTCCCGTGCTCCGCGGGAGCGCAGCCGACGATGGTAAAATCGCCGCGTGATGGCTTCCCGGAAACACGCCATGAGTTCAGCCCAGCAGATGCACCGTCCGTGGACATACAGCGACCTGGTCGCCCTGCCCGAGGACCAACTGCGGCACGAACTCATCGACGGGGAGCACTTCGTGTCGCCATCACCCAACACGGCGCACCAGACGATCCTCAAGCGGCTGTTCGTTGTCCTCAACCGCTACGCTGAACGCCACCGGACTGGCGAAGTGCTCTTCGCGCCGTTCGACGTGAAGCTGTCAGCCTACACCGTCCTCGTCCCCGATCTTGTCTACTTCACCGCCGACCGCTTCGCGCGAATCGTCAACGAGAAGCATGCGACAGCCGCGCCGGACCTGGCGGTGGAAATCCTGTCTCCAGGTACCCGCCGGCGAGACCTGGGGCGGAAGCGGGCTGTTTACGACCGGGAGGGCGTCCAGGAGTACTGGCTGGTCGACCCTGCCGCCGAGTCGATCACCGTGCTGCGCCGGCCAGGGCCGGGCGCGGGGCTCACCGATATGCGCGTGCTGGCGCTGACAGGCGCAGACGTCCTGGCGTCACCCCTGTTCCCGAGGCTGAAGATCCGCCTGCGCGACGTGTTCAGGGGAGCGGGCGCCTAATAAACCAGTTCGCCCGCCAGGAAGGCGCGGGTTCTGGCGTCGGCCGGCGACTCGAAGAACGCGGCCGTCGGCCCGGCCTCGACGACGGCCCCCTCGATCAACAACAGCGTGCGGTGGGCCAGGCGGCGCGCCTCGTGGGTGTTGTGCGTGACGAGCACGATGGTCGTGCCGCGGGCTTGCACCTCTCGCACGAACGCCTCGATGCGCGCGACGTTCGCGGGGTCGAGATTCGCCGCGGGCTCGTCAAGAAGCAGCACGTCGGGCTCGATGGCCATCGCGCGCGCGAGGGCGACGCGCTGGATCTCGCCGCCGGACAGCCGCCGTGCCCGGGCGTTGGCGAGAGTCGAAAGGCCGAGGCGCTCCAGCAGCGGTTCGGCCCGCCCGCGGTCCTTACGACCGCGCACCTCCAGGCCGAACAGGACGTTGTCGCGAACACTGCGGTCCAGCATGATCGGCCGCTGGAACACGGTCGTGATGCGCCGCGCGAGCGGCAAAGGCAACGGGTACGGCATGGGCGCCCCGTCGATCCGGATGACGCCCTCCGACGGGCGTTCCAGCCCCTGCAGCAGCCGCAGCAGCGTGCTCTTGCCGGCGCCGCTCGGTCCGATGAGCCCCAGCGTCTCGCCGCGCTCGATCGCGAGATCCGGGACAGCCAGTACCGTCCGTTTGCCGTACCGATGACGGAGGCCGACCAGTTCGAAGGCGGGCGGATGGGTGGCGCTCATCGCGCCCGCCCCTGGAGTTGCAGCAGCACCGCGTTCGCCCCGAGCGCGAGCAGCAGGAGGACGATGCCCAGCGCCATGGCGAGCGCGAAATCGCCCTGGCGCGTCGACAGCACGATGGCCGTGGTCAGGACGCGCGTCTGCCCCTCGATATTGCCGCCGACGAGCATCGCCGCGCCGACCTCCGAAATGATCCCGCCGAAGGCCGCGACAATCGCCGCCGTGAGTCCGATGCGCGCCTCCCGCAACACCGTCCATCCGGTCTGCCACCGCGTGGCCCCGAGCGCCCGTACCTGGAGGCGCAGGTCGGGGTCCACGCCCTCCACCGCGCTCATCGTCAGCGCAGCCACCAATGGAAACGCGATGATCGTCTGCGCCGCGACCATGGCGGACGGAGTGAAGAGCCAGCCGATGGAACCCAGCGGCCCGCTGCGAGACAGCGCTACATAGACGACCAGGCCGACGACGACCGGCGGCAGGCCCATCCCGGTGTAGAGGGCCAGCGTCACGAGACGCCGGCCCGGGAACCGAGTGAGGCCGACGACGGCGCCGAGCGGCACACCCGCCACCGTCGCGATGACGAGCGCGAGGCCGGTGACCTCAAACGTCAGCCAGACGATCGCCAGCAGGGCCGGGTCGGCGAGCGCGCGCAGGATACTGTCGATGGCAACCCCCAGGATCGGCTAGCGGACGCGGATCTCCGATACCCAATGTGAGTAACGGGAGGCGAACTCGTCGGCGCCGACCACCAGTTGGATGAGCCCCTCGCGCCCTCCCATCGGCTTGCCGTCGCGCTCATAAGCCAGCACCACGGCGCGCCGCGCCTCGGGCACGACGAACGGATCGGCCTTGCCTGTACGGCCGGGCTTCGCGAGCCAGCCAAGAATCGCGGCCAGCTCGGCGTCTGACAGGCGGTCGGCGGTGTAGGCGGAGATGCCCTCGTGCTGGCCGGTGCCGGCCCTGACCATCGCCGTCGTCTCCACCACGGGGAACGCCTGCCCGAGGAGTCTCGGCGCCGGGCGCTTGCCTTCGGGGCTGGTGCCCTCCGCACGGAGGCCGTGGCATTCATTGCAGCCCTTCGCCAGATACAGGCCCTCGCCGCGGCTGACCTGCCCGAACAGTTCATGCCAGGTCAGGGCGGCCGTCCATCCGTCGCTGCTGACCGCCTCGATGGTCGAGGCCGAGCGCGACGGCGAGGCCAGGTCCGGATCGACCATGAGCAGGAGGTCTCTCAGCGAGGCGCCCGTCCAGGTGTGCTTGCCCAATGGGCCCTTCTTCACGCCGACATGCTCGATGCCGGCCAGCGTCGCCTTCGGGGCCCGCCGCAAATCGCCAATCGTGAAATCGCGCGCCTTGTCGCCGACGGCCACGGCCACGCGGTCTGTGGCCTTGAACTCGTCGGAGTCCGGGTAGAACAGCGAGTGCCCGGCCGCGTCACGGCCGAAGGCGCCGATCTGCTGCTGCGTCGGCTTCGACAGCAGCCAATCGGCGAAGCGGATCGCCAGCGCCGTGTTGACGCCGGCGTGCCGCGCCCCGTCGATGGCGATGACGCTGTACCGGTTGCGCAGATCGCGGTCGGGATTCGCCTCGGCCGAGGTCCCGCCGAACAGCAGCCGCAGGTTGGGAAGGCGGCCCTGCATCGACGTCCACGTCGCGCGGTCCGTCAGCACGTAGGCCCTCCGCTCGTTCGCGAACGTGAGGGTTTCGCCCATGCCCTGGCCGACCGACAGGTACCACGCCGCACCGGCCGCCGGGGCGGTTCCCGCCGACTGCCACAGCGCCAGTTCCCTGGTGTGCGTGCCCGACTTGTCGCCGCGGCTCGCGAAGGTGGCGGAGGCCGACTGGATGCTCCGAAAGGCCTCCCTCGCCGTCGCCGCTTTCGCCGCCCCCGCCGGGTCTTCGGCAGGGCCGACGATCACGAAGTCGTTGTACATCACATCGTCGCGTCGCACCGCATGGCCTTCCTTCATGAAGGCCGCCTCCTGCTCGGGCGCGTGGACGAGAAGCACGTCGGCGTCGCCGCGGCGGCCGAGCTCGAGAGCCTGGCCCGTCCCGACCGCGACGACGTCGACGCGGCACGCGCACTGCGACTCGAAGTCGGGCAGGATGGCTGTGAACAACCCCGTGTCCACGGTGCTGGTCGTTGTCGCGAGTCTCAGCACCGGCGTAGCAGGCGTCGGTTCCGTTCGGCACGCTGTCAGGCACGCCGCCGTGGCGAGGACGGCGGAGATGGACAACACGGTTTGCAGGCGTTTCATCGGTTCGTTCGCTCCCTTCAATACGTCATCGTACTCAGACGCGGCCGAAAGCAAAACCCTCCGCCTCCTGACCGCGGGCAGGGCGGCATCAATCAGGCGGAGTACGGTCCAGGGCGGCAAGCCTCGCCTCGACAGCGCCGATTTCCTGCTCGGTCGTGTGCTGGACGGCCAGGACGTAGAAACCGAACCGGTCGACGAGGAGACCGACGGCGGCCGAGACAACCGCAAGGGGCATGGGCAAGACCGCGAGCAGGAAGTACGGGATGACGTCGAGCAGGTAAAAGCGTGCTCCCAGCAACGGGCTGCGATGGATGGACCACGGATTGGCAAGCGTCGCCTCTGTGAAAGCGATGCCGGCCACGTCCCGCCAGCGCCGCGAGAAGATCAGCGCGTCTGCGGCAAGGAACAGCAGCGTACTGAAGAAGACGTCGCCGGTCCCCGCGCTCGTCTGTACGGCAATCGCCCCGAACGCCAGGCCACCGGTGAGCGGCGTGGCGGCCGAGCACCCGCGCCAGGTTCGCTGGCCCCGGATGCGGTACACGAGGCCGACCGACACCAGGAACGCCGCGTTGACGACGCCCGCGATCGCGGTGGCGGCCCGAACATGCGCGCCGGCGAGATCCAGACCGGCGGCCAGCGCCGCGGCAGCGAGCGCCAGCCCGGCGGCGAACGCTTCGTTGCTCAGCGCGCTCCGCCCGGCGCCGCGGGCGGCCAGTCCCGCACGCTGCTTCCGGCCCAGGTGGCCAAGCGATACGAGCAGCCCGGCGGCCAGCAGCACGGCGCCTGCCGCTACCACGCGGCCAGAGAGCAGGCCATAAAGCAGTTCGAAGCACGCCGACGCCGCGACGAGTCCGGCGCCAGCGATCGCCAGGCTGGTGAAAGCCACCAGCGGCCAGTGGCCGGTGTGCGCGGTCATCGCCTCAGCGCCTCCTCGAGCGACCGGAACAGCTCGGCCCGCCGCGCGCCTTTGGGCGTCACGAAGCTCAGACTCGGCCGGCAACCGGCCGGGTCGGCGAATCCCGGCACGAGCTCCGCGGCGCCTGCAGGATGCGCTTCCAGGCCTGGTGCGGCGGC
>Ga0209254_10006794_pt1 | contig 10550 bp, 8 predicted proteins | sample FrelakmetDIP11DI_FD_187148 | JGI IMG/M metagenome (GOLD analysis project Ga0209254, IMG submission 187148) | Freshwater lake sediment microbial communities from the University of Notre Dame, USA, for methane emissions studies - DIP11 DI (SPAdes)... | ecosystem: Environmental > Aquatic >... | reverse complement strand
TGCCATCGTGTTGGCGCGGGGCTGCTTCCCTTTCCGGCCGGATATGCCCATATGAAGGAGCGGGCCGCGAGTCAGACGCCGCCGCTTCGACGACCCACTGCTTGAACGACCAGCCGCTTGAACGAGGAGAGACGACCCGATGCGCGATCCCATCGCCACACTGACCAACACCTTCTGGCCGATGGTCGTGGAGCAGACCGCGCGCGGCGAGCGCGGCTACGATCTGCCCTCGCGCCTCCTGAAGGAGCGGATCATTTTTGTGACCGGGCCCGTCGAGGACCAGATGGCCTCGTCGATCTGCATGCAGCTGCTGTTCCTGGAGTCGGAGAACCCCAAAAAGGAAATCTCCATGTATATTAACTCTCCAGGCGGCGTCGTGACGTCGGGAATGGCGATCTACGACACCATGCAGTTCATCAAGGCGCCGGTCGCCACCCTGTGCATCGGGCAGGCTGCCTCGATGGGCTCGCTGCTCCTGTGCGCGGGGGCGAAGGACATGCGCTTCGCGCTGCCCAACGCCCGCATCATGGTGCATCAGCCCTCGGGCGGCTTCTCGGGCCAGGCCTCGGATATCGAGCGGCACGCGGAGGACATCATCAAGATGAAGCGCCGCCTCAACGAAGTCTATGTCAAGCACACCGGCCAGCCATATGAAATGATTGAGAAAACGCTGGACCGCGATTATTTCATGACCGCCGAGCAGGCGCGCGATTTCGGGATCGTCGACCGGGTCCTGCAGACTCGCGACGAGGTCGATCAGCGCCTCGCCGAGGCCAAGCCCGCCTGATCCCTTGCGCCGCCCTTACGGCTGACGGCCGTCCCCGGGGCGGCCATTGCCGCCAAAACAGGCCGGTTTGGGCATCATCCGGACACTCTGACGGCCGACAGTCGGGCCGATTGGTCGCACGCGGCCAACCCCGGACCGGCGCGTTGGTAACTGTGTGGTAATAGGGACGCTTGCGCCCGGACCGGCCCTGGCCTTGTGTTAATCCATTCTTGATCTGCCGAGCGTTAGCGTGTTGTGATCGGGCTGGAGAATCCGGGCTCGTTCGCTTCGCAGACCTCGGTTCCCCTTCGACGCCGCCGGGGCGAGAGTTCCGAACGGCCCCAGTCCCGGCAAACGGGTGCGAGAGACGCGATGGCTCAAGAGAAGAACACTCTCTATTGCTCCTTCTGCGGCAAGAGCCAGCACGAAGTCCGAAAGCTCATCGCCGGTCCGACGGTGTTCATCTGCGATGAATGCGTCGAACTGTGCATGGACATCATCCGCGAGGAGAACAAGAACACCCTCGTCAAGTCGCGCGACGGCGTGCCCACGCCGCAGGAGATCTGCACCGTCCTCGACAGCTATGTCATCGGCCAGTTCCACGCCAAGCGCGTCCTTTCGGTCGCCGTCCACAACCACTACAAGCGGCTGAGCCACGCCGCCAAGAACAACGACGTCGAACTCGCCAAGTCGAACATTCTGCTCGTCGGCCCGACCGGCTGCGGCAAGACGCTGCTGGCCCAGACGCTGGCGCGCATTCTCGACGTGCCGTTCACGATGGCGGACGCCACCACGCTCACCGAGGCCGGCTATGTCGGCGAGGACGTGGAGAACATCATTCTCAAGCTCCTGCAGAACGCCGACTACAACGTCGAGCGGGCGCAGCGCGGCATCGTCTACATCGACGAGATCGACAAGATCAGCCGCAAGTCCGACAACCCGTCGATTACCCGCGACGTATCGGGCGAGGGCGTGCAGCAGGCGCTCCTGAAGATCATGGAAGGCACCGTCGCCTCCGTGCCTCCGCAGGGCGGCCGCAAGCATCCCCAGCAGGAGTTCCTGCAGGTCGACACCTCCAACATCCTGTTCATCTGCGGCGGTGCGTTCGCGGGGCTGGAGAAGATCATCTCGGGCCGCGGCCGCGGCACGTCGATCGGCTTCGGCGCCAAGGTGACGGGCCCCGACGAGCGGCGCACGGGCGAAGTGCTCCGCCAGGTGGAGCCGGAGGACCTGTTGAAGTTCGGCCTCATTCCCGAATTCATCGGCCGTCTGCCGGTCATCGCCACACTGGAAGACCTCGACGAGACCGCGCTCGTGCAGATCCTGACCGAGCCCAAGAATGCGCTCGTCAAGCAGTACCAGCGCCTGTTCGAGATGGAGGACGTGAAGCTCGCGATCACGCAGGAGGCCCTGCGCGCCATCGCGCGGCGGGCCATCGAGCGCAAGACGGGCGCCCGCGGCCTGCGCTCGATCATGGAATCCATCCTGCTCGACACCATGTTCGACCTGCCCGCCATGAAGGGCGTCGAGGAGATCGTGATCAGTCCCGAAGTCGTCGATGGCGGGGCCCGCCCGCTCCGCATCTACTCGGAGCGCGCCGAGGAAAAGGGATCCACGGCATCGTAGGCGGCATCCGCCAGACCGGCCCGAACGGCCGGCCGGGAACGACGGACTGACGCAGCGGTGCACAAGTGCACGCGGATCGGTGACCGCACCTTGATCCTGGCGCTGCGATCCCCAAATGTTCACTCCGGGCTTCCGCCCGACTCGTCGGCGCGTCGCTCCCGTGATGCGCGGACAAAAAACCAAGCGGAAACCGGGTTCTGGAAGACGTCGGCCGGCACGCCGCCTCAATGGGGACATGCCGCCGGACTAATAGGCTTCCCGAGCACCAGCCATGCGAGGGTCCTGGCGCACCCGCCGGGGCCACTCACACCCAAAGGTAGAGCCATGAGCGAAGACAAGACGGCACGCGAAAAGGCAGGCGGTCGGGCGCTTTATCCGGTCCTTCCCCTGCGCGACATCGTCGTGTTCCCGTACATGATCGTGCCGCTGTTCGTCGGTCGCGAGAAGTCGATCAACGCGCTGGGCGAAGTCATGAACGCCGACAAGCACATCCTGCTTGCCGCGCAGAAGAATGCCGGTGACGACGATCCGGCCAACGACGCCATCTACGAGACGGGCACGCTGGCCTCCGTGCTGCAACTCCTGAAGCTGCCCGACGGCACCGTGAAGGTGCTGGTCGAGGGTGTCGCGCGGGCCAAGATCGTCCGCTACACCGACAACCCGGATTTCTTCGAGGCCGAGGTCGAGAAGATCGCCGAGGTCGACGGCGCGAAGGACGAGATCGAGGCGCTGGCCCGTTCGGCCGTGTCGCAGTTCGAGAGCTATGTGAAGCTCAACAAGAAGATCTCGCCCGAGGTGCTCGGCACGGTGGCGCAGATCGAGGACTACTCCAAGCTCGCCGACACGATCGCCTCGCACCTGGCGATCAAGATCGCCGACAAGCAGGACATCCTCGAGACGACGACCATCTCCGAACGCCTGGAGAAGGTCTATACGCTCATGGAGAGCGAGATCTCGGTCCTGCAGGTCGAGAAGCGCATCCGCTCGCGCGTCAAGCGCCAGATGGAGAAGACGCAGCGCGAGTACTATCTGAACGAGCAGATGAAGGCCATTCAGAAGGAACTCGGCGACAACGACGAGCGCGACGACATCTCCGAGTTCGAAGAGAAGATCGAGAACACCAAACTGTCGAAGGAAGCCAAGGACAAGGCGCTCGCGGAGCTGAAGAAGCTCAAGCAGATGAGCCCGATGTCGGCCGAGGCGACGGTGGTGCGCAACTATCTCGACTGGCTGCTCTCGATCCCGTGGGGCATCAAGGGCAAGGTCAAGAAGGATCTCGACGAGGCCCAACAGGTTCTCGACGCGGAGCACTACGGCCTGGAGAAGGTCAAGGAGCGCATCCTCGAGTATCTCGCCGTGCAGGCGCGTACCAACAAGCTGAAGGGGCCGATCCTGTGCCTGGTCGGTCCGCCCGGCGTCGGCAAGACCTCGCTCGGCAAGTCGATTGCCAACGCGACGGGCCGCGAGTTCGTGCGCATGTCGCTCGGCGGCGTGCGTGACGAGGCGGAAATCCGCGGCCACCGCCGCACCTACATCGGCTCGATGCCCGGCAAAGTCATCCAGTCGATGAAGAAGGCGAAGCGGACCAACCCGCTCTTCCTGCTCGACGAGATCGACAAGATGGGCCAGGACTTCCGCGGCGATCCCGCGGCCGCCCTGCTCGAGGTGCTCGACCCGGAGCAGAACTCGACGTTCAACGACCATTACCTCGAGGTCGACTACGACCTGTCGGGCGTGATGTTCGTGACGACGGCGAACACGCTCAACATTCCTCCCGCCCTCCTCGACCGCATGGAGATCATCCGGCTCGCGGGCTACACGGAGGACGAGAAGGTCGAGATCGCCAAGCGCCACCTCATGGCCGAGCAGGCGAGCGCCCACGGCCTGGAGGTGGGCGAGTGGACGGTCGAGGACGGGGCGATCATGGAGATCATCCGCCGCTACACGCGGGAAGCCGGCGTGCGCTCGCTCGAGCGCGAGATCAGCAAGATCTGCCGCAAGGTGGTCAAGCAGCTGCTGCTGAAGAAGCAGGACCGGAAGGTCCAGGTCGCCGCGAAGAACCTCGACAAGTTCCTCGGCGTGCGGCGCTACAGCTTCGGCGTGGCCGAGAAGCAGAACCAGGTCGGCCAGGTCACCGGCCTGGCATGGACCGAGGTCGGCGGCGACCTGCTGACGATCGAGGTGGCGACGATGCCCGGCAAGGGCAACGTGCAGCGTACCGGTTCCATCGGCGATGTCATGAAGGAGTCGGTCGAGGCGGCCCGTTCGGTCGTGCGGGCGCGGGCGCGTCGCCTGGGGCTGCGCGACGAAATGTTCGAGAAGACGGACTTGCACGTGCACTTTCCGGAGGGCGCCACGCCCAAGGACGGGCCGTCGGCCGGCATCGCGATCACGACCTCGATCGTTTCGGCGCTCTCGGGCATCCCGGTGCGTGCCGATGTCGCGATGACGGGCGAGATCACGCTGCGCGGCGAAGTGCTTGCCATCGGCGGTCTGAAGGAAAAACTGCTCGCGGCGCACCGGGGCGGCATCAAGACGGTGCTGATCCCGGAGGAAAACGTCAAGGATCTCGCGGAGATCCCGGACAACGTGAAGAACCGGCTTGAAATCGTCCCGGTGAAGTGGATCGACAAGGTGCTTGAAGTGGCGCTCGAGCGCCAGCCGGTCCCGCTCACCGACGAAGATGCTGCTGCCGCCCCGCCGAAGGCGGCGGACACTCCTGCAACCGCGGAAGTCGTCAAGCACTGATCTCGTTGCAAGGCGTGCGCCCGCATTGGGCGCACGCTTCGCATCGACACTTGATCAGAGAGTAAAAAATCATTCGCTTGCGCTTGACACTGCCATAGCTGCGCGGTTGAATAGCCTTCCAACTTCCGAAGCGCTCCCTGGTCGATAAAGACAAGACTTTCGTGCGACGGCCGCCGCGCGCTGATCTCCAAGGCGAATTTGAAAGAGGGGGTTTACGTGAACAAGACAGAGTTGATCGACCACATCGCCAAACAAGCGGACATTTCCAAAGCCGCGGCGGGTCGGGCCCTCGAAGCGATTGTCGGCGGCATCCGGGGAAGCCTTCGCAAGGGCAATGCGGTGACACTGGTCGGATTCGGCACCTTCTCGGTAGGCAAGCGTGCGGCGCGCACGGGCCGCAACCCCCGCACCAACGAGCCGATCAAGATCAAGGCTGCGAAGGTCGTGAAGTTCCGACCTGGCAAGGCCCTCAAAGATTCGGTAAACTGACGGGCTTCGCAGCCAAGTAGCCGCTGCGGCCGGAACGGGGGCACTTGGCCCGAACCGTCTGCGACGCACGGGTGCTTAGCTCAGCTGGTAGAGCGGCGCCCTTACAAGGCGTAGGTCGGGAGTTCGAGCCTCTCAGCACCCACCAACGAGCGACTTGGCGAGCCAGCGCAGCATTGGCTGTTCCGCGGGGAGTGGTAGTTCAGTTGGTTAGAATACCGGCCTGTCACGCCGGGGGTCGCGGGTTCGAGTCCCGTCCACTCCGCCATACGATGAAGGCGAACGCGAGTTCGCCTTTTTTGTTGTTCCTGCCCATGACGATCGAGAGCCACCATGTTTGATTCGATCCGCTCGCATCGCCGCTGGCTGATGTTCTTCATGCTGGTGCTGATCTTCCCCTCGTTTGTCTTCTTCGGCATCCAGGGCTACAACAGCTTTGTTTCCGGCGAAGGTGCACTGGCAACGGTCGACGGCGTGCCGATCACTCAGCAGGAATTCGACTTCGCGCAGCGCGAGCGTGTCGAGCGGCTGCGACAGCAGTTCGGACCCGAGTTCGATCCGAAGATGCTGGACACCCAGGACGGCCGCGCGGCGATCCTCGACGGCCTGATCATCGATCGCGCGCTGTCGCGGGAAGTGGAACGGGGCAACCTCATCGTCACGAACGACCAGCTCCGCCGCGTGCTCGCCAATGTCCCGGCGTTCCAGGAAGACAACAAGTTCAGCCTGGAGCGCTATCGTGCGTACGTGGCGGCGCAGGGTCTGAGCGAACAGCAGTTCGAGGAACGCGTGCGCGCCGACCTGCGCAAGCAGATGCTGGTGCAGGCGGTGCTGGACTCGGCGATTGTTCCCACCCAGGTGGCCGAGCGCATCGATCGTGTGCTGCTTGAGCAACGCGAGGTGCGGATCCTGCCGCTCCGCGCCGAGCAGTACCTGTCCAAGGTATCGGTCACGGACGCGCAGGTCAGTGCGTTCTACGACAGCCACAAGAGCAACTTCGAGACGCCGGAGAACGTCAAGGCCGAATACCTCGTGCTCAGCGCCGATTCACTGGCCGGGCAGGCGGTCGTGTCGGAGGCAGACGTCAAGGCTTTTTACGAGCAGAACAAGGGCCGCTACGGTGTCGAGGAGCAGCGACGCGCGAGTCACATCCTGATAGCGGCCGAGGGCGGCGACAAGGCGGCGGCGCGCAAGAAGGCGGAAGGCATTTTGACCGCGCTGAAAGCGAATCCGGGCGACTTCGCAAAGATCGCCACGGAGCAGTCCAAAGACCCGGGCTCCGCGGCGCAAGGCGGCGACCTGGGCTTCTTCGGCAAGGGCATGATGGTCAAGCCGTTCGAGGACGCCGCGTTCAAGCTGAAGGTCGGTGAGACCAGCGAAGTCGTCGAGACCGACTTCGGTTTCCACGTCATCCGCGTCACCGAGATCAAGCCCGCTGAAGCCAAGCCGCTCGCCGAGGTGCGCGCCGAGATCGAGAAGGACCTGCGCACCCAGCAGGCACAGAAGCGCTATGCCGAGGCGGCTGAGCAGTTCACGAACCTCGTGTACGAGCAGTCCGACTCGCTGCAGCCGGCGGCCGACAAGCTCGGACTCAAGATCGCCACTCAGGACAACGTCACCCGTAACGTGTCGCCGGCGGCACCCGGTCAGCCGCAGTTGCTGAACCAGCGGGTTGTCGAAGCACTGTTCGCCGAAGACGCCGTGAAGAATCGTCGCAACACGCAGGCGATCGAAGTCGCCCCCAACACGTTGGTCGCGGCGCGTGTCGTCGACCACCGTCCGGCCGCGGTACGTCCGCTGGACGAGGTGAAGGCGGTGATCCGCCAGCGGCTGGAGCGGGACGAAGCCGCCAAGCTGGCACGCACCGCGGGCGAAGAGAGGCTCGCCGAATTGCGCAAGCAAGCCAACGAGGCGGGATTCTCGCCGCCGATCACGGTGTCGCGTCGTGCCCCCCAGGGTTTGCCGCAGAACCTGCTCAACGAAGTGCTGCTGACTCGCGCCGACAAGCTGCCAACCTACGTCGGCGCGGAGGTCGAGGGCGCGGGTTTCCTGATCGCCAACGTCGTGTCGGCCAAGGAGGCCGCAGCGCAATTGCCGGCCCAGCGCGAGGCTGAGCGCAACGCCCTGCAGCGTCAGGCTGCCGCCGCCGACGAGGTCGCGTACGCCGAAGGCCTGCGCGTCCGGCACAAGGCCACCGTGCTCAAGCCGGAATTCAGGCGCGAGCCGGCGAAGGCCCCGGCCGCCGACGACAAGTCATCGGCGAAGTGATCGCGATCGGTTGACCTGAGGGGTCAGCCGATCAGTTCGCGCGCTGCCGCCGCGTAGGCCGGCAGCGCGTCAGACGCGACGGAAATGCTCCGGGCATCGGCGGCTTGTCTGAAGTTGCGGGCAATCGACTTGGAATACGCCGGGTCGTAGTGCTCGACCAGCAGTTGCTCGACCATCCGGTCCCACGACCGGGCCTCGGCGAGCGCCTTCCATTGATTGATCCGTTCGTGGCCGTGCAGCGGCACGAGGCAATCGAGTTGCGTCAGCAACGAGGCCGGATCACGCTCGAAGTGTGCGTACTCGTCGCGCAGCAGGCGAACGCGCACGTCAAGCTTGACGTCCAGTCGCACGCAGGGTGACTCGCGCATGCGCGCGAGCAAGGCGTCAGGCACGCGCAGGCTGCCGACCTTGCGGCTTTCCGACTCGACGTAGACAGGCTTCTTCGCGTCGAAGCGGCGCAGTCGGTCCCAGAGCAGCGACTCGAAATACTTCTGTCCGGGTTGAGGCTGGGAGGGCAGGCCGCCCAGCACGGAGCCGCGATGGCAGGCAAGCGCTTCGAGGTCGAGCACCTGCGCTCCGGCCTCGGTCAGTTGCTGCAGCAAGCGGCTCTTGCCGCTTCCTTTGGCACCGCAGATCACATGGAAGTGCAGGTGGTCCGGGAGTACATCGAGCTGCTGGATCACCGCGCGGCGGTAGGCCCGATAACCGCCTCGCAGCTGTACCGCCTTCCACCCGACACGCGCGAGGATGTGCGTCATGGCGCCGCTGCGGTTGCCGCCGCGCCAGCAGTAAACGAGCGGGCGCCAGTCACGCGGCTTGTCGGCGAAGGTGCTTTCCAGATGGTGCGCGATGTTGCGCGCCACCAGCGCTGCACCGCGCCGCCGCGCCTCGAACGATGACTGCTGCCGGTCCATCGTGCCGACTTCGCTGCGCTCTGCGTCACGGAGCACCGGACAGCTGATCGCGCCGGGCACGTGGTCCTCGGCGTACTCGCCCTCGCTGCGCACGTCGATCACGGTGTCATACGCGTCGAGGTCCCGCAGTGCCTCGTCCGCGTCGATGACGTCGCGGTCCGCTCTCATCGCGCCTTGGTCGCAGCGGTGCGAAGCAGGGGCTTCAGATATGGCCAGACGTTGTCCAGCATGCGCGGCTGGGCGGTCTCGTTCGGATGGATGCGGTCGGCCTGGAAGTACGTGAGGGACTCGGCGAAGCCGTTGAGCAGGAACGGCGCCAGCGGCACGCGCAACTCGCGCGCCACGCTGGCGAAAGACTCGAAGAACTTGTCCGAGTAGTCACGCCCGTAATTGGGCGGCACGCGCACGCCGACGAGCAGCACGCGCGCGCCAGCGGCCAGGCTGGCTTTCGCCATCGCCACCAGGTTGTCGCGCATGGTGTTCAACGGCAGTCCGCGCAGGCCGTCATTGGCGCCGAGCTCAAGGATCACAACGGCCGGACGGTGCTGCTTCAGCAATGCGGGTAAACGAGTGCGACCGCCACTCGTGGTTTCACCGCTGATGCTCGCGTTGACGACCGTATAATCGAACCGATTGCTGAGCAGGCGATCGCCCAGCAACTGCACCCATCCCGTCCCGCGTGGCAGCCCGTACTCCGCTGACAGGCTGTCTCCCACGACCAGTATCACCGGACGTGCCGATGCGAGTTCCGGCGCGGGTGCCGCTTGCGCGACAGCAGGCCCCGCGTGACGGGCGAGGGCGAGTGCCGGGATCAGCGAGCAGACGGATTGGATGAAGGTCCTGCGCGAGGCAGACGAACGGGTGACGAACATCGCGGTGGAGGCGCAAGGCCTCGGCAAGGTCGTGCAGGATGCCACGGGCAGCCTGACGATTCTTGATGATATCAACCTGGCGATTGCCGCCGGGGAGACAGCGGCAATCGTCGGGGCTTCGGGCTCGGGCAAGTCCACGCTGCTCGGACTGCTTGCGGGCCTCGATGTTCCGACGTCGGGCCAGGTGAGGATCTTCGGCGAGTCGATGTTCGCCCTCGACGAGGATGGACGCGCGGCGCTGCGGGCGCGCTCGATCGGCTTCGTATTCCAGTCGTTCCAGCTGCTGCCGCACCTGACGGCGCTTGAGAACGTGCTGCTGCCGCTCGAACTCACCGGGCGAACGCCTGAAGGCGAGGACCCGGTGGTGGCCGCACGGGCGCTGCTTGCCCGCGTGGGTCTTGGCGAGCGCCTGTCGCACTATCCGAAGTATCTGAGCGGTGGCGAGCAGCAACGCGTCGCGCTGGCGCGGGCGTTTGTGCTGCGTCCGCCGCTGCTGCTGGCGGACGAGCCCACAGGCAGCCTCGATGCGCGCACCGGCGAGGCTGTCATCGACCTGATGTTCGAGTTGAACCGCGAACGCGGTTCGACGCTGGTGCTGGTGACGCACGACGCGGGCATTGCGAGCCGCTGCGCGCGCAGCATCGAGCTCGCCGCGGGGCGCGTCGTCAGGCAGTAAGTCCGGCGCGCAGTCGGCCGAGCACCTCGGCCGCGCGTGGCGCGACGTCACCGGCCACGAGGCCGATGTCCGGTCCGTGATCGGCCGCGCGGCCATGCAGCCACGTGGCCGCCTTCGCCGTGTCCCACGCGTCGAAGCCTTGCGCCAGGAAGGCGCCCAGCATGCCGGCCAGCACGTCGCCGGTACCTGCCGTG
>Ga0209254_10006793_pt1 | contig 10553 bp, 8 predicted proteins | sample FrelakmetDIP11DI_FD_187148 | JGI IMG/M metagenome (GOLD analysis project Ga0209254, IMG submission 187148) | Freshwater lake sediment microbial communities from the University of Notre Dame, USA, for methane emissions studies - DIP11 DI (SPAdes)... | ecosystem: Environmental > Aquatic >... | reverse complement strand
CAGGCCCACTCCAGGGCGCCCTTGCGCCAGGCATACAGCAGGCCGAAGCCCAGGACGGCGATGAAGAGGAGCATCTCGACGAAGCCGGCCGTGCCCAGGCTGCGGAAGACGAGCGCCCAGGGGAACAGGAACACGGCTTCCACGTCGAAGACCAGGAACAGCAGCCCGAAGACGTAGTACCGCACCGCGAAGGGCGCCCACGGGTTGCCCACCGGCGGGATACCGCACTCGTACGGCGCCAGCTTCTCGGGCGTGAGATGGCTCGGGTTGAGGAGTTTCGAGAAGAGCAGGATGAGCACGACGAGCGCACCGCCGGCGGCGATGAAGAGCCAGACATAGATCCAGTTGGTGAGGTATGTGCTCGTCATGCGAAAGTCGGAGACCCGCACACCGGCACGCGGGGCCGGGGCGAGTCGTCGGGGCGGAATATACCAAACGCCGCGCGCGCGACGCAACTTGACGGGGAACCTCCCGGGGTATCCCTCGCTCATCGAATGATTGCAGGCATTTCTTCCCGGTGCCCGAGAGATCGGCCAGTACCCGGGCGCAACGCTGGACTCGCGGCTGGGCTCGCGTTGACCCGCGTCGCGGCCCCCCCTAAGATGAAGGGGCTAGATACCCCCGGCGCAAGGGATCCCCTCCTTGAACATCGGCCCCATGGAGATCGTCGTCGTGCTCGTCCTCGCCCTGCTGGTCTTCGGGCCCAAGCGGCTGCCGCAGGCGGGCCGCAGCCTGGGGCAGGCGATGCGCGAGTTCCGCAAGGCGACCCAGACGGCGCGCGCGGAGCTCGGCCTCGACGAGGTCACCGAAGGCATCAAGGACCTCAAGTCATCGGTGAGCGTCGACATGGGCCTCAGCGACCTCAAGTCGTCGATGAGCGTCGATCTCAACGCCGCCACCGCGACCGCCGGCGCGCCGCCGGTGGACAAACCGGTCCCGGTGGACGCCACCAGCGGCTCCACGATGCCGGTGGCGGTGGCCGCCGCGGAGACGACCGCCGAGGCCGCGGAGACGACCGCCGAAGCCGCGGTCGACGAGCCGCCGGCGGCCGCCGGCGCGGACGACGAAGCCGCGGTCGACGAAGCCGCGGCGCCCGAGCTCGCGGTCGACGATGTCCCCACGACCGGCGCCCCCGCCGGCGACGACGCCTGAGCCGCGATGCCCGTCAACGTCGACGAGCGCTTCACCCTCTTCGAACACCTCGACGAGCTGCGCAAGCGCATCATGTGGTCGCTCATCGCGCTCGCCGTCGGCGTGCTCGTGGCGGCCGTGTTCAACAGCATCGTGTTCGAGCTGCTGCTCTACCCCCTCAAGCAGGTTCCCGACCTGGACCCCGCGGCGTACAAGCTCACCACCTTCAGCCCCGCCGAACCGTTCATGACCAGCCTCAAGATCTGGGTGGTCGTCGGCATCATGCTCGCCGCGCCCGTCCTCATCTACGAGATGTGGGCCTACGTGGGGCCGGCCTTCTCGAGCACGGAGAAGCGCTACTTCTACCCCGTGGTCATCGCCACCACCGTGCTGTTCCTCAGCGGCGTGGTCTTCGGCTTCCTCGTCGTCCTTCCCAGGGGCCTGCAGTTCCTGCTCGGCTTCGGCAGCGGCAACTTCAACATCCAGAACCGGGCCAGCGACTACTTCACCTTCGTGGCGCTCTTCGTGCTCGCCTTCGGGGCGGTGTTCGAGATGCCGGTCGTCCTCGTGCTGCTCGCCAAGGTGGGCGTGGTCGACGACAAGTTCCTGCGCAAGCACCGCCGCTACGCGGTCCTCATCATGGCTCTCGTAGCCGCCTTCATCACGCCCAGCCAGGACGCCTTCTCGATGCTCGCCATGTTCATCCCGCTGCTGGTCCTCTACGAGCTCTCCATCCCGCTGGCCCGTCTGGTACAGCCCAAGAGGCACGCCGGCGCCGATGCCGAAGATGCCGGTGACGACCACGACGACCTGAGCCGCGCCCCTGCGTGAACGCAGCCGGCGGCTCGCACGTCTCCCGTCGAGTAGAATGGTGAGCCATGGCTGACTACACTCGATACACCTCCCGCCCGGACGACGTAGCGCGGCGCAGCCGCGAGCGCCGGCAGAGGGCCACGGCCAAGAAGAAGCGCAAGTTCCTCTGGCTGAAGATCACGGCGATCGTCGTCCTGCTGCTGTGCATCGTCGGGCTCGGCATGGCCGCCGGAGCCATCTTCGCGATCTCGCGCAACCTGCCCTCACTGGAGGAGCTGCGCCGGCGGCCCAACGCCGTGAACACGACGGTCTACGACAGCCACGGCGAGGTCATCGCGGAGCTGCGCGGCGCCGAGAACCGCGTGCTGGTGCTCAGCACCGATATCCCCGAGGTCATGAAACAGGCCACCGTCGCCACGGAGGACGCGCGCTACTACACGCATCACGGCGTGGACTTCCAGGGCGTGGTGCGGGCCGTGTTCGAGAACGTGCGCGCCGGCGGCGTGGTCCAGGGCGGTTCTACGATCACCGAGCAGTTCGTGAAGAACGCCTACGTCGGCAGCGAGCGCACCTACACGCGCAAGGTCCGCGAGGCAGTGCTCGCCTGGCAGCTCGAAGACAGGTGGTCCAAAGACAAGATCCTCACCGAATACCTCAACACCGTGTTCTACGGCGCCGGCGCCTACGGGGTGGAGGCGGCCGCGCTGACGTACTTCCACAAGCACGTCTCCGAGCTCACCCTCAAGGAGGCTGCTCTGCTCGCGGCGCTGCCCAAGGCTCCGTCGGAGATCACGCCCACGGTCGCCCCCAAGCAGGCCAAGCAGCGCCGCGACGTCGTGCTGCGACTCATGGCCGACCAGGGCTACATCTCGCAGGCGAGGGCCACGGCGACCATGAAGAAGAAGCTCGGCGTGTATAAGCAACCGCCGAACCCCAACGACAGCATGGCCGACTACTTCATCGACTACGTCACGCGTGTGCTCTACAAGAAGTACGGTTCGGCCCGGGTGTTCGAGGGCGGGCTCGATGTGTACACAAGCATCAACATGGATTGGCAGCGTGAAGCCATCGCCGTGATCAAGAGTACGACCGAGCCGCTGGACTTCGGCTTCAAGCCTTCAGCGGCCCTCGTGGCCATCGACCCCCGCAACGGCTACATCCGTACCATGGTCGGCGGCCTGGACTACAAGAAGCAGAAGTTCAATCTCGCCTGGCAGGCCAGGCGTCAGCCGGGCTCGGCGATGAAGCCGTTCGTGCTCACCACCGGCATCGAGCAGGGCATGAATCCTTACACGACCTACTACAACTCGAAGAGCCCCATCATCATCCCCATGGGCGCCTACGCCGCACCCTGGGTCGTCAACGGCGACGGCCCCGGCGGCATGGAGAGCGTGGCCGCCGCCACCACCATCTCCGACAACGTCGTCTACGCACAGCTCAGCGTCGACGTCGACCCCGAGAACACCGTGACGATGGCGCACAAGCTGGGCATCAAGAGCCAGCTCGATGCCGTGCCGTCGATCACCCTGGGTACCTCGGGCGTCACACCGCTCGAGATGGCCAATGCCTACGCGACCTTCGCCAGCGGAGGCATCCGCCACGCGCCGCAGGCGATCATCAAGGTCGTGGACCGCGACGGGGACGTCATCTGGCGGCCGCGGACCAAAGGCGTCCGCGCCATCCCCGCCGGCATCGCCTCAGAGGTGACGAAGATCCTCGAGACGGTGGCCGTCTCCGGCACCGGCAGCGCGACCGGCGCCTACTTCCCTTACCCGCGCGCCGGCAAGACCGGGACCGCCGACGACAACTGCGACGTCTGGTACTCCGGGTACACGCCGCAGCTCGCCGCCGCCGTGTGGATGGGCGACATCGCGAAGCGGTCGCCGATGGGTTCGACCTTCGGCGGCACGTACTGCGCGCCGATGTGGGGCAAGTTCTTCGCCGCGGCCCTCGAGGACCGTCCGCACCCGAGCTTTGCCGTGGTGCCCTGGACGTTCGGGAGCTGGCGCGGCGAGATGCAGGGCATGTCGCCGTCGGCGTCTCCTTCGCCCTCCGACAGCGCTTCGCCGTCGCCGGGACCCACGAAGACGATCACCCCGACGGTGACGCCGACGCCGGTGCCCACGCCCACCACGCCGAAGCCCACGCCCACCACGCCGAAGCCCACCCCGACGGTGACACCCTCGGTGGGGATCGGCCCCAACGCAGCCGTCCCGCTGGCCGCGGCGCCCACCACGGGGGACGGCTCGCGGGGGCTGGCCGGCGCGGCCGCAGGCTGGTTCGCCGGCCTCTTCGGCCTCTTCGGTCTCTAAGACCCCGCGCTCACCAGCTCTCGTAGCGCTCGGAGCCCTTGCGGTATTCCTTGACCTCCTGGCCCATGCCTTCGGCGATGGTCAGGATCCGGCACGTCATCTCGAAGACGCTGGTGAGCTGGTAGGCCTCTTCCAGCAGATGGCCGATGGCGAAGGGTCCGTGGCCGCGCAGCATGACGAGGTCGTACTCCTTGAGCCACTTCGTCAGCAGCCCGGCCACCTCCGTGGACCCGACCGTGAGCTCGGCCGCCACCACCGGCACCTTGTGCAGCAGGTAGGAGCCCTCGCTGTCGACGGGCACGATCTCGTCGCAGACCAGCGAGCGGGCGATGGCGTAGGGCGGATGCGCGTGCACGATGGCCTGCGCCGCCGTGCCCAGGTAGATGGCGCGGTGCACGCCGATCTCGGTGGAGGCCAGCATCACGTTGGCGTCGTTCTCCTCGAGACCCGTGGCGATGATGTCGCGCTCCTCGAGGCGCGCCAGCATGGAGCCGCGGCGCGTGATGAGGATCTGGTCGCCCTGGCGCACGCTCAGATTGCCGCCGTGCGAGCTGATGACGCCGGCCAGGAAGAGGTCGCGGCCGATGGTCCGAAACTGGTCGAGGACGGCGGAGGAGCTCACGGGGCCGCCTCGATGCCCGCCGCAAGCTCGCCCAGGCCGAGCCGGTCGAGCTTGGCCGGCGTGGGCCGCCCCTCCCCGTCCCAGCCACGCGCGACGTAGTACTCGTCGAGCATCGGCGGCAGGTCCACCACGTGACCGGCGGACGGCCCGGACGGCACCGGCTCGTGCAGCAACCGGGCCGGCAGCGTGTCGTCCGCGCGCGTGAACCCTGCGGCGTTGTTGAAGAGCCGCTCGGCGGTCCAGATGCGCTCGCCGAGCAGCAGCAGCTCCTGCGGCTCGATGCTCTCGCCCCACACGGCGCTGAGCAGGCGCGCGTAGTAGTCCTCCTTCATGGCGAAGGCGGTGAACTTGCAGACGCTCAGCGAGTCGAGCACGGCGTTGAGGTTCTGCATGTTGATAAGCAGCCCCGCCTTGCCGAGGGTGGCGAAGCGGTCGACCATCTTGGGCACGCCGAGGATCTCGGGGTTCAGCATGTTGGCGCGCAGGTGGCAGCCGCCGCGGTTGCTGGTCGCGAAGGCCAGGCCCTGGGCCTTCATGCCGCGCGGATCGTAGGCGGGCAGCTCCATGCGTTTCACGCTCATCGAGAGCTCGGGCCGGCCGTGGGCGGCGGCAAAGCGCGCGGAGCCCTGGCCGAGCTCCAGGCCGAGGCCCACGCCGGCGCCGGTCGCCTCGGCAAGGGCGACCACGGCCGCGGCGTCGCCGAAGCGCGGCCCGCCGGGCAGCAGGCCCTCCTCCGTGAGCTCCATGGCGCAGGCGATCGTGGAGCCCATGGTGATGGTGTCCATGCCCGCCCGGTTGCAGGCGTAGTTGGCCTGCACGATGGCGGTGAGGTCGCCGACGCCGCAGTCGCCGCCGAGCGCCCAGATGCTCTCGTACTCGGGCCCTTCGCCGCTCTGGCCGCCGGCCGTCGTGCGCCGCGCGCAGCCGATGACGCAGCCGCGGCAGGCGGCGCGCTTCTGCACGTGGTCACGCTTGAGCATCTCGCCGGAGATCCGGTCGGCCTGCTCGAACTGGCTCTCGCGGAAGTTGCGCGTCGGGAAGGCCCCGGCCTGGTTGAGCACGTTGACGAGCACCGACGTGCCGAACTCGGGCAGCGCCTGAGAGGTGATCGGGTTGGCCTTGAGGACCTTCTCGGCCTCGTACACGATGAACTCAAGGCGCTCCGCGTCGGCGACCGCAGGGCGCTGGGCGCCGTGCCCGGCGACCACGACGGCCTTGAGCTTCTTGGCGCCCATGACGGCGCCCAGGCCACCGCGGCCGATAGAGCGCCCGCGGTTGTTGACGATCGAGGCGAAGAGCACGCCGCGCTCGCCCGCCGGGCCGATGACCGCGGCCTCGCACTGCGGATGCAGCTCGCGCAGACGCGCCAGCGAGGCCGGCACGTCGAGGCCCCACACGCCGGCGGCGTCGTGCCACTCCACGCCGTCGGCGCCGAGCGACACGTAGCCGGGGTCGTCCAGAGCGCCGCCGACCACCAGGTAGTCCCAGCCGATGCGGCGCAAGGCGTTGCCCCAGTTGCCGCCCGAGTTGCCGTCGAACACGGTGCCGGTGAGCGGCGAGCGGCTGGTGACGCTGTAGCGGCCGCTCGCCGGGGCGCCGGTGCCCGTAAGAGGGCCCGGGGCGAAGATCAGCAGGTTCTCGGGGCTGAGCGGCTCGACTTCGTACAGCCGCTCGCGCAGCGCCAGATACGCACCCAGGCCGCGGCCCCCGAGAAACGCGCGCGCCACGTCGGCGGACAGCTGCTCGTCGCGCGCCGTGTGCGCGGCAAGGTCGATGCGCAGGCCGCGCAGCGGACGAAGGCCAGAAGCGGAGTCGGTCACGCGCAGATTATAGCGGCGCGAGCGGGCTGCCGCTGCGGCAGCCCCCTCGCGCCCACGGCCCGCTCAGAGCGCCGTGCGCCGGTCGACGACGCGCACGGCCTTGCCCTCCGAGCGCTGGATCGTCTTGGGTTCCTTGAGCTTCACGGCCGCCTGGATGTTGAGCACGTTGTAGATCTGCGCCTGCACCAGGCGCTGGAAGCGCTCCAGGTCGCCCATGGTCTCGGCGAAGATGTCCTCGCCGACCTCCACCCACACCTCGATGACGTCGAGGTAGCCCTTGCGGTCCACGACGATCTGATAGTGCGGCTCGATCTCGGGGATGCTCATGAGCACCTCTTCGATCTGGCTGGGGAACACGTTGACGCCGCGGATGATCAGCATGTCGTCGCTGCGCCCGATGGGCTTGCTCATGCGCGCGGACGTGCGGCCGCAGGCGCACGGCGCGGCGGTGAGACTGCAGAGGTCACGGGTCCGGTAGCGGAGCAGCGGCTGCGCCTCGCGCGAGAGCGTGGTGAACACGAGCTCGCCGACCTCGCCTTCGGGCAGCGGGCGCAGCGTCTCCGGATCGATGATCTCGGCGATGTAGTGGTCTTCGTTCACGTGCATGCCGGCCTTGCAGAGGCACTCGAAGGCGACCCCGGGGCCGCCCATCTCGGAGAGTCCGTAGATGTCGAGGGCGTCGATGCCGAGGCCCGCCTCGATCTGCAGACGCAGCTCGTTGGTCCAGGGCTCGGCGCCGTGGAAGCCGACGCGGATGGGCAGGTCCTCGGGGCGCAGCCCGCGGTCGCGGGCGGCGTCGCCGAGGTACATCGCGTACGAGGGCGTGCAGCTGAGCGCCGTGGCGCCGAAGTCGCGCATGACCTTGAGCTGGCGCTCGGTGTTGCCGCCCGAGATGGGCACCACGGTGCAGCCCAGGCGCTCGGCGCCGAAGTGCAGGCCGAGCCCGCCGGTGAAGAGCCCGTAGCCGTAGGCGTTCTGCAGCAGGTCGCCGGGCTTGACGCCGCCGGCGGCCAGGGTGCGCGCGATGAGGTCGCCCCAGGTGTCGATGTCGGCGCGCGTGTAGCCCACGGTGGTGGGGTTGCCCGTGGTGCCGGAAGAGGCGTGCACGCGCACGATCTGGTCGCGGGGCCGGGCGAACATGCCGAACGGGTAGTGGTCGCGGAGGTCGATCTTGGTGGTGAAGGGCAGCCCGGCGAGGTCGTCGTGGCAGCTCACGTCGCCGGGCTTCAGGCCCGCCTGGTCGAGCTTCTTGCGGTAGAAGGGCACGTTGGCGTAGGCGTTCTCGAGCATCGCGCGCAGCCGCTCGATCTGCAGCGCAGCGAGCTGAGGGGTCGGCAGCGACTCGGCGACCGGCTCCCACATGAGGCCGCCGGCGTCGTCCGGCGCCAGGCGCTCGGGGGACGGTCCGCTCACAGGGCGCGCACCTCCTCGTCGCTGAGCAGCGTCACCTTGCCTGCCAGCAGCTCGATGGCGCGCTCGATGTCGCGCACCGCGAAGCAGATGTTCTGGAACGAGATGCTGTACAGGTAGTCGATGGAGGCCCCGGCGGCGGCCACCTGGTCGAGCACCCGGGCGAGGCCACCGGGCTCGTCGGGGACCCTCACGCAGATCACCTGCGAGAAGTGCGTCGTGAAGCCGGCGTCGTGGAGCAACGTTCGCGCCTTGTCGGGATCGGTGACGATGAGCCTCACGATGCCGTACTCGGCGGCCTCCGTGGTGGAGAACCCGCGGATGTTGATGCCCGCGGCGCCGAGCAGATCCGCGACCTCCGCGAGGCGCCCGCTGCGATTCTCGAGAAACACGGTGAGCTGCGTGACCTTCACGGCCCGACCTCCTCGTTGCTGACGGCGCTGCGCCCGAGGGCGAAGGCCCGCTCGTTGACTTCCAGGATCTTGCCCGGCAGGGCGGCGGCCAGGCCGCGCTGCCATGACGCCACGGCGAACGGCAGTACCGTGCTCGCCGCGCCCAGCAGCGCGACATTGACCGCGAGCAGGGTACCGGCCTCGCGGGCCAGCGCCTCGGCGTCGACGGCGATGAGCCTCACGCCGCGGGCGGCGGCGGCGGCCGGCAGATCGTCCGGATACTCGTCCTCGCGACGCAGCACGCTGCCGGGCACGATGCGCGTGGTGATGGCGCAGACCAGCGTGCCCTGAGGCGCCAGCAGGCCGAGGCCGCGGTGGCCCTCCAGCAGCTCCGTGGCGATCACCACTTCCGCGTGCCGCGCGACCGGCGACCACACGTGCGCCGCGAAGCGCACGGTGCTCAGCACGCTGCCGCCGCGCTGCGACATGCCCTTGACCTCGCTGGCTTTGACGTCCAGACCCTCGGCGAAGGCCGTCTCGGCGAGGATCGCCGCCGCCAGCAGGATGCCCTGGCCGCCGACGCCCACGAGGGAGACGGTGCTGGTGCCGTTCATGGGGCGCCGGCGTAGCTCAGGACGCCCCGCCGGCAGACCTCGATGCAGAGGCCGCAGCCCGTGCATACATCGGTGACCGACACGGAGTCGGCGCCGGGGGCCATCGCCGGGCAGCCGATGTCGAGGCAGAGGCCGCAGAGGTTGCAGCGCTCCTCGTCGACGACGATCTCCCCGGCCTTTTCGCGCACCATCAGCACGCACGGCGCGAGGGCGACGATGACGCCCAGCCCAGGCGCGTCCAGCTCGCCCTTCATGGCCGCGTCGAGGGCGCCGTAGTCGCCGGCGTCGACGGTGGCGCAGCGCACGCCGATGCCCTGGCACAGCTGCTGGATGTCGACGACCGGACCCTGGCTGCGGTCCGGCCGCAGGCCCGTGCCCGGGTGGCCCTGATGCCCGGTCATGGCGGTGGTGCGGTTGTCCAGCACGACCACCAGCCCGTCGGCCTCGTTGTAGTAGGCGTCGATGAGAGGCGTGACGCCGCTGTGGAAGAACGTGGAATCGCCGATCACGGCGGCGGCGGCCTTGCGCCCCAGGGCTTTGTTGAAGCCGGCCATCATGCCGATGCTGGCGCCCATGCAGAGGCAGCTATCGAGGGCGAGCAGCGGCGGCAGCGCGCCCAGCGAGTAGCAGCCGATGTCGCCCATGGGCGCCAGCTTGTGACGCCGCAGGGCGGTGAACACGGCGCGGTGCGTGCAGCCTGGGCAGAGCACGGGCGGACGCACGGGCAGACCGGCGGCGGGCTGCGGCGTGTCGGCGAGATGCGGCGCCGGGGGAAAGACCGGGCGCCGGCGCCGCGGCGGCCGCCGTGAGAGAAACGGCTCGAGGGCGCGGAAGACGAGGTCCTGGTCGAGCTCGCCGTCCGCGGGGATGGCCTCCTTGCCGATCACCGGCAGGCCAAGCGCGCGGATCTGCTCCTCGATGAACGGGTCGAGCTCCTCGACCACGGCCACGCGCGACACCTGCTGGAACAGCCGCGCGACCTTGCGATAGGGCAGCGGATGCGACATGCCCAGCTTGAGGAACCACGCCTTGGGAAAAGCCTCGCGCGCGTAGGTGTAGGCCACGCCGGAGGCGATGACACCGACGTCGGCGGTGCCGGCCTCAAGGATGTTGAGCGGCGACTCCTCGGCGCGAGCGCGCAGTCTCTGGAGGCGCTCGAGCACGAGCCGATTGCGGATACGCGCGTACTGCGGCACCATCACGTACTTGCTGATGTCGCGCGCGTAGTCGCGCGCTTCGAGTACGACCGGCACGCGCCGGATGACCTTCCCCCGGCCGTGCGAGATCCGCGTGGTGGAGCGCAGCAGCACCGGCGTGTCGAACTCCTCCGACAGGGCGAAGGCCTCGGCGACGAAGTCGTAGGCCTCCTGGCTGTCCGACGGCTCGAGCATGGGGACCTTGGCGAACCTGGCGTAGTTGCGGCTGTCCTGCTCGTTCTG
>Ga0209254_10006792_pt1 | contig 10553 bp, 7 predicted proteins | sample FrelakmetDIP11DI_FD_187148 | JGI IMG/M metagenome (GOLD analysis project Ga0209254, IMG submission 187148) | Freshwater lake sediment microbial communities from the University of Notre Dame, USA, for methane emissions studies - DIP11 DI (SPAdes)... | ecosystem: Environmental > Aquatic >... | reverse complement strand
ATCCCCGCCCCCGCCACCCACCACGGGTTTTCCAGCGCCATGCGCTTTTGCACTTCGCGCAAGGGAATTTCAAAGGGTTTACGAATAGCCATTTTGATCGTGCCTAATCTGTCCGTTTAGTGTATTTGAATAAACACTAAACGGACAATAACGGATTATTGATTACAGATCAAACGGTTACGCTGTATGTTTTGTTGGGTTGTCAGCCGGCTTAAGCCGGCTGCGGGCCGCACGTCGATCTGCCGTCTATTGGGCTCAGCCACCGCCCTGCTTGCTCTTGTCTGAAGGTGCGATGTCAGCGAACGTCTCGTCCGCCTGCTGCAAACGCGCATTTCTAAACGATTCCCCGCCCGTACAAATTCCACTTTGTCGGCCGGCTGAATGCCCACTACCTGTCGTATGGACTTGGGGATGGTGATTCGTTCTTTGCTGGTTACGGATGTGGTTTGCATGAATGTGCCCTAGCAATTCTGCGTTAGGAATATCGATAACAGAGGTGAGTTCAAAGCGATTGCCAGCCCAGCGTTGTCCTGGTAACCTGGCAAAGCCGTATTGTTCAAATATTTGGAAGGAGTCTCAAAAATGATCCAGTCTCGACTCCCACTCATTACCGGCACATCCAGAAAAGAGGCATTTGTATGGCTCACGGAATTACATAAGCGTGGATTGCTTTTCTGTCTTGATAGTGATCCACGTGATCTTTTCAATATTTCTGATGACTCGCGCGCATCCACAGACGATGAGGCTATTGAGTTAGTGGAAATTCTTGACAGCCTTTTTGCAAAGCTGGGTGACGAGCTTCATGAGTTGGCTTTTGAGGTGGTCAGCAGGACGTTCCACACTCACGCCGAGCGACAGGCATTCAAAACCATGTATGGCTGATGTGGTTGATGCGGCGACACGAAGCCGCATGATGGCGGGCATCCGGTCAAAGAACACCCGGCCAGAGATGATCATCAGAAAAGGCCTGCATGCCCGGGGGTTCAGGTATTCCCTTCACCCGAAAGGCTTACCCGGCAAGCCTGACATTGTTATGCCAAAGTGGCATGTGGCTATATTTATACATGGCTGCTTTTGGCACGGGCATGGTTGTTACCTGTCCAAGCGACCAGCAAGCAACACTGCTTTCTGGGAGTCCAAGCTGACTGCCAATCGATGTCGTGATGAATTGGTTAATCGGCGGCTGCTTTCAGATGGTTGGCGCACGGCAATTGTTTGGGAATGCGCTATACGGGGTCGCCATGCCAGAGAAAGTTTTTCTTGTCTGATTGATAGGCTGGCGGCATGGATTCGTGACCCGAATGAATCGCCAACCTTGGAAATCTCGGGTTCTGATTTTGCCGTTTTACCACCTTCAGCGCCCACTAAAAAATGACTTACAAAATAATCGATCTATTCGCCGGACCGGGCGGGCTTGGGGAGGGTTTTGCCACCCTGAATGAAGGCAGGACATTCAATGTTGTGGTGTCTGCTGAAATGGAAGCCAGCGCACACCAGACATTGACATTGCGAAGTTTTTTCAGGCATGTGCAAGGCGATCCCGAAGCGTTACGCGCTTATTACGACTTCTGCAATTTCGACCATACATCACATCCGCGTGATCTGTTTCCTGCCGCTTGGGCTGCGGCGGCTGGAGAGGCTTGGCAACTAACCCTTGGGGACGCGGCACACAACGCCCAGCTGGATGCACTCATTGCAGGGCACAAATTGAAAGAGGACAAGACGATATTGATTGGGGGGCCGCCATGTCAGGCTTATTCGCTCGTTGGCCGTGCCCGCAATATGGGCAAAATTGATTACGTTGCAGAAAAGGATCACAGACATTTTCTGTACCGCGAATATCTTCGCATCCTCCACAAAGCCAGACCGGCTGTTTTTGTGATGGAGAACGTGAAAGGAATCCTTTCGTCAATGGTCGGGGGACGCCGGGTGTTTCATGACATTCTTCGTGATCTGACCGATCCCGGTAAGGCGCTCGGCAAGGGAAGCGGCATTCGGTACACCCTTCACTCGCTCGTGATGCCGACCCGCTTTGAGCCCGGGATGGATCCAGAGAGCGTTGATGCAAAAGATTTCATCATTCATGCCGAGCGTTACGGTGTGCCTCAAGCCCGGCATCGGGTGATACTTCTGGGTGTTCGTGAAGACATGAAGTACGACGGGGAACATCTTCTTGGCGAAGTGCCACAAGTGACTGTCAGAGGGGCTTTGAAAGGCCTCCCTCGCCTGCGCAGCAAATTGGGGCGGGATGATGGCCCGGAAAAGTGGCGGGATGCCGTCTCCCGGTTAGGCCGTGATCTTGCAGAAGATGCGATGCGTCTGGGCGAGGCTGAATTGGCAGAAGGGCTGACGAGTGCCGCCATGAACCTCCCGGACGATCTGGAGACTGGGGCACTACGTTTTCCCAAGCGAGTTGATGCGAAAGGCTCAACGAACTTTCAAAAGTGGGTACATGACAGCAATCTCCGGGTTTGGTTGAACCATGAAACTCGATCACACATGTCGAGTGACTTGGGGCGCTATCTGTATGCGTCTGTCTTTGCCGGGCAATACGGGCATTCCCCCAAGGGGCATGAAGAATTTGCGCTCAAAGGGCTGGCGCCTGATCACGCAAATTGGAGAACAGGCAAGTTCGCAGACCGATTCAAAGTACAGCGCTACGACGCACCCGGCACTACCGTAACAAGCCACATCTCAAAGGATGGACACTATTTTATCCACCCCGACCCCCTTCAATGCCGTAGCCTGACGGTGCGTGAGGCTGCGAGATTGCAGACGTTTCCTGACAACTATTTCTTCCAGGGAAACCGGACCCAGCAGTACCACCAAGTAGGGAATGCGGTTCCTTCGCTATTGGCGAACCAAATTGCGCGTGTTTGTGAGTCGATTCTTTCTAGTCGATGAGGCTAGTTTTGCAGCAATTGCATCAATTATTGATACGGAGAAATAAAAGGTGGGGACGAAAATAGTAAACGCTGCCCCACGAGCTTCGATCCTTATCGAGAGCATGCGGGATATTGGTTATTCGCTGGAAACGGCCCTTGCGGATGTCATCGATAACTCGATCACAGCCGGTGCCAAGACCATCACGATGGTTGCTGACACCAATATTCCAGAGCCCTATTTTTCTGTTATTGATGATGGTAACGGGATGGATGCTGATGAATTGCTCGATGCCATGCGGTTTGGAAGTCGTAGTCCGCTGGACACACGGGACAGCGGTGACTTGGGTCGGTTTGGCTTGGGCATGAAGACGGCTTCATTTTCTCAATGCCGTAGGTTGACCGTCGTTTCACGAAAGAATGGCAAAACCGCGTGCGCCCGTTGGGACCTCGACAACGTGGAAAAAGTAGATGACTGGCTGGTAGAGCTGCTATCTGACGCAACTGAAATACCTTGTGCGGATATGCTCGGTCAAAACGGAACGCTGATCCTGTGGGAAAAACTGGATCGCCTTGTTGACAGGAGCGCGACTGATGGCGGGAATCGACATCTTGTTCAACGAATCGATGAAGCTATTGAACATCTTGAATTGGTCTTCCATCGCTTCCTTTCCGGCGAGCGGAGTATAAAACGGGTCACGATGCTCCTCAACGGACGCAGACTTGAGCCATTCGATCCATTTCATACGGCGCACCCTGCAACAATTACCGGTCCTGTAGAAGTAATCCGCTTGAATGGACAAGAAATTACAGTCCAGACATTCACGCTACCGCATCACAAGAAGGCATCTCTTCCGGATTGGGAAAAATATGCAGGCCGAGCGGGCTACCTGAAAAATCAGGGTTTCTACGTTTATCGAGGCAAGCGTCTGATCATACATGGCACGTGGTTCGGCCTCGCTCGCCAGATGGAGCTGACAAAGCTGGCTCGGGTTCGCATCGATATGCCAAACGGGCTGGACGCTGACTGGAAGATTGACGTCAAGAAAGCCTCGGCCCATCCGCCTCATCAGGTTCGAGATCGCCTCCGCCGGATAATCGAAACCATCGGCGCAACTTCGAGGCGCGTTTACACTGCGCGCGGGCGAAAGTTGATCAGCGACAGTCGTTTGCCGGTATGGCTTCGCATCCAGGACAAAAACGAAATTTCATACCGGGTCAATCCAGATCATCCCGTCCTCGTTGATTTCATGTCACACCTGACTGACGAAATGAAGCACGATTTCCTGAAAATCGTCGAGATGACCGGTGCGGCAATCCCAGTTGATGCGCTGTTCGCTGATATCAGTAGCCAGCCCGAAAAGATTGCAGGAAGCGCAATGTCTGCAGAAGCTCAGGAGCATGTTGTAGCTGCGACATTCAGGCACTTATCACAGTCGGGATTGAATAATGAGGACATCGTTGAAATGCTGAGAGTCACCGAGCCGTTTCGGTCAAGCTGGGCACAAACGCAGCAAATCATTCAAACGATAATTCAGAAGGGTAACGCTGATGCATGAAGGGCTTCAAACGCTGGAGAACATGGTTGGCGCGCAACTTGCGAAAGAACCGCTTCCGACTCCACAACGTATCAGGGAATTGATTGAAGCCGTACGGAGCTTGCCTTTCTGCGCCAACGTGTCATCAGATGAAGCCGAAAGACTGGCTCTTGAATTCGAGGAGCGCCACGGTGTTGAGATGAAAATTGGCGCCTTTCTCACCGAAACAGATTACGAGCCGTGGCTGGATACTGCGCGTGCCAGTATCACTCCATACTACTGGAAGCGTTACCGCCAACTTCTTGTGCAGCAGGGTTTCTCCGGCCATGTTCTTGCCACCCTGGATGATGTGACTGATCGTATTCTGGGATTACTCGAAAATCCGCAAAAGCCTGATAGATGGGACCGGCGAGGCATGGTTGTAGGCCATGTCCAGTCGGGAAAGACCGCCAACTATACGGGGCTGATCTGCAAGGCGGCTGATGCTGGTTACCGGTTGATCGTCGTCATCGCAGGCGTTCACAACAATCTGCGGAATCAGACGCAGATTCGCATCGACGAAGGCTTTGTCGGACGGGACAGCGCGCGGATGCTCTCCGCGCGGGAGGAAAGCGAAAAAGTCATCGGTGTGGGCAAGTTCGACAGCGGCAGGCGACCCGTGACCTTCACCAACTCCGTGCGCGATTTCAACAAGGTCATGGCGACCGGTGTTGGCGTGCCCCTTCAGAACCTCAACGAACCCGCGATATTCGTCATCAAGAAGCAGTCCAATACACTGAAGAATCTGCTCGAATGGCTGAAGGAACATAGTGCGCGGGGCGGAGGTGCCTCGGTCGATGCGCCGATGCTGCTGATCGATGACGAAGCCGACAATGCCTCGATCAACACGAAGCATGGCAAGGGGGAAGTAACACGGATTAACGGGCAGATACGCGACCTACTCAATATGTTTGAACGGAGCTGTTACGTCGGGTACACCGCCACTCCCTTCGCGAATATCTTCATCGACCCGGCCACCGATGACGAGATGCGCGGCGCAGACCTTTTCCCGAAAGATTTCATCGTCAGCCTCGATCCGCCGACGAACTATTTCGGGGCAAACCGGGTTTTTCTCGATAACACTGACAGGATCATCCGGCATATCGATGACAACGAGGAGCGTCTCCCACTCAAACATGCGACTGATTTCAGGGTGATGGCGTTGCCACCGAGCCTTGTGACGGCTGTGCGCACGTTCGTGGTCGCCAAGGCGATTCGCATTGCGCGCGGGCAGGTGGCCGCGCACTGTTCGATGCTGGTAAATGCATCGATCAAGAATGATGTTCAGATGCAGCTTCGCAATGAACTGCATATCGTGCTCGAAGAATTGCAGGCGAGCGTGCGTGTGAACGCTGCCTTGCCGCCGTCCGACGCATTGCGCGATCCCGCGATCCGGGCACTGCATGATGTATGGGCCGACGAGTATGAAGAGACGACTGGGTGTGACTGGCCAGCGGTGCAAAAGGGGCTTCACGAGGCAGCAGCGTCGATACGAACCGTGCTCATCAACAGCAAGTCGGCTGACGTGCTCGACTATGCTGGACACGCGAAAACCGGGCTCAGTGTCATCGCGGTGGGTGGCTTCTCGCTCTCGCGCGGACTGACGCTCGAAGGGCTGATGGTCAGCTACTTCCTGCGCAACTCGATGATGTACGACACGTTGATGCAGATGGGGCGCTGGTTCGGGTACCGGCAGGGTTATGACGATCTCTGCCGTGTCTGGATGCCTGAAGAGGCCGAAGGCTGGTATGCCCATATCGCCGAAGCGATTGAAGAACTGCGCGAGGAGTTACGCATCATGCAGGCCGCGAACGCTACGCCTGAACAATTCGGGCTCAAGGTTCGCAGCCACCCCGACACGCTGATCGTGACGGCGCGTAACAAGATGGGTTCAGGCGAGAAGTTGCGCGTGTCGATCGGACTGGGCGAGAGGTTTGCCGAGACTGCGATCCTGAAGCGGGACCCCGCCAGCTTGGCAGCGAATAGACTGGCGGCACGTCAGTTTGTCAACAAGTTGGCCGAGGCAGGTAAACCATTGTCCGGCGCTGCGGAAGTTACTGGTGGGCGTCTCGTGCAGGGCGTTCCGCCAAGGATGGTGGAAGAGTTCATCTCGGCATTCCAGAATCACCCCGGTTCAATGCTGACTGAGCCTGGGCCGGTGCGACGATATATCGAGGATCGGCGTGACACAGAGCTTGCGAGTTGGGATGTGCTGTTTGCGGGCGTCAAAAACCCCGATGCCCAAGGGCTGACTGACGTTTCGCTTGGCATTCCGATCTATTGCCAGCGGCGCAGCGCGGGCAACAGGAGTGATTGCAATACGCTGCGAGTGACAAACAAGCAGAGGGTGGCGTCACGCGGGGTGGAGAAGACGGGCCTGACACCAGCGCAAATAGAAGGTGTGGAAAAGGCATATAGAGAAGCAGAGGGTAAGGAAAATTATCCAGATCGCATCTACCGGAGGATGCGCGAGCGGCCACTGCTGATCGTGCATCTCCTCGCAATCGGGAGCGAGCACGAAGACCTTAGCGGCCAGAAGCCGACTGTCGCTTGGAGCATCAGTTTTCCGCGTACGGCAATGGAGGAAATGCGGGTCGAATATGTCGTCAACACGACATGGTGGAAGGAAAACTACCGCGATGAGCTGGAAGACGACGAGATGGCGGGCGACGATGTCTGATGACCCTTGGAAGGATTTGACGCCGCCATCAAGTGCTGACGCTCTCAACGCACGCCGCGTCGATGCAGAAATGCCGTGGGGTTTTTTCTGGGCGCGTGGTATAGACCGCCGCTGTCTGCTGCTGCTGCGTCATGCCGAGGATGCGTCACCCAAGGTTCGATTGCCGCGCCTGAAGGGGATCGAGACTACGCTGACCGATGCTGACGGGGATCGCAACCGGACACTGATTCTGCGTCTCATGGATACTGCACAGCGCGACATCTTCTATCGACTGTGTCTCGACATCATGACGTCTGCCGCAGGTGCCGCATCCGAGACAGAAGCTGTGGCGGTTGCATTGGCGCGCACATGGCGGTGGCACCACCTTCTGCGTGGTGGTGGGGATGGACGCCTTTCCCCGGAAGAGCAGAAAGGACTGATCGGCGAACTGCTTGTGGTTGATAGACTGCTGTGTAGTCTTTCCGCGCACGATGCAGTTTCTTCCTGGCGTGGACCGCTTGGTGCGCCCAAGGATTTCGAGGTGGGGAGGCTTTCTATCGAAGCGAAGGCTCGCAGAGGTGCAGCCACACCCTATATTGCCATTTCATCCGAGCACCAACTCGACACAACCGGTGTCGATACGCTATTTCTCCATGTCGCTGAACTCGACCAAGCACAATCCGACGCACCGGGCGGATTTACCCTATTCGAGATCGCGCGACGCCTGCATTCTGCGATCGGGGCCACCGATCATCTTGCCGCCGATTTGTTCGAAACCCTCCTTTTCGCAGCAGGATTTGACTGGGAAGACGACTATTCAGACGTGAAATGGGTACAAGGGCCTGACCGTCTTTATCGTGTCAGTGATGGCTTCCCCTGTGTCACTCCCGCATCGTTTCCGGGAGGCGTCCTCAACGTACGATATTCAGTCTCGCTGTTCGAATGCGAAACTTTCCGCGTTCCGGTTGACGTTCTGACCGCCGCGCTTGCAGGAGAGCCTCATGGCGCTTGAGTTGGAAGAGTTTTATCAAGATTTTTTTCAGGAAGTTCTCGCCTCAGCCGATGCCGATGGCAAATGGGCGGAAGACGCTTTCTTCTACCACTTTTGCGAGTATCTAATAGACGCCGGTGAACTCGATACAGCTGATCGCGCAGCCTACAATCCACCCAGAGGTGGATTGCGGGTAGATGGCTATGGCGGCGATCCGATCACGTGCGAAGGCGTCCTCAGCCTGATTGTTGCGGACTTCAATCAGTCGCCCGACATAGGAACGCTCACCGCGTCTGACATGGACGCGATATTTAAGCGTGCCTCAAATTTTCTTGTGAAAGCGCTCGACCCCCGCTTCCGGAACAGCTTGGAAGAAACAGATCCAGCGTTCGGTCTTGCTGATCTGGTCGCGAAGAGATGGTCTGAAGTTTCCAAGGTACGTCTGTTTCTCATCAGTAACCGTGTTCTCAGCTCGCGAGTCGATGGCCGGGCAGCGGGAGAACTCGAGGGGATACCGGTCACTTATAGCGTTTGGGACTTGGGCCGCTTACACCGCTTTGCCGCGTCCGGGTTCGGGCGCGAGGAAATAGTGGTTGATCTCGAAAAGGACTTTGGTGGTTCTCTCCCTGCCCTGCCAGCCCATCTGAACGAAGCGGGATACGAGGCTTATCTCGTCGTCGTTCCGGGGACACAGCTTGCTGCCATATACGACCGATGGGGTGCGAGGTTGCTGGAGCAGAATGTCCGCGTTTTTCTTCAGGCGCGCGGCGATGTGAACAAAGGCATCCGCAACACGATCGAGAATGATCCGGAGATGTTCTTTGCTTACAACAACGGCGTGACGGCAACCGCCGAAAGCGTCGAAACACGCCATGACGGGAATGGTCTGGTACTGACGGGTCTTCGCAACCTCCAGATTGTGAATGGGGGGCAGACGACCGCTTCGATACATGCGGCGAGCCGAAAAAAAGATGTTGATCTGTCCCGAGTCTTTGTTCAGATGAAGCTTTCAATCGTCGAGCCTGCCCGGGCAATGGATGTGGTTCCGAAGATTTCGGAATACGCCAACAGTCAGAATCGCGTCAATGCGGCGGATTTTTTCGCCAACCACCCATTCCACGTCCGAATGGAGGAGTTTTCCCGCCGTATTTTCGCACCATCACCTGATGGCACCTTCCGTGAATCCAAATGGTTTTACGAACGTGCGCGTGGGCAATATCAGGATGCGCGCTCCTTGCTGTCGGAGGCACAGCGAAGGAAGTTCGATCTGGAGTATCCGAAGGAGCACCTGATTTCGAAGACCGATCTGGCCAAGTTTCTCAACCCTTGGGAGGGGTGCCCAGACACTGTCAGCAAAGGATCGCAAAAGAATTTTGCAGAGTTCGCCAAGGAAATAGGGCGCAAATGGACTAAACAATCTGATGCATTCAATGAGACTTTCTACCGTCATGCGATTGCCAAAGCGATTGCATTCCGGGAGACAGAGAAGCTGGTTACTGAACAGTCTTGGTATCAAGGCGGCGGCATTCGGTCGCGTGTCGTACCGTACGCCTTGGCTAAACTTGGCCACGATGCCGAGAGGCAAGGTAGATATGTCGATTTCGACCGTATCTGGCGTGCCCAAAGCCTGTCGGAGGACCTGAAGCGAGTTCTCGCTATTGCATCAGAAGCTGTGTATGGCGTGATAACTGGTGTGACAAACGAAATTCCAAACCCCTTGGAATGGGCTAAGCAGCAAGCATGCTGGAGTCGAATTATGGAACTTGAAATCTCTTGGCCTGCGGGCTGGCTTGATACTCTGTTGACTGGAGATGAGCAAAAAGAGACCAAGCGTTCTGCCGTTAAGGATCAGCGCATGCTGAATGGCATTGAAGCACAGACAGCAGTTGTCAAAGCAGGCAAGGAATTCTGGAGAAATGCCAAGGCATGGGGGGCCGCGAAGGAACTCCTGACAGCTACCGAGTCAGGAATTCTCGATGTTGCAGCTTCGGTTCCTGCCAAGATTCCGAGCGAGAAACAGTGTATCCGGGCTATTGAAACCTTGCGAAAACTCCATCTTGAAGGATTCCAGCATGGGTTGGATCTGGTCCATCAAGCGGGCTCTTAAGCTGGTTCCGCACAAAGCACCGACACGCCCTGTTTTTGTGTTTTTCAAGCCGGAGGGTCGTCGTCCCACACCCATTTGTCAGTAGCTTCGTCAATTGGAATCGAGTCCCTCACGGCTTCGTCCGATTCGCCCCACATCCCCTTCCTGCACACTCCGCGCGCCTCGCAGTACCCGCATACGGCGTCAATCCCGGAGGCGGGCAGTCCTACGCCCGCCACGATGGCTTCGAGCAACGCAAGCAGGCGGCGGCTGATGGCGTCGACGTCGGTTTCGCCGTCCAGCGGGAGAGGGGCGACCGGGGTTTCGTTGATCGGCAGATAGGCGGCGGCGGCGTCGG
>Ga0209254_10006791_pt1 | contig 10555 bp, 12 predicted proteins | sample FrelakmetDIP11DI_FD_187148 | JGI IMG/M metagenome (GOLD analysis project Ga0209254, IMG submission 187148) | Freshwater lake sediment microbial communities from the University of Notre Dame, USA, for methane emissions studies - DIP11 DI (SPAdes)... | ecosystem: Environmental > Aquatic >... | reverse complement strand
ATCCCGTTCGGGCCGTTCCTGGCCGCGGGGGCGATTCTGGCGCTGTTCTTCGGCGGCGCCCTCATCGACGCCTATCTGGGGCTCGTGTTCCCGAACCGCTGACGACGGCTCGCGCCGTTGTGAACCGGCCGCCTCGTCAATGTCACCATCGCGCGGCCATCATCACCCTCCCGTTCGTGCGCGCTTCCGGCTAGTCTCGCTGCATGAGCCGCGGCGCCTCCCTGGTCGCCGGGCTCCACCGGATCCGAGGTCAGCCACGGGAGGTGGCACGTGTCCCGGCAGCATGGATCGACGCTTCTCGAGCTCGTCACGATACTGGCGATCAGCGCCGTGCTCTGCGCCATCGCCGTGCCTGGGGTAGGAGCGGTGCGCAGCGCCTTCGCCGCCGACGCCGCCGCGGACAGGCTGGCGCTCGTCCTCCGTGATGCCCAGGCGAGGGCCCAGGCGCACGGCGTCGCCGTGCGCGTGTCCGTCGCCGGCGACGGCCGCTACTCCGTCTGCGAGGTCGGCCCGTCAGGAGAACGCCTGGTGGCCGGCGGTGAGCTGGGCGCCGATGTCGAGAGCAACTACCCGCAGGGTACCCTCGAGTTCGGCGCCGCCGGCTGGCCGACGCTCCCCGGCCGCACCAGCCCCAGGGCGGGTCATTTCACGATCGGCGCCACGGCCGGTCGCACGGTGGTCGTCCAGCTGGGGGGGTGCGTGAGATGCACCTGAGCGCTCGTCAAGGCGGATTCTCGCTCATCGAGGCGGTCGTCGCCGTGGCCATCCTCGGCCTGGCGTGCGTCGCCGTGACTGGCCTGCTCACCACTACGTTGCGCGCCGAGCGCTCCCTTGAGCGGCGCCGTCACCTCGAGGCCGTGCTCGCTGCCGAAGGCGAGCGCCTGGCGGCGTTGCCCTACTACCTTCGTGCCGACGGCGCGGAGTGGCCGGCGACCCCTGCCTCCCTGCTCGGGGAGGTGTTCCCGCACGCTGCGCCGGCCTGCAACACGCCGGAGGCCTTCTACGCGGACGGGTCGGGCGCGGCTCCGGCGGGGACGTTTTCGAGCGACGTCCTCGCCGGCGACATCACCGTGCAGCGCGTCTCACGGTTTGTGGTCGCCTCACCGGCGGGACTGGATCCCATCGCCGCGGAAGCCCTGTCGGCGTGGGCCGTGTGGTCGGACGCGCTCCCGCCGGCGGGCCTCATGGAGGTCGAGCTGCAGGCATCGTGGCGGGGGCTCGTGCTGAAGCGGCGTCTCGTGCTCAGTGCCCTGCCGCCCACGATCGCGGCGTCAGTCGCGGCCGCGGAGGAGCGCCAGCGTGTCTCGTGAAGCCGCAGAGCGTGGCGGCGTCGCCTCACAAGCCCGCCGTGCCCGCATGCGCTCGCGCGCGGGAGTCACGCTCGTCGAGCTGCTCGTGGCCACCTGCGTGACCGCCGTGGCGCTGACCGGCGCCTGGGCGTGGCTGTGGAACGCCGGCGCCGCCGCCAATGGTTCCGCCGGCCGCGCGCAGGCCGCTACGGCCGCGGCCTTCGCCGTGAGATCCGTCGCCGATGAGCTCGGCTTGGCGACAGCGCTCGTCCGCCCCCCGGCCGGCCTGTCTCCCGACCGCGCCGTGTGCGTGGAGCACCGCCACGACGGCGTCGCCGTCGAAACGGTGCTTCTGGCCTGGGACCCGGCGCGGCGCGTGCTCTGGCGCAAGGCGCCCGGCTCGTACCTCGCCGATCACGTGGAGCGCTTTGCCGTCGACTACTTCGGCGCCGATGGCCGGCGCCTCGGAGCGGCGGACTTCGCCGCGGCCGGCTGGCCGCAGACCGTCGCGCGGATCGTCGTGACCGTCGAGGTGGCTGTCGGCGGGCGTACGGCGCAGGCCGTCCGCTCCGTGGCCCTGGTGCAGGCGGCGACATGAGAGCGGCCCCGTCTCAGCGTGGCTATGCGCTTCTCGCGGCCCTGGTGGTGACCGCTCTGGCGGCGGTGTTCGCCGCCGCCGCGGTGGCGGCCGTGAGTGCGCGGCAGAGCATCGTCGGCGCGGACGTCGCCAATGTCCGCGCCCAGGCGGCCGCACGGCAAGGGCTCGCACGCGCGTGCCTCGAGCTGAGGCGTCATCCGGCCGCGCTCGAGGGCCTGCTGTCGAGTTCCGCGGTCTCCGCCGATGAAGTCGCATGGCGGGTAAGCTGGGTCGCGGCCGGTTCTGGAGCCGGCGCGCCGTGGCCGGCCGCCGCCGTCCAGGTCGAGGGCTCGTGCGGTGCCGCCCGCAGGATTCTGTCAGCCGTGCTGCAGCTGCGCGCTGAGCCCGTTCCACAAGGCCTGGTCGCGGCCGCCGACGTAGAGCTTCAGGCGCCTCTCCTGGTGAGCGGGAGCGGGTTGTACTCTGGAGGGTGTCTGCGCGGCAGGGAATGGCTGGAGCTCGAGGGCGGCACGATCCCGGCGGGCGACGGCGTCCACGGTGACGTGTGGCCACTGGCCGGCGTGCATGCGCTGGGCGGGGTGTGGTCGGCGGGTGAGGAGATCCACGCCGGCCCCCAAGCAGGCTGGGAGTATCCGCACGACACCGACATGCATACCGGTGATAATGGCGTCTCGCCGCTCGTGGCGCCGCCGGACGCCTCCCTCCTTGTCGCTTTGCGGGACGCCGCCGTCGCGCCCGGCGCGGCCCTTCAGGACGGAGTCCTCGACCTGGCGCGGCTGCCGCTGTCACGGCCGCTCGGCGCGGGTGGGGGTCCCGGAGACGACGGGTACGTAGTGGTCGCCACGCCCGCCCAGGATGCGGAGCTGCGCCTCGTGGGTACTCGCCCCCTCGGCGCGTGCCCCGTCGTCCTGGTCGTGCAAGGCGCTGCGGCGCTGGGGGAGCCGGGCGTGCCGACGACGTTCAACGGCGCCCTGCTTGTGCTCGGCAGCCTGCACGTGTGCGGGCCGTCGACCCTGCGTGGCCACCTGTTCGCGCGCGACCTCCTGGTCTCGGCTCCACTGTCTCTGGAGATCGCCGGCGACTGGCGCACCAGGCCGCTCGCCGGCCTGGCGTCTCCTGTCTTGATTTCGCTCGATGGACCCTGAGCGCAGGGAATCGCGCCGTAGATGCGAAAAGAGTGTACTGCGCAGGCGTCTTGTGAAAGACTAGGCGTCCTGCTGGAGGGGGCAGGCCCCCGGTGCGTTGCTGCCGAGCCCTGCGCCTAAAGGTATGTGGCAAGGTTGCCGACAACGCCGCTAGAGGTGGCGAGGCAAGCAAAGGGGCTGCTATGGCCAAGAGTGGTGTGCGCGTCGGGATCGACCTGGAGCAATCGTCGATCGCCGGCGTACAGGTGAAGGGCGCTGGTCAAGGCTATTCGCTGACCCATGTGTCCGTGCGCGCGCTGCCCGAAGGCCTCGTCTTCGAGGGCGAGGTCGTCGATGTCGACGCTTTGGCCGCCGAGCTCAAGGCCTTCTGGAAGGAGAGCGGCTTCACGGGCAAGCGTTTCTCGCTCGGCGTGGCCAACCAGAAGATCGTGGTCCGCACCATGGAGTTCCCGATCATCGATGCCAAGGAGCTGCGCGCCGCCATCGAGTTTCAGGCGCAGGAGGCCATCCCCATCCCGCTCGACGACGCCATTCTCGATTTTCAGGTGCTGGCCACCGTGCCGTCCGAAGACGGCGCCGGCCGGCAGAAGGTCCTCATCGTCGCCGCCCAGCGCGACATGATCGCGCAGTTCATCGAGGTCGCCAAGAAGGCCGGATTGAGCGTCGACGGCATCGACCTCCAGGCCTTCGCCCTGATGCGCTCGGTGGCGCCGCCGGTGGCGTTCGTCGACCAGGGCGCCCCCCAAAGCGCCGACGCGGCGGCTCTGGTCAACATCGGTTCGGGCATCACCAACCTGGTGGTCGCGGTCAACGGCCAGCCGCATTTCACGCGCGTCATCAACGTCGGTTACGAAGGTCTGGTGCAGGCGCTTGCCGACAACCGCGGGCTTTCTCGCGGCGAGGCCGACGCGCTGCGCATCATGGTGGGCCTCTCCGGCGACGACCCTGCCGTCGGCGACTACGAGGCCTCGACGGTCGCGGAGGTCCACGAGGTGCTCGACGTCAGCTGCGAAGCGTTTGCCGACGAGATCCGCCGCTCCATCGATTACTATCACTCCCAGGAACACGAAGGCCAGATCGCGACACTTCTGCTGAGCGGAGAAGGCGCCCTGACGCGCAACATCTGTGGCTACCTGTCGCAGGCGCTTCACCTTGGTGTACAACTGGGTAACCCACTCCAGCACGTCCTGGAGAACAAGTCCAAGTTCCCCCAGCCCGAGCTGGAGGCCATGTCACCGAGGCTGGCCATCGCGCTCGGCCTGGCCATCGACGACGAGGGGTAAGCGGCCATGAAGCGCATCGACCTCCTGCCGCCTGAGCAACGCGTCAAGGCCTCGCGTGAGCGCGGCCTCTTGTGGGCGATACTCATCCTGGTCGCCGTCGTCGTGGCTCTTGGGCTTGTCTACGTCTGGCAGAACGGCCAAGTCACCGACAAACAGTCTCAACTCGACCAGCTCACCGCCGAGGTGGCGGCTGTCCAGCAGGAGATGCTTGCGCTGGCTCCTTACGCCGCGATCCAGACCACGCGCACGGCCATGACGCAGACCGCCAGGGGCATCTACGACTCCCGCGTGCCGTGGGCGACGATCCTCCAGCAGATCAGTCTGGTGATTCCCGAGAACGTGCGCCTGCAGAGCCTCACGGGCACGGTGCCGGCCACCATGCTGCCCGGGCCGGCTACTCCGCCGGTGGCCGGCACGGTGACTGCGGTCACCCCCGACATCACCTTCACCGGGACGTCGTACACGCACAAGGACGTGGCCGAGTTCATGACCCGGCTCGGCCTCATCCCGCAGCTTTCGAACGTGCAGCTGGCCTCGTCGACCGGCGCGGCCGTGGTCGACGCCAGTGGAGCGACGGGGACGCCGACCGTCACCTTCACCGTGACGGCTACGCTGCGGCCGTATCTCACGCCGCCTCCTGCCACCGTGATCGAGGGGGCGGCACAATGAGGATCACCAAGGGCAAAGAGATCTACATCATCACCGCCGTGGTCGCGGTCGTCCTCATCGTGGCGTGGTACTTCCTGCTGTTCAGCCCCACGCGCACCGAGCTCAGCGATCTCGACAGTCAGATCCAGGCGCAGCAGACGGCTCTTACGACCGCCGAGCAGGAGGTCGTGCGCCTCGAGTCCTACAAGAAGACGGCGCCGCAGTCGCGCGCCGAGATCGTGCGGCTCGGCAAGATGCTCCCCCAGAGTGAGGGCATCCCGTCGCTGATCATCGAGCTCACGCAGACGGCCGACGCCTCGGGCGTCGACCTGAACAGCATCACCCGTGGCGCTACGGTGCCCGGCACGCCGTTCGGTCTGCAGAGCGTCACGCTGGCGGTCACGGGCAGGTTCTTCGACGTCGAGGACTTCCTGTACCGGCTCGAGGCTTATGTGGCCTTCCGTAACGCCGGTTTTCGCGTCACCGGCAGGCTCCTCCAGGTGAAGACGCTGACCCTCACCGGCGGCGCCGCCACGACTACGGGTTCGACGCCGCCGCTGACGGTCACCGTCGAGCTGAACGCGTATCTCTGGGCGGACGCTGCCGCTGCCGCGGGAGGTACACAATGATCGCCAACCGGCGCACGCTCACGTATGTCGCCATCGCGCTCATCGTCGGCGCTGCTCTCGCCCTGGCTGTAGCACTGGCGCGCAGCGACGCGCCGGCCGCAGGCTCGGGGGCGATGGCCGCCCAGACGCAGTCGCAGGGCGACGTGCTTGGCGACACCACCGGGGCGGGCGCGGTCGCCAGCGCCGATCCGGCCAGGCAGGAGCCCTTGCTCGACAAGTTCACGGCCAAGGACCCGTTCATCCCGTTCGCCGTGGCTACGCCTACGCCAAGCCCGACCTCGACCTCGAACGCATCCCTTTCGGCGCGCGTCGAGGTCGACGGCACGGCCTACACGGTCGTGAATGGCGACAAGGTCCCCGGCAGCTCGCCGGCGTTCACGATCTCGGGCATCACGTCGAGCGACGTCACCTTCGCGGTGATCGACGGCACGCTCAAAAACGGCGACTCGTCGATCTCCGTGAATCTCGGCGAGTCGGTCAGCGTCACCCTCGAGAACGGCAAGAGCTACGACCTGTCGGTGCTCAGCATCGGGGACAGTGGAGGCGGCACCAGCACCAGCGGCCACTCCATCTCGGTGCTCAGCATCACGAGCAGCAACGGCACCGCCATGGTGACCTTTGAGGTCGACGGCAAGACCTACTCGGACAAGCAGGTCGGCGACGTGTTCTCGACCTCGTGGGGCGAGATCGAGGTCATCGCCATCAACGTGGACGCACAGACCGTCACCATCGTGCACGGCGACCAGACGCTCACCCTGCGCGCCGGACAGGTGGTCGTGAAATAGCGCAGCGCTCCGAGACGGCTTCGACGACAGGGCGGCCGGCGGCCGCCCTGTCGCGTCTCCGTCGCCCTGCCGCTCGCGAACGCCGCTGTTCACAGGCCGGAGCGCCCGATATGGTAGGTACATGACACGCTTGCGCTTCTTGACCGCCGGGGAATCGCACGGCCGCCAGTTGACGGCCGTGCTCGAGGGCTGCCCGGCGGGCCTTGAGGTCTCGGCAGCCGGCATCGACGAGGACCTCGCCCGGCGCCAGGGCGGCTACGGCCGTGGCGCCAGGCAGAGCATCGAGAGCGACCGCGTGGAGATCGTCGGCGGGGTGCGCTACGGGCGCACCACCGGGGCGCCCATCGCGCTGACGGTCGCGAACCGCGACGCGGGCAACTGGGGCGATGTACTCGCCGTCGAGGCTCCGCCTGATCCGGGAGCCGTGCCGGAGCCGGTGCGCGTGCCGCGCCCCGGGCACGCAGATCTCGCCGGGGCGCTGCTCTACGACCTCGATGACATCCGAGACGTCATCGAGCGCGCCAGCGCGCGGGAGACCGCGGCGCGCGTCGCCTGCGGCGCCGTTGCCAAGCTGCTGCTTGCGGCCGTGGGCTGCCGCGTGGTGAGCCACGTGGTGGCCGTGGGCGCAGAGCGTGCGGCCGCAGCGCCGCTGCTCCTTGAGGACGTGGTGCGCGTCGAGGCCGACCCGCTGCGCTGCGCCGACGCGGCCGCGAGCGCGCGCATGCGCGCCGCCGTGGACGCGGCGCAGGCGGCCGGCGACACGCTCGGCGGCGTCGTCGAAGTGCTCGCCTTCGGATACCCGCCCGGCGTGGGCACGTATGTCCAGGGCGATCGTCGCCTGGAGTCGGTTCTCGCCGCCGCAGTGTTCACCGTGCCGGCGATCAAGGGCGTCGAGTTCGGCCTGGGCTTCGCCGCGGCCGCGCTGCCCGGCAGCCAGGTGCACGACGCTTTGGAGCACGACGCCGAGCTCGGGTACGTGCGCTGCAGCGACAACGCGGGCGGCATCGAAGGCGGCATCAGCAGCGGCGACGTGATCGTCGTGCGCGCTGCAATGAAGCCCATCGCGACGCTCCGCAGCCCCTTGCGGAGCGTGGAGATGGGCACGCATCGGCCCGTGGAGTCGCGCTTCGAGCGCTCCGACGTCTGCGCCGTGCCGGCCGCCGGCGTCGTGCTCGAAGCGGTGCTCGCGCTGGCCTTGGCCGACGCGGCGCTGGCGCGCTTCGGAGGCGCTACGGTGGCGGAGTTCCGCTCCGCCGTGGACGCCTATCGCGCTCACGTCCTGAGCCGGTGAGCGGCAACCCCGAGGACGGTTTCGCGCGCGTGTCCACGGTCGTCCTGATCGGCTTCATGGCCGCCGGCAAGAGCGCCGTGGGCCGGCTGGCCGCCCAGCGCCTCCAGATACCCTTCGTCGACACCGATGCGCTCATCGAGCAACGGGAGGGGCCTATCGGCGAGATCTTCGCCACGCGCGGCGAGCCGGCTTTCCGGGTCGTCGAGCGCGATATCGTGATGGAAGTCCTCGAGACCGCGTCTCGCCGGCCGCACGTCATCGCGCTCGGAGGGGGCGCGGTGCTGAGCGGCGATGTGCGAGAGGCGCTGGAGCGCCAGCCACACGTCGCCTGGCTCACCGCGCCCGCCGACGTGCTGTGGGCGCGGGCCGCGGCGCGGCGCGGCAGACCCTTGGCCAAGGACCAGCAGGCCTTCGGCAGACTTTTCGAAGAGCGCAACGAGCTGTATCGGCGCGTGGCGTCCGCGGAAGTGCTGAACGACGGCTCGCGGGCGCTCATCGCCGTGGCCGCAGACATCGTGGCGCTCGCCGCGGACCGTGCCATGCGCCCGGCGCCCGGGCGCGGGGAGGTCGGGCGATGAGGCGCATCGCGGCCCGCATGCCATCGCGTTCGTACGACGTGCTCGTCGGGCGCGACTGCCTCGCGGGGCTCGGCGGGGCGTTGTCGCGCCGCTGCCCTGGGGGCAAGACGGTGGTGTGCTGCGATGAGAACGTCGCCCCTCTGTACCTGGAGCAGGTCCGCATGAGTCTGCGGTCGGCCGGCTACGGGGTCTCGCACATCGTGATCCCCGCCGGAGAGGCGCAGAAGAACCTCGCCCGTGCGGAAGAGCTGTACGGCGTGCTGTACGACCGTGGAGTGCGCCGCGGCGACACCGTGGTGGCCCTGGGCGGCGGAGTGATCGGCGATCTCGCCGGGTTTGTGGCCGCCACGTACCAGCGCGGCACGCGTCTCGTGCAGGTGCCGACGACACTGCTCGCCCAAGTGGATGCGGCGGTGGGCGGCAAGGTGGCCGTGGATTTCCGCGCCGGCAAGAACTACGTGGGGACCTTCTTTCAGCCGCGGCTGGTGTACAGCGACCTCGCCGCGCTCGAGACGCTGCCGGCGCGCGAGCTCCACAGCGGAGCCGCCGAGGTGGCCAAGTACGGTCTGCTCGCCGGCGCCGAGCTGCTGGACCGCGTCGGGCGACTCGCCGCCGGCCAGCTGCGCGCCGCGCGCCTCAGCCAGGCGCTGGTCGCGGAGTGCGTCGAGTACAAGGTGTCGGTGGTCGCCGGCGACGAGCGCGAGGAGAGCGGGGCACGGGCCGTGCTCAACCTGGGGCACACCGTCGGGCACGCCATCGAGGCGGCCACGGGGTTCTCGCGCTACACGCACGGCGAGGCTGTGGGCCTGGGCCTGCGCGCGAGCCTGTGGCTCTCGCGGCGCGTATGTGGCCTCGATCCCCGCGAGGAAGCGCGCGCTCAGGCCCTCCTCGACGGGCTGGGTCTGCCGCAGAGGCTCGATGGCGTGCCTGCCGAGGCGGTCTGCGACCTCACGCAGCGCGACAAGAAGGCGGGCCGCGACGGCGTGGGGTACGTGCTGCTGGACGCCCTGGGGAGCCCGCGCCTGGACGTGCGCGTGCCGCCGGAGCTCGAACGGGAGGTCGTCGAGTGGCTGACGCAACGCTGAAGACCCTGTGGCTCCTGCACGGCGTCAATCTCGACATGCTGGGTCACCGCGACCCCGCGCACTACGGCCTGCTCACGCTGCCCGAGCTCGAAGCCTACGTGGTCGAATGCGCCGCGGCGCGCGGCTTCGCGGCGCGCTGTCATCAGACCAACCACGAGGGCGAGCTCGTCGAGAAGATCCACGAGATCGTGCGCGACGGGGCCGACGCCGTGATCGTCAATCCCGGCGCCTGGACGCACTACAGCTACGCCCTGCGCGACGCGCTCGAGATGGTCCCGGCGCCGATCGCGGAGGTGCATCTCTCGGCCATCGAGGGCCGCGAGGAGTGGCGGCGGCGCTCGGTGATCGCCGACCTGGCGGCGGTGCGCGTGAGCGGCAAGGGTCCCCAAGGCTACGCCGAGGCAGTGACCGCTCTCGCGGACCTCATTGAGCGAGAGGAACGGGAATGAACGCTCGTCTGGCGCGCTGTCGCGCCGTTCTCGACGACCGCGGCCTCGACGGCGTTCTCGTCGGCGCGCCTGCGGACGTGCGCTACCTCTCCGGGTTCCGCGGCGAGGACACCATGCTCGTCGTCGCCCGCGACGCCGCCCTGATCTGCACGGACGCACGGTTCTGGGAGCAGGCTCGGGAAGAGGCCGCGGGGTTCGAGCTGGTCGAGGCCGTCGGCGGCGACCTGATCGCCGACACCGTGGCCGCGGCGGCGCAGCACCTGGGCGCGGACGCGCATCTGGGCTTCCAGGGCGCGTCGCTGAGCTACGGGGAGTACCGGCGGCTGCGCCTCCGGCATCACGGCCGCCTGCGCGACGTCGGCGGCCGCGTGAGCCGCCTGCGGATGGTCAAGGACGCCGCCGAGATCGCCGTCATGCGGCGTGCGGCTGCGCTGACCGACGAGGCGCTGGCCGCGGTCGTGGGCCGCGGCCTGGTGGGCCGCCGCGAGGCGGACGTGACCTGGGACCTTCTCAGCGAGTACCACCGGCTCGGCGCCGACGGTGAGGCCTTCCCGGCGATCGTCGCCGCCGGCGCCCACGGCGCCCAGGCGCACGCCATCCCCGGAGAGCGGGTCATCGCCGCGGGGGAGCTGGTCGTGATCGACACCGGCGCGCGCCTGGACGGGTACTGCAGCGACATCACGCGCACCTTTGCCGCCGGCGAGCCGGCGGACGAGCTGCGCCGCGTGTACGACGTCGTCCTCGCGGCGCAGCTCGCCGGCCTGGCGGCCGTGCG
>Ga0209254_10006790_pt1 | contig 10555 bp, 9 predicted proteins | sample FrelakmetDIP11DI_FD_187148 | JGI IMG/M metagenome (GOLD analysis project Ga0209254, IMG submission 187148) | Freshwater lake sediment microbial communities from the University of Notre Dame, USA, for methane emissions studies - DIP11 DI (SPAdes)... | ecosystem: Environmental > Aquatic >... | reverse complement strand
GCGATCCTGAGGCAGCAGAATCCCGAGATCGCCGCGGGCATCATCAACCCGCGCAAGGACGGGACCGAGGTCGTGCTGGAGATCGGCGCCGCCCTGCAGCAGGGCGCGCTGGTCACGATGCTGGCGGATCGCGGCCGCCCGGGCAATGCGATGGTGAGCGTGGACTTCCTCGGCGACCCTGCGGAATTCCCGACCGCGCCCTGGCAGATTGCGGCCGCCCTGCACGTCCCCATCGTGCTGTGCGCCGGGCTCTATCGGGGCGGTCGGCGTTACGATCTGCACTTCGAGCTGGTGACCGAGCGACTGCACATCGACCGCCGCCAGCGCCAGCAGCAGCTGCAGGAAGTCGTGCAGGCTTTCGCGGATCGGCTCGCGGCGCTGGTGCGTCTTGCACCCTACAACTGGTTCAACTTCTATGACTTCTGGAACGAACGTGCACCGGGCGGGCGTGGCGCTGATGCTGGTCACGATGACGTCGCTCGCGGCTGACCTCGACACGGGAACGCTGCTCGACAGCCTCGTGCGACCGGCGCCGGCGAAAACGCTTTTCGTCGAGGTGCGCTATTCGGCGCTGCTCTCGGAGCCGATCTTCGTCACGGGCGAGCTCGAGCATCGCACCGACGGCGCCCTCGTCCGCCGCGTGGAGTCGCCCTATCGGGAGACGACCGAGTTGCACGACGAGAACGTCCGGGTGGAGCGCGAGGGCAGCAAGCCCCGCCGCTTCTCGCTCGATCGCGCGCCCGAGCTGCGCGGCATGCTGGCGAGCTTCGGGGCCCTGCTCACCGGCGACCGCGAGACGCTCGAGCGGCAGTTCGTGGTCGGCGTACAGGGCGATACCGAACACTGGAGGCTCGAGTTGTCGCCGCGGGACGAGCGACTCAAGCGCCGGTTGTCCTCGATCGTGGTGGATGGCCGGCAGGATCGCCCCCGCTGCCTGACGCTGGCCGAGCCCGACGGCGACGCCAGCGTCATGGCGCTGGGCGTCCGGGATCGCGCCGAGCTGCCCGCATCGCTCGAGCGTGCGTCGCTGCAGGCGTGGTGCAGCGCCGAGCCCGGGCCCTGACCGATGTCGACCGCCCGGAGGGGCCTGCTGCTGGCGGCCTGGATCTCGGTCGCTGCCGCGCTCGGTTGGGTGGTCGAGCGTAATCTCGTCGTCGGCACCGACCTGCGGCTGTTCCTGCCCTCGCCGCGCACGCCGCAGGAGCGGCTGGTGCTGGAGGAGATCGGCGAGGGCCCGGCGTCCCGCATGCTGCTGCTCGCGATCGGTGGATCGGATCCGGAGGCGGCGGCCGAGACCTCCCGCGCCCTCGTCGCCGCGCTTCGCGGCAGCCCCGAGTTCCGCTGGGTGACCAACGGCGAAGGCAACCTCGACGCGATCCCCGAAAGCCTGCTCGCCTACCGCTACCTGCTTTCGCCGACGCTCGATCAGGTCCGCTTCGATGAGTCGTTCCTGCGTGCCGAGTTCGCGGAGCGCCTGCGCGACCTGGCCTCGCCCGCCGCTGCGTTTCTCGAGCCGTGGCTGCCGCGCGATCCGACGCTCGAGCTCCTGAAGCTCGCCGAGTCGTGGCAGCCCGGGCAACAGCCACGGACGCGCTTCGACGTCTGGTTCGACACGACCGGCCGGCAGGCCCTGCTCGTCGCCGAGACGCGCGCGGCGGGCTTCGATCCGCAGGGCCAGCGCACCGCCGCCGATGCGCTGCAGGCGGCATTCGTTCGGGTCCGGACGGAGCCCGGGCTCGTGCTCGAGGCGAGCGGCCCCGGTGCCTTCTCGGTGCTCATGAAGGACCGCACGCAACTGGAGGCGCAGCAGCTCGGCGGGCTCGCCACGCTCGGCATGGTGATGCTGCTGCTCGTCGCCTACCGGAGCGTGCCCGTGCTGGTGCTCGGCCTGCTGCCGCTCGTGACCGCCGGCCTCGCCGGTCTCGCCGCCGTCAGCGCCGCCTTCGGCACGGTGCACGGCATCACGCTCGCATTCGGGTTCACCCTGATCGGGGTTGCGCAGGATTACCCGATGCACCTCTTCAGTCACCAGCACCGCGGCCTCGACCCGCGGGACAATGCGCGCGCCCTGTGGCCGACACTCGCCACCGGAGTCGCCAGCACCTGCGTCGCCTACCTCGCCTTCCTGTTCTCCGGCGTGCGCGGACTCGCCCAGCTGTCCGTCTTCACGGTGACCGGGCTCGCGGTCGCCGGCCTGACGACGCGCTTCCTGCTGCCCTGGCTGATCCCGGCACACGGACCGGACGCTGCCGCATCCGGGCGGCTCGCGCGCCTCTGGGGCTGGATCGCAGGCCTGCCGCGGCCGACGTGGCTCGGCGTGCTGGTGGCGCTCGCCTGCATCGGCGTCCTCGCGCTTTCGCCGCGGCCCCTGTGGCAGGACGAGCTCGGTGGCCTCACCCCCGTGCCACGTGCGTTGATCGAGCGTGATTCGACGTTGCGGCGCGAGCTGGGCGCGCCCGACGTGAGGTACCTGCTGGTCATCCAGCACCGCGAAGCGCAAGGCGTCCTGGCGCGGGCGGCGGCGCTCGAACCGCAGCTCGAGGCGCTGGTGAGCGATGGAACCCTCGCGGGCTTCGACCATGCGGCGCGCTACCTGCCGACCGTCGAGCAACAACTGCGGCGGCGCGCCGCCCTGCCAGCGCCACCGGCGCTGCAGGCAGCGCTCGAGGCTGCGCTCGGCGCGACACCGTTCCGTCCCGGCGCGTTCGCGCCGTTTCTTGCCGATGTGGAGCGGGCGCGGCAGTTGCCGCCGCTCGAGCCCGAAGATCTCGCAGGTACGCCGCTCGAAGCGCGTGTCGGCGGCCTGCTGCTCGAGCGCGACGGTCACTGGACGGGGCTCGTCACGCTCACCGGCCTGCGTGACGCCGCCGCGCTCGAGCGCATCGCGGCCGCGAACGAAGGCGTGACCCTGCTCGACCTCAAGCAGGCGTCGGAGGACCTCGTCGCGCACCAGCGCGAACGCATCCTCTGGTGCCTGGCGGGCGCCGCGGTGCTGCTGGTGCTCGTGGTCTGCGTCGCCCTGCGCGACGCCGGGCGCGTGCGCCGCGTGCTGGCGCCGATGGCGCTGACGACGCTGCTGGTGCTCGCCTTTCTTCACGTCGGCGGGGTTTCCATGAACCTCTTCCACCTGATCGCGCTGGTGCTTGCGGCCGGACTCGGCCTCGACTACGCGCTGTTCTTCGAGCGCGCTACGGACGATCCCGCCGAGCAGCGGCGCACGCTGCACGCCGTGCTGGTCTGCTCGCTCTCGACCCTGATGGTGTTCGCGTTGCTGGCGCTGTCGAGCCTGCCGGTCCTGCGCGCCATCGGCGTCACGGTTTCCCTGGGCGTCGTGAGCAACTTCGTGCTGGCCTTGCTGCTCACCCGCCCATCCCGGGCAGGCGCGTCGTGACCATCGAGGAGCACATCGCGTCGCTGGTGCCGCACGCCGGCCGCATGTGCCTGCTCGAGCGGGTGATCCGCTGGGACGAGGAGTCGGTCACCGCGGCGACCGCCACCCACCGGGACCCGGCCAACCCGCTTGCGCACGACGGCCGGCTGCGCGCGATCCACCTCTGCGAGTACGGCGCGCAGGCCATGGCCGTGCATGGGGGACTCATCGCCCAGGCGCGCGGCGGGCGCGCACGGCCCGGGCTGCTGGTCTCGCTGCGGGACGTCGTGCTCGACTGCGACTTCGTCCACGAGTTCGGGGGCGAACTGATCGTCGAGGCGCAGCGCCTGCACGCCAGCGACTCGGCCTGGCAGTACGAGTTCCGCATCGAACACGCCGGGCAATTGCTTGCTCAGGGGCGCGCGACGGTCTCCCTGGCGTCGGCGATCTGAGCGGCTCCCCGGCCTGCGAACAGCGTCAGCAGCGGACCGGTCATGACCGTCGTCAGGATCGCCATGACCATGAGCATGGTGAACAGATCGCGGCCGATGACGCCCGCATCGAGGCCCACCTTCATCACGATCAACTCCATGAGCGCGCGCGCGTTCATCAGCGAGCCCACCGCGAAGCACGTGCGCCACGGATAGCCCGCGATGCGCGCGCCCGCGGCGCCGCCGAGCACCTTGCCCGCGACGGCGGCGACCAGCACGACGAGCAGTGCCGCGAGCCCGGCGCCCGCGAACGCCGAGGCGGTCGTATTGAGGCCGGCCAGCGCGAAGAACACCGGCATCAGCACGATGATCGCGACGTACTCGACGCGCTCGATCAGCGCCTCGAGCAGGCGATCGTCGCGCGGCAGTGCGGCGCCGAACAGGAACGCACCGAACACCGGGTGGACGCCGAGCCACTTGGTTGCGTAGGCGCAGGCGAAGGTGCCGATCAGCAACATGGCCAGCAGCGGGCCCTCTGGCCGTCCGTCGCGCGCGAAGTGTGCGATCGCGCGCGCCAGCAGCGGCCGCCAGACGACGAGCACGACGACCGCCAGCACGATGAGACCGACGATCATCGTGCCGAAACGGCTCCAGTCCTCGCGGGAGTCTGCGAGCACGACCACGAGCGCCAGCATGATCCAGGCCAGCACGTCGGCCATCGCGGCGGAGGTGAGCGACAACCGCCCGATCACCGAGTGCGTCATGCCCCGCTCCTTCAGGATCCGGGCCATGATCGGGAACGCCGTGATGGACATCGCCGCGGCCATGAACAGGGCGAAGGTCGGGAACGCCACGCCCGCCGGCGCGAATTGTCCGTAGAGGAACACGGCCGCGGCCAGCCCGAAGATCATCGGCACGAGGACCGACATCGCGCTGATCCAGCCGGCGGCGACGAGCTGCCGGCGGGCGCCGTGAGGGGCACGCAGCTCCGCGCCCACGATGAACATGAACAGCACGAGCCCGACCTGCGACAGCCCGTCGAGCGCGGGCAGGCTGGAAGGCTCGAACACCCGTGCGTGCCAGCCGGGAAACAGCGCGCCGAGCACGATGGGTCCAAGCACGATGCCGGCCATCATCTCGCCGATCACGGGCGGCTGCCCGAGGCGCCTGAGCAGCAGGCTGAGCAGCCGGGCGGTCCCGAGGATCAGCACCAGTTGCAGCAGCAGCGGCGAGTGCGGCATCGATTCGGGCCGTCAGGCCGCCGTGTCGAACAGCAGGCGGGCGACGGAACCGGCCGGCGGAGCGCCGAGCAGGCGCAGGACCGGACCGGCGTCGAGCCCGGGCACCTTCTGGCAGGCGGCGACGACGATCTCGCGAGCGAGCTGACGCAGCTGTCCCGTGGTCTGCTGCATGCGCGCCACGAGGGCCTCGTCGTCGAGCGTGTCGCGCAGTCCGCGGTTGAGCTCCGTGAACCAGTCGAGCCGCGCCTGGTCGAGCAGGATCGGTGGATTGCGTCGCTCGCTCCGGTCGCTGCGGGCCGACCAGTCGCGCAGGAAGTCCTGGATGGCGAAATTGAGGTCCTTGCTGGCGTTGAGCTCGTCACGCAGACGCGACAGCATCGCGAGGTCCGTCAGTCGATGCTGGAAGAACAGCTGGCACAGCACGCCCCAGTAGTACGTGTAGTCCCAGACCACCTTGACCGGCAGCACGTCCGGGTCGCCGAACAGCGCGTACTGGTTCCGGTACAGCGACATCGTGCTGTCGCAGAACGACATGAAGAGCTGCTCGTAGAGCCGTGCGTACGAGGCGACCGGCTGCCCGGCGCGGTCCTGCGCAATGAGCTCCGTGATGTAGGTATTGGCAATGGCGATGAAGTCGCTGCCCGGGGAATAGAACGGGTCGAGGAACACGCCGGATTCGCCGGTCATCGCCCAGCGCTGGCCCGAGAAGACCTTCCGGCAGCCGTGCGAGAAGTGCTTGAGGAACGCGAAATCCTGCAGCACGTCGCCCCTGGTCTCGAGGTCCTCTGCCAGTCGCGGCTGGAACTCGCGCAGCCACCCGAGCGCGCGCCCGTAGCTGTTGATGCGGTTCAGCGGGTGGATTCGTCCGTCCGCGACGATGCCGACCGAGTGCGAGCCGGAGGCGAGCGGGATCAGCCACACCCAGTAGCCCTCGCCGACCAGATGGTTCGTCGAGAGCCAGCGATTCGGCGGGTTGCAGCGCCCGAGCCACTGCGGGTCGCTCGACCAGTCGTTGACGTCGATCCGCCCGCTGATGCGGAACCAGGCGCTGTTCACGTCGTGGTCGTTGTCGAGCCCGAGACCGAGCTGGCGCTTGAGGATGCCGGCGCGACCGGACGCGTCCACGACCCAGCGGGCCTCGATCTCGAGCGGCACCCCTTGGCGTCCGCAGCGCACGCGGTGCGCCGCCTCGCCGGCGCCGAGGTCCACCTCGCGCACCGTGACTCCGTCGACGAACTCGACGCCCGCCTCCCGGGCACGCTGCGCCAGGAAGTTCTCGAAGATGCCACGATCGATCTGGTAGCCGGGCGTCGTGAAATAGGTGCTCGCCCCGACCTCCAGCACCGCGTCGATGTCGCGGCGGCCCTCCGAGAAGAAGAAGCGGAAGCCGAACTTCTTGAGCTGCCGGCCGACCAGGTGTTCCTTCAGCCCGAGCACGGTGTCGAAGTAATGGGCGGCGATCTCGACCGTGGACTCGCCCACCTTGTGCGTCGCTTCCGGCACGGGATGGCGTTGCCTCTCGAGCACCACGATGTCGAGATCGGGGAATCGCTGCCGCAACTGCAGCGACAATGTGAGGCCGGCGAGCCCGCCACCCAGGATCGCGACGTCCTTGCGCATCAATTCATCAGCCATGCCGATCGTCCTGCCCGGGAAAGTCGAAGTCGATTGCGATCGCCATAGCTGGGCTCAGCCCGAGTCGCACCGTCCGTCGCTCCTCGAGCGCGATCGCCTCGAAGAACGGCAGGCAGTTCCCCATCGCGTTGGCTGCCACCAACTCCGAGTTGCGCTCCAGGGGCGCGGTCCGCGCCGGGCCGGCCTCGGTCCGCCAGCGGATCCGTGCCAGCGGATTCGCTCCCGCGGCGGGCCCAACGATCACGCCTGCGCCCAGGATGCCCCGGCTCGTCACGATAGTGGCCATGGGACCACGCGCCTCGATGTCGTAGGCCACGAGCAGCGTCGGGCGTCCACTGCACTCGGCCTGCACGAGCGCCTCGAGCAGGCCCTCCCCGAACGTATCGTCGTGGGCCGAGAGCGCCGTGTACGGCTGCATGCAACCGGTGCCGATGCTCCAGTAGCCGGCGGCGGCGTTGTGCACCGAGTTGTGGAAGCGGATCGGCGAGATCAGCAACGGCGTCCGCGCCAGCGTCTCGCTCATGTAGTCGTTGATCGCGAGGTCACCGTGCGTCGAAGCGAACACGCTCGCCAGCTCCCGCGGGTCGGCACCGGCGCTTTCGCAGGCGCGGGCCGCCACCTCGAGCGCGATCGCCACGGTGTCGCACGCTCGCCGGCGTTCCGTAGGCGCGAGCAGGGTCGGCGTGGGACGCGCAGCCACCGGCTCCGGAGCCGCCGCCTCGCCCCGCAGCACGGGCGCCGCCACCGCCCACCCGGGCAGGCGCGGCGCCCACAGGGACACGCCGTGGACGTAGGCCGTGTGCACTGCGTGCGCCGCCTCAGCCATGACGATCCCGTGCGAACAGCAGCGAACAGTTGCTGCCGCCGAACCCGAACGAATTGCTGAGCGCGATCCGCACGTGGGCCTGCTCGTTGTCGATGCGGACCTGGGCACCCGCGGCGGGATCGAGGTCCCGCGTGTTGAGCGTGCCAGGGGCGAGGCCCGTCTCCATCGCAATGAAGGCGATGACGGCCTCGACGACGCCGGCGGCGCCCAGCGTGTGGCCGGTCCAGCCCTTGGTCGAACTCGCGCGCGTCGTCGCCGGGAAGAGATCCGCCACCAGGCGGGCCTCGACCTCGTCATTCCGCTGGCTCGCGGTTCCGTGCAGGTTGATGTAGTCCACCGCATCCGGGTTCAGTCCGGCACCCGCGAGCGCCGTCTCGATGGCGAGCCGTGCCCCGAGACCGAGCGGGTGCGGCGAGGACATGTGGTGTGCGTCGCTCGACTCCCCGTAGCCGATCAGCCAGGGACCGCGATCGCCATCGCGCTCGAGCAGCGCGAAGCCGCCCCCCTCGCCGATGCTGATGCCGCGCCGGGCGACGTCGAACGGCCGACAGGGTTCGGGCGACACGAGTTCGAGCGAATTGAACCCGAACAGCACGCTGCCGCAGAGCGAGTCGACACCGCCTACGATCGCCGCATCGGCCAGCCCGAGGCGCATCAATCGTTCGGCCTGGGCGAACACCTTGGCGCTGGACGAACAGGCCGTACCGACCGTGACCGCGATGCCGTCGAGTCCGAGCGCCGCCCGGACGAAGTCACCCAGCGAGTGCGGCGTGTGAACGATCGGTCGGCGCAGGTCTTCCGGATAGAGGCCGTCGGGCTGGAGTCTCCGATAGGCCTCCTCGGTCGCCCCGATGCTGGACGTGGACGTGCCGAGCACGAGCGCAATGCGCCCCGCGCCGTAGCGGTCGCGTGCGGACAGGGCGCGGGCGAGGAACCCGTCGCTCTGCAGCGCGAGCCACGCGAGGCGGTTGTTGCGACATTCCCATTCGGCCAGGTGGGCCGGCAGTGCGGCGCCCTCGACACCCGGCACGCGCCCGATCCAGGTGGCGAGCGGCGCCTCGGTGAAGTCGTTCGGACGCAGGCCCGAGCGACGTGCGCGCAGCGATGCCTCCAGCGCCGCCACGCCAACGCCGGCGGCGCACGCGACCGAGTGAGCGGTGATGCGTAACGGCAGCGTAGCGCTCACCCGTAGCTCCCCCGACCGGCGGATTCCTGCGCGCGCCTAGAGTTCCGCGACGGCAACCTGGAGCTGGACGTTGATGTCCTGCACGACGTTATCGATCCACTTGAGGTAGTTACGGTGGATGCGCTCCACGCCCTTCTTGACCTCGTAATCGAGGTTCTCGCTTTCGAGGTACTTGATGCCGATGGACTGCGTGTCGAACGTGATCCCGATCCGGGCCATGTGCGTCCGCAGGTGCAGCGTGGCCTCGACGTACCCCGGGTCCTGGCGGGTCAGCACCCAGCCGCGCTGCGCCACGCCGACGCGAATCGCCTTGGCAACCGCCTGCTCCGACAGCCCCGCGGGCACCGTGATGGGCGGCGGGTTGACCAGCGCCGGCGTGGCCGCGATGAGCAGGACCAGTACGGGCGCCAGCAGCAGTGCCCTGAGCTTCGTGAATCGCATTCGTGTCACCCTCGGTTGCCGCGACCGGAATCAGGCTACCCGCTTCTGCGCCACGTGGTCGGCCAGCGCCCGCAGGGAGGCGAAGATCCGCTTGTTGTCCTCGTCCTCGGCCTTCAGCTGGACGCCGTAGCGCTTGGAGATCTCGAGCGCCAGCTCGAGGGCGTCGATGGAATCGAGGCCGAGGCCTGCACCGAACAACGGCGCCTCGGGATCGATGTCGGCGGGGTTCACCCCTTCGAGATTCAACGCGGATACGATCAACGCGGCGAGCTCGCCTTCCGTGGTCGTCTGGGGTGCGGCCATAGGTTTACGGGCGGGTTTCAACGGCTTTTTGACGCGGGCGGGAGTGTATCATGCAGCCCGCCGCGAGCCAGCGAGCGAACGTGCCGAGCAAGCCAGCAATCCCCTCCGCGACCGTCCCTCCGGAGAGCGACGTCATCGTCGTCGGCGGCGGCCCCGCGGGCTGCACGGCCGCCACGTTCCTCGCCCGCAGGGGCTGGTCCGTGACGCTGCTGGAGAAAGACCGCCATCCGCGGTTCCACATCGGGGAGTCGCTGCTGCCCCGCAACCTGCCGATCCTGCAGCGCCTCGGGGTACTCGAGGCGATCGAGCGGATCGGCGTGCGCAAGGTCGGCGCGGATTTCCCGGCACCCGGGCCCGAGGGCTACAACGTCTTCCGCTTCGAGCGCGCGCTGGACCCGAGCTGCTCGCACGCGTTCCAGGTCCGCCGGGACGAGTTCGATGCCCTGCTGTTCGACAATGCGGCCGGGAATGGCGTGCTGGCCCTGCAGGGTCAATGCGTCACGTCGCTCGAGTTCGCCGCGGATGGCGTCACCGTCGCCGGCACGTCGGACGCGGGGCTGCCCTTTCAATGCCGGGCCCGCTATCTCGTCGACGCGACGGGACGCGACACGCTGGTCGGCAACCAGCTGCGCATCAAGCGCAAGAGCCGGCGCCACCAGAGTGCGGCGCTGTTTGCGCACTTCCGGGGCGTGGAGCGGCGCCCCGGCACCGACGCCGGCAACATCAGCATCTATCGCTTCGAGCACGGCTGGGTCTGGCTGATCCCGCTGCGCGACGGGGTCACGAGCGTGGGTGCCGTCTGCTGGCCGGATTACCTGAAGCAGCGCCGCACCGACAACCGCGAGTTCCTGCTGCAGACCCTGCGTTCGATTCCGCAGCTGCGGCAACGCATGGAGCACGCGGAACTGACCGACAACCTGCACGCCACCGGCAACTACTCCTACGCCTGCGATCGCATGGCCGGACCTCGCTGGATCATGGCCGGCGACTCCTACGCTTTCGTGGATCCGATCTTCTCGAGCGGCGTCTACCTCGCGATGCATGCGGCCGAACAGGCGGCCGGCGTCGTGGACGGAGCGCTGCGCGCGCCCGACTCAGAGCGGTCGTTGCAGCGTGCCTACC
>Ga0209254_10006789_pt1 | contig 10555 bp, 7 predicted proteins | sample FrelakmetDIP11DI_FD_187148 | JGI IMG/M metagenome (GOLD analysis project Ga0209254, IMG submission 187148) | Freshwater lake sediment microbial communities from the University of Notre Dame, USA, for methane emissions studies - DIP11 DI (SPAdes)... | ecosystem: Environmental > Aquatic >... | reverse complement strand
CCGGGTTCTTCAACTAAGCGATTGGTCAGATAGGACATAGCTGTAACAGTAAGAAGAGTAGCAACCATACAAATTCCAAAACTATTCCAGGTTGCGTAATCAAGCGAATAGACGAATCGATAGATAGGACACAATAACAATATCACCCCAGGATGATTAAGATAGAGGGAGTAACTGATCTTTCCAAAAAACTTGCTGAATTTGTTGACCAAAAGCGATGTTGGGAAGAGGATTAGGCCCAACATCAATAACCCATAAATAAAGGCTAACACCATTAATCTATATATTGAAGATAGACCGACACTGTCAAAAAATACAATAAGCAACCAACCAATAGTTGCAATAACAAGGAATACGGATCCCCATAATCGAGAAGATCGGCGGCAGGATGATAGTTTCTCAAAGACAAAATAAGCTAAAACACCTAAAGCAAATACCGGCAACTGATAAAAAAATCCAAAATATATTATCATAGCTTTTTCAGAATGCTCAGCAAAAAAATGACTTATAAACGCTGAGTATGTATTTGCTGTGATCATCGAAATACTTAGAAAGATCAATGCCCTCTTTGTGGTATTAACGATGCTAAATATAATAGGAAAAATTAGGTAGAACAACATTTGGACTCCGAGAAACCAACTCGCCCAGACAAGTCCTGCCTGATAAGCCGGAAACAAATTGTAACCAAAACTCATATAGAGAAATAACTCCATTTTGTGATTCACGAAACCAAACAACCCCCATTGGTGAACTATCATTAAGACAAGCCAAACATAGTAGAGAGGAATAATACGAAACAATCTTCGCATATAAAATATAAGCGTGTTGTTATCTGCGTTTGGAAGTCTCATTGAATGGTATAGCGTAAACCCGCTGAGAATAAAAAAGAGTGTTACACCGCTCCACCCATACTTAACCATCGAATACAGCCAATCCGGCAAAACAAGATGAGGCTTCGGGACAAGCATAAGATGATATACAAAAATATATAATGCCGCGAATCCTCGCAAGGCATCAAGCGCGACTATACGTCCAGAAAATGCCTTGTTTACATTCGATTTTTTTGTTGATTTACTTTTTGCAATACCCAACAACATGATTTCCTGTTAAGAGATGTCCATTTAAACTTTTGCAATCAATTTACTTTACAATGAGACGCTTTCCTCCGATGATACTTCTTATTCGAGGATGACGTTTTATCCACATTCTTATCTTACCAAGCCAGAACGCAATGTGATAATCGATAATGGCACGCAGGTCTCCAATAAAAGTCCGTTTTTGCTCGGCAAAGAGAGATGATAGAGCAAAAGCGCTAAATCCCTTGCTCTGAGAGCATCCGGTCCTTGCACGTAATGTAGCATCCAGAAATTGTCGTTGATAATTCCGGTCAGGCTCAAGATGGCAGCCCTCAGCCCATTCATTCCAGGCATTAATGAAAACAAAACGCTCCTGATCCGGAAAATCATTTAGCGTCTTACGGACCGCCTCGCAAAGCCAGTATTCATAGTTGTCTGGAGTGCTGTTCAAGATGATTAGCGCGCGGTCGTTGGTGCGTGCTGTGTTGTCCCAGCATGGAAATACACTTCTGAATACGTTTTGGTCTGTATGGGACCGATCAAGATAGGAATGGGCGACATCACGATAAGTCATGACGTTTCCCCTGAAGGGCTTATGGAATGCAATTTGGCTGCTGATGTTGTCGACTTGGAGATTATGGGGTGGAAACTCAACACCGCTGTCAAAATCAAATTGCGTATAGTCTTCGTTTCCGTGTGTCAACGCAGCACAAATGTGGATTCGTCCAATGCCAATGCTCTTGCAGTAGTCTCGCCATATCCTAGAAGTTCTCATTGGGTCAGGCAAATTTTGCGGCCGATATACTATCAAGAAAGGAACCCCATCGAGCCTTATATATCGTGGATCTGAAAAAAAAGGGCTCAAACTCTTAATGAAATTCAAGTCGTCGTCAGGTAAGTGCTCCTGTTTAATCAATATTTCCTTTTCAGCGGCATCCCACCTTCTTGTCCAGTTCTCGTTTGCCCAGCAGAGGCAGAATGGCATATCGCTCTCTGGATCGGAAAGCATGTCGTCAAGCGGGTGGTGAAGAATCCTGGTACCGGAAAACCAATAGTAGTGATAGCAAAAACCATCTATCCCATATTGTTTGGCTGTCCTAATTTGGTCGTGACGAGTTTCACGGACTCTTAAATCATAGAATCCAAAATCCGTTGGTAAATGCGGCTGATAGTGTCCGTCAAAAAGGGGAGCAGCCTTGGTTACATTCGTCCATTCCGTAAATCCCTTACCCCACCAGTGATCGTTTTCCGGGATGGGATGATACTGTGGTAAGTAAAACGCTATGAGGCGCACCTCTTGTGTCTTTGTAGAAAGTATCGGAGGCCGTGACTGTCCAATTGATGCATTCGGGATTGAATCATTCATTACAATTCATTTCCATGTGGTCGTATTCTGAAAGTACCCTGCTTGAGAATCTCATAAGTTCAAAACTTCAACCCTATTCTATATAAAAAATTGCGTAACCTAAACCGTATGCGAGGATGCAAATAGGGAAGGATATTCTTTTTAATAGAGCAAACAACTTTTCTACCAAGGGTTGCGTGGTCAGATATTGCTGATGCTGTGACCGGAACAGCGAGTGATGACAATCTGAGTCCTCTTATCATTGAAGGGTCCGGCTTTGCTTTGATCACGACCTGGTATACCATGCCGAATCTGTTTTTAGTGAGACGTTCCTTCGATTTAGCCGGAATGCGTCGCCAAAAATAGGCTAATTCGGTTTGCTCAGGTGGCAGTACAATAAATTCAGTCTCAATGATTTCGAAGCCGGTATCATTGAAAAGTCGTTGCATATTCTCGATATCAAAAAACTGTATATGGGTTTTATCGAGCAAACCCCAATCCTGCAACTCAAAATCTTTCTGCGATAGACAACCTATTGCAGCATTATGCCCTGCATGAGGCAGCGATACAACTACAATACCATCTGCATCAAGGATATCCTTCGCTGCCCTGAGCGTTGTAGGAGGATCATGCAAGTGTTCCAGGACATCTGCCGCAACTACTACATCAAACTTTCCGTCATTGGATAAAACTGATGTCCAAGATCGATCATTCAAATCGCTTTTGTACACATGTTCACAGAACGGTGAAAGTTTTCTAATTGCCTCTTCGTCAAGTTCGATTGCTGTCACACGGCAACCGCTATGTTCTTTCAGGACCCGGGTTATTGAGCCCGGACCAGCGCCTATTTCAAGAACGCGTTTACCCTTTCCAACCATACGAACAACTGCTGCGGGTGCTGAAGGGCCATTTACATCTAATTTATATTCATATTTGTGACGCTGTTTCACAGATTTCATTCCTCGATCTATGATACTTCATTAAGGCATCGCTCACACTTTCTCTTCCGACCAAGACACTTTGAGGCGATCTTCGGAAAGGTGTTCAGCAGAAGCTCTACACTCTTTCTCAGGTGATGCCAAAGCACCAACCTACCGGAAGTATCAAAAAGCGAGAAGTGAAACATAAGCCGCAGAAGCTCAAAAAAAAGAGTGACTTGTCTTCTTAAAAGTGTTGCGTGGTCGCCTCTTAGATTCACCTTCAAATAGTGGAGATAAGCCTCAAGTTCCCCAATAGATCGATCAAGAGAGGCAGCTGAAATTTTGGTGACCTGATGGGTCGCAGGACAAGCGTTGTAAAGAGCCTTCAGGTGGGTTAGCCAACCTTCCCTGCGGTGATCCAGGCTAATCGCATTGATCATGAGGGTGGTGGAGGGAGTATTAAGGAGAGCGGCGTCAATACGGTGGCAAAGGTCGTCGATTGTCTGGCAGATTGTCCCCGATGCTTTAATGGAGTCCAGATGAGGAAGTGGGAGCTGCAGAGAAAGAGTCGGAATGCCGAGGTTCGCTACATCGAGGAGCGACGTGAAGGAAGGGAAGGGAAAGCTTTCGATGTAGAGATCTGCGGCGCAGAGATATACCCCGATATGCGGGTACGGGATCTCCCCACATGGGCGAATCCTCCCCGTCGAAACCCTTTGCATAAGCTCCCAGAGCGGGTGGGTCGGTGAGGGACCGATTGCAAGTACAATCCTTTCTGGGTGGTCGGTGGTTATCCGCAGGAGAAATGAAAAGAAATCGAGTTCACGGTAACGGCTGTACTTGTACTCTTGGGCCATGGTGACGATCACTCGGGCTTCTGCCGCAATCCCGAGCGTCCGCCGCGCCTCCTCCCGGGGAAGGTTGGCGAAACCCTCGTCGGTGGGGATCGGCAGCAATCTTACATTGGTAATTCCTCGACGACGGAGCGAGAAGGCACAGCGCCAGAGGCTCATGTCGGCACAGAGGTCGGTGATCGAGGCGCCGATCCAGAAAAGATGGTCCGCATGGTTAAAGAAGATCACTGGCACTTTGAAGGAGGGGTTACCATAGGCAAGGATCGGAACCGGGTCGTACATGTGAACATGGAGTATGATCTTTGAAGCGCCGCGGCTCAGGGCTCGCAGTATTATCCCCTTCTTCGTCTGCGACACTGGCGGGAGTTGGAGGAGTCGACCACCGTGGTCAGTCACAAGTTCTTCGAGAATGGATGGAAAATGCTTCGGCTCCTGGTTGATGATGATGACCGAGTGGTTCTCCTCCGGTGGAGAGTTGGCAATCCATCGCTCCACCACCCGGGTGTGACCACCACTTCGGTAGGCAGTTGTCATCACATGGAGGATCGTTCCTGGCGGCAGAGGGTTCTTTTCGTTATGATCTGGAAGACTTTGCGCAATTTTGCAGAGCTTCGCTTCTATTTCGGGAGAGCAGAAGCATCCCGTGTCGTTTTGCACAGCGAAATTAACCGCGTGTTGAATCCGGGCGAGAAGCGCCTCGTCCTTTTTGATAGATAGGGAATCGAGGGCGTGCACTAGGGCGTCAAAGCGCCGCCGATTCTTCTCCAAGATACGCTGTTCACGGGGTAAGGTCATTCTTCGTCGGATACCGCCTGACTACCGAGTGCCACCTATACGTCTCCGAAGATCGGAGTCGCATCGAATAAGCTTAAGGGCTGAGCGTAGGACCAATCCCAGAAAGGCAAGATCTCCTGCCCCAACTGTACCGAGACCCCATCTACATTTGTTGTCATTGAAAAAAAACCTATCATGCTTAAGGTCATCTGACGAGGGTTTTCAGTTCCGTGTTCACTCAATTCAATGATCCAATAGGATCTCAAATTATGATTCATAATGCGCCCCTCATCCATCCAAAACGTTTAATAAATTTATGTGTTATTACAAATATTTCTTCAATTTCTTTAATTTTCAACAAATAGGCCATCAACATATAAATTCCAGCCCCCAATGGTACACCAATGAGGATCCTCATGAAATCCGACGACAAGATGATTGTGCTGATGAATACGGCCAGACTCATAACTAGCGTCGCACAAATGACTCGCCACATTTCTTTTATCTGCCTGACCGCCCCAAATCCGAACAGTTTCCCCGGATAATAGGCATTAATGAAAAAGCAAATGAATGAGGTTGCAAAATGCCCGATCACAACTGCTGTCAATCCCAACGGGATGGTAATGACTAAGGCAGTAATAGTAAGAGGTAGCTTAGAGATATCAACCCAGAAAAACAGATCGCTTCGGCCAATGGCATTGAGAATATTCATATTCAATGCGCTTACGGGGGTGATCATCCTCGCAAAACACAACCACTGCATCAAAGGAACAACGGGTATCCATTTTTCTGTCAAAAAAAAACGGATAAAAGGTTCAGCCAAAATAGCAAACAAGGTCAGGGCTGGAACGACAAAAAACACCACTATTCCCATTAAACGTCCGTACACCAAAACCATTCGCTCCCGGTCATTCTGCAGGGAAGCTAAAATCGGAAACGTGACTCCTTGGAGAACATTCGTGATTGTACCTGATAGAACCTCAGGGTATTGCTTTGCCCTGGTATAAAAACCTAAGTCTCGAGCTGCGAAAAGTTTTCCAATGAGGAGTGAATAAAGATTGCTGACAACTGTTGCAACCATTGCAGCCCCCAATAATTTGGAAGAAAAACCAAACAACTGTTTAAACGAAGAAGCGCTAAATATTGGCAATGGTAGCCATTTATCAAATATAAATAAAGAAATGGTCCTCACCACTCCACTTGATAATATCTGCGTTACCAGCGACCATACCCCAAACCCACTGTAAGCCATGATTATCCCGATTGACCCGCTGATAACAACCGAAAACAAAGATATCAAGGCTTGGGTTTTGAAGTCCAACTGAATTGTTAAACGAGTCTGTTGAACTATGGATAGTGAATTGATGATAATGCTTAGCGACAGGACTCTTGTGAGAATGGTTAATTGTGAATTGTTAAAAAATTGAGCAATCAGAGGCGCAGAGAAGAAAAGAATAAGATAGAAAATCAGGCCGACAATGAAGTTAAAGTGAAATATAGTTGAATAGTCTACCTCAGTTCGGTCTTTTTTTTGTATCAAGGCCATCGAAAAACCACTTCCTACGAATAGTTCAGAAAAAGCAAAGAAAATGGTCATCATACCAATTAATCCGTAATCAGCAGGCATCAATATGCGAGCCAGGATAATACCAATGACAAAACCAGTGCCCTGTATAGCAAACTTTTCAATGCTATTCCAGGCCATACCGGTTATGGCTTTATTTTTTAGGGAGTTATTAGACACTATGATCGTCAATTCTTCAACATAGAAGCCGAGCTAAGGTATCAGATGCTTGCTTGAATATCTTTAAACGTACACCTGGCCACTTCAGGATCTTCTTCGCGAAATTTAGCCATTCCTCGACCAATAACCTTATATGTTAGTGAAAATTCATTGCTTTCAGCGTTTTTTATCAGCACAGAGGGCTCGATAAATCTTCTATAATGTCCAAAGATACTCTCGGTCTCAGATATTTTTTTCCCAGACATTTTAAGAGTGTCATTCACGGTACGCGCCTCTACATAAACTTTCCCATTTTTTTTGATGCACGCTTTTGCAATTCTCCAAAACGACGTTTCACCGGAATGATCAATAGCATGTAAGAAAAATCTTGCATAAATCACATCAAAACACTCCAAGTGGTGTTCGATGAAACGGATATAACTTCTTGGATCATAAATATCTACATGTTGAAAGTTGGCGGTAAAGCCATGATTCCTGCAATTCTCTAACGCGACGCTTATGCCTGCTTTTGATGCATCAATCCCAACTACATTATGGCCGTGCTGCGAAAAAAACAGTGCATCACGACCATTGCCACAACCTATATCAAGTATATTGCTGCCATGTTGAAGTTCTGGCATCAGCGAGATTGCGAATTGTGATGGATAATCTGGTATATTTCTTTTTCGATACACTGAATCCCAGAATTCATTTCCAGTCTGTTTAGGCCACCCTGAGATAAGGAAGTTGAAATTCTTGTGAAACTGTATCCTTTTTGAGTAGGAGAATTTTGGGTTTGGGCTATTCCAACCTTCTCCATAGATTGCCTTCAACACATGTTTTGGATCCGAAGGTGATGGAAATATTTGGCCATAAATCTCCAATATCCCATTTGCCCTACCAAGTTCAACTTGAATTCCATCGGGAATACCAAAATACAAAAATAAACTACCCTGGCGCTCCCAGCCAACATAAATATTAAAATTTATGTCATCCGAATGAATCTGTATGAACCCAAATGAACTGATTATCACATTAATCTCGGCCGCACGCAGACATTGCACGACCATTAATGCTTCAGAACAAACCTCTTCATCTGAGTTTTTCCGGCTAATGTAACAGAAGTCAAAATCATAATCCTGGGGTAACAGCTGACCATCACGGACGATCCCCAAAAGTGTTCCGTACATTGGTATAAGTTCGATTGCACATTGATTTCTTAGGATATCTCGAATTTCTGAAATTCTTGCGAGTGCAATTGGAAAATAATCCCATTTTCGATCCTCAAAATAAATTACGTCTAAACCATTTTTGCTTTTGGATAATCTTTCACCACGGTCATTGTAGCGATCCACTGAACCTCCAAGATTTTAATTTGATTTATTAACTAAGATTTCAATGTTTTTCAAATACTGTTCACTTATGTCCTGTAGTCATCACTTATTTTTTCTTTGATAAATCGACCAGAGCCACCGTCTTGCACAAAAATATGAGCCTTTCTTATCTCTTCGCGTTTAACTTTTAAAGGATCATGCCCAGATATAAGCATTTCCAATGTATTATTTAATTCCGATGAATTTCTTACCCAGTAGAATCCTTCTGATAATTCTTTACCGAGTTCATTAAAATGATCTACTCTGTGCGTGTAAACTATGGGTTTACCTGTTGCAAAATACTCAAACAAAATCGTAGACATATCAGATACTAAAATATCACTAGTCACAAATGTGTCCTCATATCCACCACCCTTATCGATAACCATATTTAATGATTTTTTGTATACAGATTCCATCAATTCCAACTCACTTGACAACAATTCCCCAGTTTTTAAGAAATTCTGCAGACTCAATGGATGAGGTCTAAATATAAAGTCCACGAGCGAATGATTCTTACAAAAATCTATAAAAAATTGCTTATAGTCAAAAAAGTGGCAATTACCCTCCGCTGTGTGCCAACGGGGAGTCCATAAGATTCTCTTTACATTTTTTTCTAGTCCACGTCGCCAAAGAATTCTAGTATAGTTCCTTTCGACAGCCAAGAAATCGAGTTTTGGACATCCGCTCATAAATATGGACATATTACAAAACCATGACTTATCCCTAAATCTCTGCGTGAATTTATTCTTAGTATACATATTTTCTTTAAAAACCATGTTTACGTGTGCAAAAAAACTTATTGGATTTACGACTTCGTCAACTTCTCCCGCATATATACATCCGCCGTATGGCACGTAACAGATTCTTGCTATCATGGAAATTTGTTCAATAGACCATTTCGATGGAAAGACATGATAAGGTGTTTGAAAAAAAACATAATCCGGCATAAGCGATGCGGGATTAAGCCACTTGCTAGTTGCTTTATCGTATCCGAGAATAACTTTTATATTTCGTTGTTCACAAAACTCCAACATGCCAGTATCTTTGTATTGCCCTTCTGGCAGGCTTGGATGCATGTATGGTAATGCGACAACCAAAGGAGAGAAATCCTGATCGTCTGCCATCGCATGATAAACGGATTCAAACATATTCCACAACGATGGCTCATGGCACACAAACAAAACATTGATAGGTTGGTGGGTACATCTCTTCAACATAACACGGTTTCTAAAATTGGTATCCGATAATGCCCTCAACATGTCCCCTTGCTGAAGCACTTGTTGATCTAACCCCCACAGTATTGGCCTTAGAAATCTTTCCCTCATTTTGTGCAGGGCATTTTTGATCGTCTTATCTAATCTCATTCCCATTTAACCAGTTCAACGGACGAGTCACAAAGGACGCCATATTCTTTTTCAAAAGCCGCAAATTCACCATCCAACGAGTACCAACCGGAATTCTCAGTTGCCTGGATGTATCCAAGATATTGGGGTATAGCGGGAGGCCACTTTTTATCGGCCAAGATGACGCCTCTCATAATATTTTCAAACTTTTACACGGATGTACTCAATAGCGCATCGAGTCCTTTTCGAATTTCGTTTACATCAATATGGTAGTTTAGGCTATTGAGCTCTTCAGTAGATTCTGCTTCTTTCTTATATGTTATATAGCGCAAATCGACACCAACAATTTTGGCAAGGTTAGAAAATGCCGAAAAATCTCCATACCCATCGGCCATCCAGCATAGACATTTAGTCCTTTCACGGCAGAATATCAAGTTGGTCCACGCAGCCCCTGTCGGCCCTGCAATCACTTCAGCGTTAGAGACTAATTCTATCTGGTTTTTAAGGCTTAATTCTTCCATAAACACCATGTGAAATCCTTGGCGTCTAAATATTTCGAAAATTTCTTCTTGATTATAGTTTCTGCCCTCTTTCTGCCGTGCAAAAAATAATCGTCCTTTCATTCCAATTTGGGATTTGGTTCTCAAATCAGCATCTAAACTATTTCGTAAAAAATTGATAGATGAAGTTCTCGTCGAAAAATCAGAAATTTTCATTTTTTCATTGCGTCTAAAATTAAACGGCAAAAAATTTGGCGCGTTCATGTATATAAGTTTACCTACGAGGTAAGTCTTGTTTTTATCTAATTTAATGGTAGGTCTATATTTGACAATGCTATCAAACGCCTCACGAAAGGTTTTGATACAATCTACATCGTCGCTCACTAGAAGGGGAAAATTGTGATATTCTTCATCGAGATCCTTCAAATACTCCAACTTTGGAAGAATTTCAATCATCCAATGATAATAATTCCACGATCCATTACCACCCAGGAAAATCCCTTGATCAAGATATGATACAGGACGATTGATTACGAGAGCGCTTTTTTGACCATGCATGAAAATGTGCCCAGACGCAAAGTTACACCGTTGCACTTCAACTCCTTTGACACGCTCTATTATTATTTTATTGTCTGTAAGAATCG
>Ga0209254_10006788_pt1 | contig 10557 bp, 3 predicted proteins | sample FrelakmetDIP11DI_FD_187148 | JGI IMG/M metagenome (GOLD analysis project Ga0209254, IMG submission 187148) | Freshwater lake sediment microbial communities from the University of Notre Dame, USA, for methane emissions studies - DIP11 DI (SPAdes)... | ecosystem: Environmental > Aquatic >... | reverse complement strand
ATCCCCGCCATTACCATCCCGAACGGATAGTAATGGTTTCACTGCAAATGCTTGTCTGCATTGCATTTCAAAGAACAAAACACTATGGAAATTTACTGAATTTAATGATATTTTGGTCTATTTCCATAGCTAAATTGTTGGCCATATACGAATTTATTTGCATACTGCCTGTTTTTGAACCGGGGAAAAACACACTGAAAACACGGGAAAAAAACGTTCGATTCCCGTTTTTTCCCCCTTTTACTTTGTTAAGTGGAGCATAGTTTAGCGGAGAGAAAACAGGAAAACTCTTTATAACATATTTATGGACTGGCAATTCATTGAGTAAGCTTAGGAAGGAAATTGGCTATAATATTTGAATTGAATTATTCAGGATTAGGTTATTGCAGGAAATACTATAACTGATGAGTATAAATGCGTGATTTTTAAATTTATTAGATCCAAGTATAACCGAATTAGCCTGAGTACTGGTAACTGAAAATTAATGTAGGTGTTATAACAAGGTGAATGGTATCCGCATTTGAAAAATGAAAATTAGATACGACTTTACAAATGAATTTGCTTTTTTAAATTGGTTTTTAATTTCTATCATTTGTCAAATGGAATTTAAGCAGTTCAGATATTAGCCTTTTCCAATTCCTCTGATTCTTCCTGCAAAAAGTATGATACAAGATTTTTATTAAGCAGATTTCTGCCGAGTATATCGTAAAATATTGTCAAATAGTTTAGCATAGAAGTCCGTACACTTTAATCATTATAGGATAACCAATCATCTCTAATTCCTGTTTATGAGAATTTTCTTTTTGTCATTTTTATCGATCTGTATTATTCAAACGACTTACACACAATCGAAATTTATTTCAATTGACTCCGTGAAAATACAATCAGAAAGATACGTAAACGCAGTAAATCAAAATGTTAACAAACTTGATACAAGACTCTCTGAAGAATCTATTTCTTTTCTAAACCGATTTGAGAAGATAGAAAGAATGATATCAAAAAAACTAGCCGGGAAAGATTCTAGTTACAATTTGGGCTTAACCACTACTTGCATATCAGAATATGAAGAACTGAGAAGCATGTTTTTGACAGGTTCAGGCAAATTGGAAAATAAAGCAAGGTATTTCCCCATGATCGATTCGCTGATTACTTCAGTTAAGTTTTTAAGCGAGTTTACAAAAGTTGGAACAAATACATTTTTGTCTGAAAATGTACTCTTGAAAAGCCTTGATAACATCGAAGAGTTGAGGGAAAAACTATTATACACAGAAAAAATTCAATCCTTTATTCAAAACAGAGAAAAAGTACTTTCCGAAAAACTGTTAAGCCTTGGTCTGATCCGTGAGTTCAGAAAATATCAAAAGGAAGTAGCCTATTATAAAATGTACGTAAAGAATTTTCATGAAACACTTAATAATCCGGAACGTATTATTGCCTCTTCTTTGCATTTACTGCAACAGATTCCCTCATTTCAGAAGTATTTTGGTCGATTTTCTGTTTTAAGCAGCATGTTTCAACTGCCAGGCAATGCTATTGATGCCACCGCAGCAACAATGAGCGGATTGCAAACTATTGATGGAACCCGCGAGATCATGCAACAAAAACTTGGCCGCGTAAATATTGGTGCGAGTCAATTAACACAGAGTCAAATTGTAGGTGCACAAACTTTTTTACAGGAGATCAAAAATAAACTGCCTGTTAATAGTGGTCAAGAATCGGAGATTATAATTCCGGATTATAAGATCAACCAGGAAAGAAATAAGAGTTTATTTGAACGACTGGAATTTGGCGCCAATTTTCAAAATTTACGATCAAATGGAATTCTTCCAAATTCAACTGATTTCGGATTTTCTCTCGGCTATAAAATTAATCAATCAACTATCTGGGGTCTGGGTCTTTCTTATCGTGTCGGTTGGGGAGAGGGTTTAAATAAAATTAAAATATCACAACAAGGAATTGGCTTTAGAACATTCCTGGATGCAAAACTGAAGGGAAGTATTTATATCAGTGGCGGAGGAGAGTTGATTTACCTTAATGAATTCAGGAGACTGGATATTTTAAAGGATTATTCCGCCTGGCAGAAATCAGCCCTTATTGGTCTGAGCAAACGTTATACGGTCAATAAAAAAATAAAAGGGAACATTCAGATACTTTACGATTTTTTGGGTCAAACACAAATACCCAGGCATCAAGCGCTGGTTTTTCGGTTTGGGTATCACTTTTAATGAATTCATTCAGCAAAATTTATCGAAAAAATTAATAGAAATGATTTTTACCAGACATTTCATGAAAAAGGTATTATCAGTTGTATTTCATACATTGGTTTCCCTTACTCTTTCTGCACAAAATAATCCCTACAATGAAGTTAGTATTGCCTCGCCCAATGCCTCTTCGCTCGGAAAATATGGGGATATTCCAATTAATTATCATACCGGGATACCCCAGATAAGTATTCCCTTATATACGATAAAGGAAGGTCCTCTTACTATGCCGATAAGTGTTTCTTATCATGCATCCGGACTTAAGGTTTTGGAAACATCAAGCTGGGTTGGAACCGGGTGGGCTTTGAATGCAGGAGGTGTGATAACGCGGACAGTGCAGGGAGCACCAGATGAAAAGCAAACAAGCAGCGTTTATGATCAAACTCATGGGTACCTGAGTGACAGCGGGGTCAATAAATATTTATGGATACCCGCAAGCTTTTCTTCAGATCCTTACCCGCCTACTACCCCCCAGGCTAATTTTAGTTTTCGGCAGGACTGGACAAAATTTTCGGAAGGTCGAAAAGACGGCGAACCTGACCTGTTTTTTTTCAATGTTTCGGGATACTCCGGTAAGTTCTATTTTAATGACGACGGGAAAGCAGTTGTAGTACCAGAACAGGATATTAAAATAGATTACACTTACACCCCATCATGGAATACGAGTATTGAAAGTTTTATACTTACAGTCCCTGATGGAACAAAATATCATTTTGGGAAAACATCCAGTACAACAGATATTGATCCCGTTGAAAAAACAAACCCCGTTTCTCCGGATGCCGGTTTCTTAACTGGGAATACCATTTCCAGTTGGTTTTTGAATAAGATAGTATCTCATGATGGTATGTTTTCTATTACACTAAAATATCTTCAGGAAAACTATTCTTATTATACTATCTCAATGTTTCCTATTGATGCTGTTGCTGTTGGTCAAACAGAGTATAAACTAATCAAGAATATTGTCAACGGCGTCAGACTGGACAGTATTCTTTTTTCAAATGGAAAAATTAAATTTACGGCTAATAGTGTAAGGCAGGATTTAGGAGGAACAATCGTTTCTTTTTTAGACGATGCCAATACGCAGTCAAAGGCCCTTGATGGCATTACTATTACAGATAACACTTCTCTGAATTGTAAAAAATTCAACTTTTCTTATTCCTATTTTGAAGACAATTCGACTGCTTTACCGGGTTATTTTTCTTCATATGGTTTAACGGCAGATAAGAAAAGATTAAAACTAAATTCCATTCAGGAACAATCCTGTGATGGAACTGTAATCATTCCTGCACATCAGTTTGAATATTATACCGATTTTGTTCCAAGGCGATTAAGTTTTGGCATTGATCATTGGGGGTTTTATAATGGAGTAACAACAAATTCAACATTGATCCCTACCTATACAGTGGATGAATTTACCGAAGTATATGGTGCCAATAGAGATGCCAACTGGCCTGCCATGAGGGCAGGTTCATTAAAGAAAATTACTTACCCAACTGGTGGAAATTCAGCATTTGACTTTGAATCGCATAAAACCTGGGTCAGTTATACCAAAAAGCAATTAGTTTTCCGATTTCAGCAGTCGGCAGGTTATGATGGAAGTTCAAATTGGGTTATAAATACGCAAACATTCAGTGGAAATACATACAAATTATCCTGGACAAACTCTACCGCCGGCTCTCAGGCGCTTTTAAATATTTACAGAGTGAGTGATAATAATCTGATGAATGGCTGGGTAATTGAACCTGGACAGAGTTTCATTACGAATCTTACTTATGCAGCAGGTTCTTATCGTCTTGAGCTAAAAAAGCTTACTGCTCAAACCGGTCAGGGAACCATTGCCAGTTTTGAAGAATGGGCACCTTCATTAATTCAGAATAATGAAACTGTAGGCGGATTAAGAATTAAGACGGTTACCCACCATGATGGTGTTTCAATTGCAAACGATATTATTCAAACATATTCTTATGATATAAATAGTACTTCCACCGGCATTTTATATGGAAGACCATCCTATGTCTTTAAAGTCAGGAATGATATTTTTAGAGATCTAGGTTTTAGTAATGGACCAGGTTGTAACCCTCAAGGGTGTTTTGATTGCAATGGAGCTGCTTATATGAAATCACCGAATAGTATTCGGCCGATGGAAACAACGCAAGGTAATCATATCGGTTATTCTGAAGTTAAAGTTAGTCAGGCAGGTAATGGTTATTCAATTTATCAATACTATGGTTCAACACAGTGGGATAATAATAAAGATGATGTTGCTTACAGGAGAATTATAACAACGAATGGTTGTGAACCTACAATTACGAATTATCCATTTGCACCTTTTCCTCATGAATTTCTTAGGGGAGAATTAAAATATGTTGCAAATTATACTGAAACAGCGCAAAAGATTAAAGAAACGGAATATTTTCCTGTATTTACTACAAGTGTAAATACAACACCAGCTTTTATATTAGTTTTCGTTCCTGGCGGAACAAATTCTATGGCTACATTCTACCAAATTACAAATGCCCGTAAAACTCAGGTTCAGGTAATTGATCGAGTCATTACACCAGGTATAGGCACGGTACAGACATCAAGTTTTACTTATTATGAAAGTGCTTTTCACAATCAGCCCACCCGGACAACTTCCACATCTTCAACTGGCGAAACAATTGAAACTAAAATTAAATATGTCAATGATTTTAATATCAATGAATGCGATACTTACACAGTTTGTCAGACAAATTATAATGCTGCGGTAGCTTCGGCACTAAGCCTTTATAATTCTACCGTCAGTTCATGCCCCAGTCATACCTGCAAATGGTGGGCATGGCAATATTATATTAAAGCGCTGAGTGATGCAAGGAATACATTTGTCAATTGCCGGAGAACAAATTATACCGGCACTACCAATAATTATACTTCCTGCCTCACTACGAAAAAGGGAACTGCAGACAGCTGGCTAAAACCCATCATTGATCTGCAATTAAAAGGTATGAACCCATCTATTGAAACTACAAGTTGGAAAGCCGGAAAATTGTTGTCAGCCTCATTTACAAAATTCGAATATGCTACAACACCAGCAACTGAAATTTATCCGGGCAAAATTCAGGCTATTAAAATAACAACCCCATCTGTTAGTTTTACCCCGGCAATAAGAAGTACCACAACGGTAACAAAAGATACCCGTTATGCAGATGAAACAACATTAAAATTCTATAACGGGAACCTTGCAGAACTTACTCCAAGGTCAGGCGTAACAAGTTCGTATATCTGGGGGTACAATAATAATCTGCCTGTTGTAAAAGCAGAAGGTGTATCACAAGCCACTCTAAAGGCAGCATACGATGCTGTTAGCGGCAACCTGGTAACACTACGCTTACAACCATCGTTATCTACAGCCATGCTCAACACTTATGTGTATACACCACTTGTTGGGATGATATCTGAAACGAATGTAGCAAACCGGGCGAGTTATTATGAATATGATAAATTACAGCGACTGGTGATGGTGCGGGATCACGACAATAATATCCTGAAAAGAATCTGCTATACCTATTCCGGGAAGGTTGTAGCATGTGGTATTTTCACCAGCGAGGTTGCGTTTAATGTGTTTACTAAACAATGCACAGGAGGCTATATTGGCAGCCAGGTAACCTATACGGTTCCGTCAGGAACATATACCTCCAATATAAGTCAGCTTGATGCCAACACTCAAGCTACCAATGATGTAGCAGCTAATGGGCAGGCTTATGCAAATGCAAATGGGATTTGCTCTCCGCCGCCTGTTAATGTACAGGGCTATAATGCTAAAACAACCACCTATTCAGTAAGGTTTACCAGTAACGAAACATCCCTGCAATATGTGTTTAATTTAACTCCAAATACATATTCTTTCAATTTACTTGGACAAGTACCCAGCGGTATTTATACAGTTGCTTTTTATCCGGCCGGTAGTCCTGTTACAGCAACATTCGTTGTGAATGGATTAACATTTAATGGAACCAATGCCACATTTAACAATGTCAGTGTTACCGGACTAACCAATGCTTATATGTATTAACAATTCAAAAAAATAACATGAAAATATTCTTAACGGTACTCTTATCCAGCCTTTTTCTGCAATCACCGCAAACTGATTTTTATAATTTACAATTAACTGCTCTTGGAGGAGGCGACATCAAAATGTCACAATTCAAAGACAAAATTGTAATGATCATTGCCCTAAATACAGATCAGCCTGATATTGGTTATCTGAAATATCTGAATAGTCTCCAATTATCAAAAAAGGATCTTCAGATAATCGCCGTTCCTTCTATTGAATATGGGGGCAATAAAAACGATAATTTCCTGACTGACTTAAAAAATGATCATTCATTTTCTATCATTATCACAAGACCAGAAAAAGTAAAACAAAATGAAAGTAAAGAGCAGAATAGTGTTTTTGTATGGCTGACACAAAAAGATGAAAACCGCCATTTTGAAGTGGGCGTTAACCGATACGACCAAATGTTTTTTATCAATAAAAAAGGGCGGCTTTATGCAATACTTCCGAAAGGAGTTGAATCAGCGGTTCTCGAAAAGGTAATAAATGATCCGGTTGTGGATTGAGTTTTGGGCCTTTACACAATAACATACCTGATCTTAAGTGCATTTTTAAAAGGATTTTATGAATACGAATGCCAGTTTAAAAGTTTTTACTATAACTATCATATGCGGTTTAATTCCCCTTTTATCTCTTTGCCAGGTGCAGCCTGCTGCATATAGTGGCAGTGCTGTGGTGAATGCAATCTCTACTATAGACCTTCTTTCCCCGGAAGCCAATGCATCAGCTGTAGTGAATAAAGCATTGAAAGATGCACGAACCACCACCAGCTATTTTGACGGGTTGGGAAGATCGCTGCAAACTACTATAAGACAAGGTTCATTTGAAACAGGCGGTACGGCAACGGACCTTGTGAGTACGTCGGTATATGATGTGTTTGGCAGGGTTAAGTATAATTTTCTTCCCTTTGCTTCCTCTGCAAATAATGGAGCATTTAAAACTGATCCATTTCAACAACAGGCAGGGTTTTATGGAACACAGTTAAGCGGACAGTCAGAAACATATTATTATGCACAAACTAATTTTGAAGCTTCTCCTTTAAACCGGCCAATCAAATCGTTGGCCCCGGGTAATAGTTGGGTTGGAGCAAACAGAGGCATCGACTCAAAATACTGGACAAATACTGATTTGGATGATGTAAAGAAATGGACAATAAACGATAATGCAGATGCCTGGGGTTCTTATCTCATGTCGGGAGTTTATAGCGCCGGTGAATTAATTAAAACAGTAACAGTAGATGAGCATGGCAAACAGGTAATCGAGTTTAAAGATAAAGAGGGACTTGTCATACAAAAGAAAGTACAATTAACTGCAACGGCTGATGATGGTATGGGGAAAGGATACCCCGGATGGTTGGTAACTCTATATATTTATGATCCTTTAGGCCGACTTAGATTAGTTGTGCAACCCAAAGGTGTAGAACTGTTAATTACAAATAGCTGGAATCCAACGGCTGGATTTATATTGGCAGAACATTGTTTCAGATATGAGTATGATCTGAGGAGCCGGATGGTAATGAAAAAAGTGCCTGGCGCGGATGAAGTATGGATGGTATATGATGCGAAAGACCGCCTTGTCTTAACGCAAGATGCATTACAGCGTAGCCAAAACAAATGGATGTATATGCTCTATGATGCATTTAACAGGCCTGTTACAACAGGTTTGTGGAATAACAGCCAAAACCGGGTTACGCATAAAAACGCAGCCTGGGGCTTGTCAACCTACCCTAGCCTCTCAGGTCAAACGATAGAAGAATTATCGAATACTTTTTACGATGATTATAACTGGCGTTCTATATATGGCAACCCATTAAACAATGCCCGTGTAACTACATATGACGGATATTTACTGTCTCCTAACACAACATGGCCTTACCCTGAATTAGTGACTTCTGCTTCTTCTTTAAAAGGTCTGATGACCGGCACTCGAACAAAAGTATTAGGTAGTAGCCCTGTTGTTTATATGTATACAGTAAACATATATGATGCTAAATTGAGGCTGGTGCAGGTCCAAAGCACTAATTTAACGGGAGGCACGGACTTGCTCACTACACAATATAGCTGGAATGGTCAGCCCCTGATCACCATTCAGAAACAGGAAAAAGCCGGAGGTACTGCGCAGACCAGTGTAGTGATCACCAAAATAAATTATGACGACCTATGGCGGGTGCAATCCACAGAAAAAAAACTGAGCCATTCTTTGGTTAATGGGAACAGCATGTCTGCAGCATGGATAAAAACCAGTGAACATGAATACGATAAACTGGGGCAGTTAAAAACAAAAAACCTGGGCAGGAAAAAAGATGCTGCCGGGGCCTATACTTCAACGCCTCGGGAAATTTTAAGTTATGATTATAATATCAGGGGATGGCTATTGGGTGTGAATAAGGACGAAGTAATAAATGCCAATGGAACAAGCGCCAGAAATTTTGGTTTTGAGCTCGGCTATGATAAAACAAGCAATGCCAGCGGCAGAACGTATACTGCTGCGCAATTCAATGGCAACATCAATGGCATGATCTGGAAAAGCAATGGCGATGGGAACCGGCGAAAGTATGATTTCAGTTATGATGCCGCCAATCGCTTGATGCAGGGATTATTTGAACAAAACAATAATGACAATTCCTGGAATAATAGTACAGTTAATTACCAGGTTAAAATGGGCGATGGTATAAATGTTTCCACCGCCTACGACGCCAATGGCAATATACAAAAAATGCAGCAATGGGGCCTGAAAGTAACCGGCTCAACACAAATTGATGACCTTACTTACAATTACCTAAACACCGGCAACCGCCTCTTAAATGTGGGTGATGCCTTTAATGATGCACAGACCAAACTAGGCGATTTCAGGGTTTCTGCATTGCATCCAACGCAAACAAAAATCGCCTTAACCGTTGATTACTCCTATGATGTCAATGGAAATATGGTAAAGGACATCAACAAAGATCTTGTGCAATTTAATGGCTCAAATGGTATTGTATATAATCACCTGAACCTGCCGGCTCAAATAACGGTGAAAAAGAGCGGTACGGCCAATAAAGGAACGATCACTTATACTTATGATGCGGCAGGCAATAAGCTAAAAAAAGTAGTTGTCGATAATACAAGTACTACGGTGCAGGTAACTACCACAAGCCTGTATATGGCCGGAATGGTCTATGAAAGCAAAGTAAGTGTGCCTGCAAACAGTGCAACGGATTACACAGACCGGTTACAGTTTATTGGCCATGAAGAAGGAAGAATCAGGTTTATACCCACAGTTGGCAGCATACCTGCAAAATTTGAGTTTGATTATTTTATAAAGGACCACCTGGGCAATGTACGAATGGTATTAACAGAAGAAGTACAGCAGGATATTTACCCGGCTGTAACCCTGGAAGGAAGTATAAGCACCGATGCCTACCCCAATGCCATATTTAAGGAAAAAGATTATTATACCATTAATACGGCCAATGTAGTGCCTAAAACTGACGCTACCGGTATACCGGATTATCCTAATAATAATGTCATTCCAAATAATAATAGCTACAGTAACACTACAGCCGTCAGTCAGAAATTATATAAACTGCAGGCTACAACTTCAGGCGGCGTTAATGGTCTGGGTATGCTGCTTAAGGTAATGAGCGGCGATAAAATTGATATTCACGGTAAGTCGTATTATTTTCAGAATAATGCCGCCGCAGTAAATTACCAGTTGCCTGTCATGGATATTTTTTCGGGAATTTTAGGTACGCCGGCCAGTGCCGCCATTGGTAAAACAACTGCAACAGAACTAAATGGTATAACGGGCATTGCCAGTGCCATATCCGGGTACCTGGCCAATACTAACAGGAATAATGGCGGTACATCCACAACCCCTAAAGCCTATATTAACTATATTTTATTGGATGAGACCTTTAAATTTGTTGATGGCAGTTTCAGTCGGGTGGGTGGGGCAAATGGGATAAAATCTCATTTTGACGATGCCAATATGCAGAATATTAATGTAAACAAGAATGGTTATATTTATGTATATGTAAGCAATGAGAGCCCGGTAGCTGTGTTCTTTGACAATTTACAGGTGGTGCATACCAGGGGGCCGATACTGGAGGAAACGCATTATTATCCGTTCGGGATGGTAATGGCGGGGATAAGTTCTAAGGCTATCGGCAAGCTGGATAATAAATATGAATACAACGGCAAGGAGAAACAGGAGAAAGAA
>Ga0209254_10006785_pt1 | contig 10559 bp, 10 predicted proteins | sample FrelakmetDIP11DI_FD_187148 | JGI IMG/M metagenome (GOLD analysis project Ga0209254, IMG submission 187148) | Freshwater lake sediment microbial communities from the University of Notre Dame, USA, for methane emissions studies - DIP11 DI (SPAdes)... | ecosystem: Environmental > Aquatic >... | reverse complement strand
CGAGCGCCTCGCCGAGCCACAGCCAGCCGAGGCCGGCCGCCACCACCGGCTGGATCAGGATCACGACCGACGAGAGTGCGGCCGGCAGCCGCCCCACGGCCCAGACGATCCCGCCCTGGCCGATCACGTGCACGAGGAGGGCGAGACCCAGCAGCACCGACCAGCCCGTGCCCGACGCGGGCCAGAAGTTCTCGCCGAAGGCCAGCGCCACGCCGCCGGTGACCAGCATCGCCACCGCGGTGCTGGCCAGCATCACCTGGATGCCGCTGGCCGTCCCTCGGGCGCGCTCGACGGTGAGCAGGTAACCCGCGTAGGCCAATGCAGTGATCACGCCGTAGAGGTTGCCCAGCAACGCGCTGCCGGGGGCGCCGCCCGCCGGCTGGCCGCCGCCGAGAGCCAGTCCCGCCGCGCCCGCGAGGGCCAGGGCGGCGCCGGCAGAAAAGCGCAGCGTGGGCCGCTGCCGCATCACGAGCCAGTAGAACAGCACGACCACGATGGGTGTCAGGTTCGCCAGCAACGTGGCGTTGGCCACGGTGGTGAGGGCAATCGAGGCGTGCCAGAAACACAGGTCCAGCGCGAAGAAGAGGCCGGCCAGGGCGAGCAGGCTGCGGCCATGGCGGGGAACGGCCGGTTTCCCTGCGCGGCGACCTAGGATCCAGAGTGCGGGCACGGCCATGGCGAGGCGCCAGAACGCCGTGGCGTTCAGCCCCACCTCGGTCCAGCGCACGAAGATCGGCGCGAAGCCGATGGCGACGGCACCTCCGACCAGGGCGAGCATCGGTCGCGCTTTCGTGTCCCGCATGGGGCGCAGCTTAGCGGTTGCCGGCCTATACTCGCCAAGAAACCCGGTCCATCAACCCCGGAGGGTGCTTCGCCATGCCGACTGTCAGTTCCCGCATCATCGTGATTCCGCTGCTCATGCTTGGCACGCTGCTGTCGTCCGGCTGCGGCTACAACGCCATGCAGGGCGGCGACGAGGGCGTCAAGGCCGCCTGGGCCGAAGTGCTGAACCAGTACCAGCGCCGCGCGGATCTCATTCCCAACCTCGTCCGCACCGTCGAGGGCTTTGCCCAGCAGGAGCGCGACGTCCTGATCCAGGTCACCGAGGCCCGGGCGCGGGTCGGGTCCGTGCAGGCCACGCCGGAGACGCTGAACGACCCCGCAGCCTTCCAGCAGTTCCAGGCTGCCCAGGGCCAGCTGTCCAGTGCCCTGTCCCGCCTGCTGGTGGTGGTCGAGCAGTACCCCGAGCTCAAGTCGGACCAGAACTTCCGCGACCTGCAGGCCCAGCTGGAGGGCACGGAAAACCGCATCACCGTGGCGCGGAACCGGTTCATCGAGGCCACGCGGGAGTACAACACGCTCATCCGCACGTTCCCGAACAACCTGACGGCCATGGTCTTCGGCTACCAGGTCAAGCCGACCTTCACGGTGGAGGACGAGGCCGGGATCAGCAAGCCGCCGGAAGTGAACTTCGGCAAGCAAGGCTGACGTGTTGCCGCGTATCTGGCTGCTGCCGCTGGTGGCGGCGGCCCTTCTCCTCGGGGCCGGCAGCCTGCCGGCCCAGACGCTGGTCCCCGTTCCGCCGCTGACGGGTCGTGTTGTGGACCAGACCGGCACGCTGTCGCCGGCCGAGCAGGCGGCGCTCGAGAGCCGGCTCGCGGACCTGGAAACCCGCAAGGGCAGCCAGATCGTCGTCCTCATCGTCTCCACCGTGCATCCCGAGACCATCGAGCAGTTTGCCATCCGGGTTGTGGACAGCTGGAAGCCGGGGCGTAGTGGCGTGGATGATGGCCTGATCCTGCTCGTGGCGAAGGACGACCGGGAAGTCCGGATCGACGTGCGCTACGGACTCGAGGGGGCCATCCCGGACGCCACGGCGAACCGTGTGCTCGACGAGTACATCCTGCCGCGCTTCCGCCAGGGCGACTACGCGGGCGGCATAGTCGCGGGGTTGGAGCGACTGACTGCGCTGGTGGACGGGGAGCCGCTGCCGGCTCCCCAGGCGCAGGAGGGCGGCGATTCTCTCGAGAATGTGTTCCCGGTCATCTTCATCCTGTCGCTGGTCGTCGGCGGGGTGCTCCGACGCCTGCTCGGCCAGTTTCCCGGCGCGGTCGGCACCGGCGTCGTGGCCGGCGTGGTCACCTGGGTCATCGCGGGCATTCTCGGCGTCACCCTGTTCATGGCCGTCGTCGGCTTCCTGATCGGCCTCGTGGCCGGCGGTAGCGGCGGGCGCTGGTCGAGCCATCCGCGCGGTCGCCACGGGGGCGGCTTCGGCGGGGGTTTCGGCGGCGGTGGCGGCGGCTTCCGCGGTGGCGGCGGTCGCGGTGGAGGCGGCGGCGCGTCGGGCCGCTGGTAGTTGCGCATGGTCAGCCGCTTGCTGCAGAACCTGACGACGACCCACTTCGCCCTGCGGCGCCACTTTCCGCCCGCCACCCTGTCCGCGATCGACGCGGCCATCGCCGCGTCGGAGCGGGACCACCGGGCCGAGATCCGCTGCGCGATCGAGACGGCCCTGCCTCTGGGCGAGCTGTTTCGGGGACCCACGAGCACGGCCCGGGCCGCCGGAGTGTTCTCGGGCCTGGGCGTGTGGGACACGGCGGAGAACAACGGCGTGCTGGTCTACGTGCTGCTCGCGGAGCGGCGCATCGAGATCGTGGCGGATCGCGGGTTCGACGGCCGCGTGGCGCCTGCGGAATGGGCGGCCATCTGCCACGAGATGGAGGAGGCGTTCCGTGCGGGGCGCTACGAGGCTGGAACCCTGTCGGCCCTGGAGCGCATCAGCACGCTGGCGCGCCAGCATTTTCCAGCCGATGGCGAGGATCGCAATGAGTTGCCGGACCGGACTGTGCTGCTGTGAGCGACAGACCCCCGTCCGGCCGGGGCACCCTAGAAGATGTCAGCCAGGATGATGAAGCGGATGATGCCGGCGAGTGCTGCAATTCCCAGTACGACTATGATGGCGACCTCCACGTATTGACCGAGATCCTTGAACTTGGACATGGCACACTCCTGTGAAACCTGGCGAACAAACCTTTGGGCAACCGGTGGCTGGTTCCGGCGCCGTGTAGACAGTATCGCACCCGCGGCCGTTATCGCCATGTCCCTGCTTGCCACGACCACTGCCGCCGATGTCGCCGATGGACTCCTGGGGCAGGAGACGGCAACCCTGGCCGGTCAGCACCCGGGCCAGTCGGGCGTCCTGCTGCTGGACACGGGAATCGACGCCTTGCGCCAGCGGGATGCCCTGATCGAGGCGGCGGCGCGCACGATCGATGCCCAGTACTACATCTGGAACTCCGATGCCTCCGGGCGATACCTCGCGGCACGACTGCTGGCGGCGGCAGAGCGCGGCGTGCGCGTGCGCGTCATCCTGGATGACATCAACGTGGTCGGGCGGGACTTGGGCCTGGCCGGGCTGGCGGCCCATCCCAACGTGGAGATCCGCATCTACAACCCGACGGCCGCCCGGGAGGGCTTCCTGCGCACCCTCGGCTTCATCCGGGACTTCTCCCAGGTCAATCGCCGCATGCACAACAAGTCGTTCACCGCCGACGGGGCGGTGACCATCGTCGGCGGGCGCAACGTGGGCGACGAATACTTCGATCTCGATCCGGAAACCAACTTCAGGGACCGGGAGCTGCTGGCCGTCGGTCCGGTAGTCGCCGAGGTCGAGGCGGGCTTCGAGGCGTTCTGGAACAGCACCTGGACCCGGCCTGTCGAGTCGCTGGCAGGGAAGGACGGGGAGCTGCCTCCCGCCGAGGCGCTCGCGGCGGCGGTGAGCGAGGTTGCCGCGCTCGGTTACGAGGCGCCGGCCGGGCTGGCCGCGCTGGTTGCGACGGAGACGCTGCCCGCGCTGCTCTGGGCGCCCGCCCGGCTGGTCTTCGACCGGCCGCCGACGGCGGAGGAGATTGACGACTCGGATGCCGAGCAGCGGGTGGCCCTAGAGCTTCGGCAGCTCGTGGGCGCGGCCCGCCGGGAGATCCTGGTGGAGTCCGCCTACTTCATCCTCGGGGACGAGAGCCTCGCCGAGGCCGCGCGGCTGCACGCGGCCGGCGTGGACCTGCGTGCGCTCACCAACTCGCTGGCCTCCAACGACCTGGTCACCAATCATTCCGGCTACGCGCGCCGCCGCGCCGCCATGCTGGACGCTGGGATCGAGCTCTTCGAGCTCCGGCCCGATGCAGCGGCCTGCCGGCGGCTCGTGACTGTGTCCCGCGCCTGCGAGAGCGGGCCGGCCTTCTCGCTCCACTCCAAGTCCATGGTGCTCGACCGGAGTGTCGTCTACATCGGCTCCTTCAACCTGAACCTGCGCTCCACCTACCTGAACTCGGAGACTGCCCTGATCGTGGAGAGCCCCGAGCTGGCCGAACGGGTGGCGGCCTCGATGGAGGAGTTGCTCCGGCCGGACAGCAGCTGGCAGGTGCTGCGCGGGAAAGGTGGCGGCCTCGAGTGGGTGACGGAGGTGGACGGCACGGAAGTGCGGGAGACCCACGAGCCGATGACGAGCTTCGGGCGGCGGTTCAACTCCGGGTTCTACCGGCTTTTTCCGCTGGAGAAGTATCTGTAGCGCGACGGGTCGCGACGGGGAGATTCGGGGTGCGGCCTGACGACGGCCCGCTCGTGACGGGCTTACGGTCAGGGCTTGAATGGCCGCTCCTCCGGCTGGCAGCACATGAGGACGCTCTTTTCACAGGCCGGAATGCTGGACAGGCCAGGGCTGTACGTCGCGAAGCGCTGTACCGGGTTCTGGGCCACGGTGCTGTTATTGCCTCGGGAACCCAGGCGCCGCGAGGACGTCGACTCACACGGTGCCCCGACCATTTGGGCAAGGCAGTACTCTATGCCCTGACGTACTCGCAGCCGGTGATGCAGATCGTGAACCTCCCCCGCGTCGGCTGAACAAGGTCTTACGGTTGGGTGGGCAAGAGTCTGCGTATTGGCACTCAATTGGGCGAACAACTGAGGCACGGCCGACGCAAGCCGAGCATCGGGGCGACGATGGGTGAGACCTTTATGCTGGCAATTGCTCGGCGATATCGCTCAGTGTCCGGATCCGAACCGGCGCTCGCCTTGGGAACTCCGCGACCAGCGACAATTCGCCGCCCATGGCCTCGACGTAATTTTGTAGGGTAGACAGCAGTAGATCGGACTGGGTCTCATAACGAGATACCGTGTCCTGGCGAACTCCAAGTTTCTTGGCCACCCCGGCCTGGGTTTGCTCGAGCGCCTTCCGTAGATCGCGCAGGGTCATTTCCTCCGCGATGAGTTGTCGCGACCGGGTCTTTACCCGACGCTGACGGTGCGAGGGCAGTGCTGCGATCTTCTGCTTGAGTGTAGTTGCCATGGCGGTCTCTCCTTAGTCTGCCAATCGATTTATCAGGATCAATTGATCCTCTTCAAGTGTGCGGCGTAGCGCTTCTCGGCTACCCGCACCAGGTTCCTATAGAAGCGTCGCTGTCCCACACCCGCCTTATTCCCCGCCACCAGCAGCACGGCCCGCCGGCGCGGATCAAAGGCGAATGCTACCCGCCACGCGCCGTCATCAGCGTTGAAGCGCAGCTCCTTCAGATTCGCAATCGTTGAACCCGCCAGAGTGTCGATCCGCGGTCGTCCGGCTGCTGGTCCCAGTCGCTCAAGGACCTTGGCCTGGGCCAGTAACTCATCCTGCATGCCGGCCGACAAGCGGTCGAACTCCCGTTCAAATTCAGGGGCAAATTCAACAGTCCAGACCACGGTCGGAATATGGCATGGAACACATATGGGTGCAAGACCATAATCCACCGTCCGTCACAGAATGGGCATGTCGGGGGTCACTGCGTCGCCGGGGTGGCGGTCCGGGGCGATGACCGCAAGACGCTGGAACGCCTGCGCCGCGGCATCACCCGGCCGGCGCTGGCCGAGGGCCGGCTCGCCGCGTCAGTCCAGCACGTGGGACAGCAGCCCGTCCGCCAGCTTCGGCTCGAACCACGTGGACTTGGGCGGCATCACCTGGTTGGCGTCGGCCACTGCCATCAGCGCCTCCAGGCTGGTTGGAAACACCGCGAAGGCCACGGCCATCTCGCCACTGTCCACGCGCCGCTCCAGTTCATCGAGGCCGCGGATGCCGCCGACGAAATCGATGCGCTTGTCGCGCCGCGGGTCGCCGATGCCCAGCACGGTTGCCAGCAGGCGATCCTGCAGCAGGCTCACGTCCAGGCTGGCCACGGGGTCCTTCGGGATCAGCGCGGGCTGGATGTCCAGCCGGTACCACTGGCCTTCCAGGTACATGCCGAACTGGCTGGCTCGCGAAGGACGGGCCTGCTCCGGCACCGGCGTGACCGTGAACTGGTGGGCGATGCGCACCAGGAAGTCCGCCACCGACTGGCCGTTGAGATCCTTCACCACCCGGTTGTAGTCCAGGATCCGCATCTCGTCGTGGGGGAAGGCCACGCAGAGGAAGTAGTTGTAGTCCAGATCACCCGAGTGCTGCGGATTGCCCACGCCCCGCGCGGCGGCGACGCGGGAGGCCGCGGCGGACCGATGGTGGCCGTCGGCGATGTAGAGAGAGTCCATGGCGTCCACGATGCGCGTGATGGCGCTGACCTGTTCGCGGTCGCTGATGACCCAGACGGAGTGGCAGACGCCATCGTCGGCCTTCACCTCGCAGGCCGGCATCCCGCGCATGTTCTGCTCGATGATCAGCCGCAGCTCGGGATTGCTGCGGTAGGCGAGCAGCACGGGTCCGGTCTGGGCATTCAGCGCCGTGATCTGGCGCACCCGGTCGTCTTCCTTGTCGGGCCGGGTGAACTCGTGCTTCCGGATGCGGTTGCGGTCGTACTCCACGACGCTGCCCACGCAGGCGATCCCGGTCTGCAGGTGCTCACCCATGCGGAGCTGGTAGACGTAGTAGTGGGGCTTCTCATCCCGGATGAGTACGCCGCCGTCGATCAGCTTGCGGAGGTTCTCGGCGCCCTTGGCGTAGACCGGGTTGGAATAGGGGTCCGTGCCCTCCGGCAGGTCGATCTCCGGCTTCGAGATGTGCAGGAAGCTCGCGGGGCGGCCCCGGGCCCGGTGCCGGGCTTCCTCGGTGTTCAGGACGTCGTAGGGCGGGGCAGCCACGGCTGGCGCGTGGCCGGGGGCCGGGCGCAGGGCGCGGAAGGGTTTGATGAGGGTGTGCATATATATGTTCAGGTAGGAGCGCCTTCAGGCGCGATTGGATCGCGCCTGAAGGCGCTCCTACACGAGCCCAAGGACCTCGAAGGCGGCCCGTTCACCGGACTCCATCGCGCCCTCCATGCCGCGGTTCGAGACCGCGGTGTGCTCACCGCAGAAGTGGACGCGGCCGAGGGGCTTGCCGACTTCGCTGGCGAAGGCCGTGACCTGGCCCGGCGCCCAGACTGCCCAGTCGCCCGCGGAGAACTGGTCCCGGAACCAGGAATGGTAGACCTTCGGCTCCACCTTGCCCCTGGCTGCCGGCCGCACCCGGTAGAAGTCGTCCATGATCATCGCGATGGCGTCCCTGGGCTCGAGCGTGTCCATCCAGGTGGCGTTGCGGCCGCGCACCCAGATCGTGAGGCTCGTGATGTCCTGGGGCGTCTTGCCCTTCCGCTCCGCCACCACCATGCCGGCCAGGCCGTTGCTGAAGATATTGGGGTTCCGCCCGTCGTCTTCCCAGAAGGGCTTCTTGATCGCCAGATGCAGCATGTTCACCGGCTGGGAGGCGAGGGTGTTGATCGCGAGGCCCTTGGCGCCCGTGGGCAGCGGATCCAGGCGCACCCGCCGGAGCACAGCCATCGGCAGCGACGAGATCACGAAGTCGGCCTTGTAGACTGTGCCGTCCGCGCACTGCACTTCCGTGCCGCTGCTGGTCGAGCGGATGCCGATGACGTTGCTGCCGAAGCGCACGGGCTTCTTCAGGCCCGTCGCCATCGCCTCGGGGATGGCCTGGTTGCCTCCGACGGCGGTGTAGCCGAAAGTCTTGCCACCAAGCTGGGCCTGCATCATCGCAAAGGTGGCGCCGAACAGCACCATCATGGCGGACACGTCGTGGGCGGTGGTGCCGAAGTTCGGGTTGGTGTTCCAGCACAGATCGATGATCTCCTCGGACACGCCGAGCCTCGAGAGCCACTGGTGCAGGGAGACGTCGTGCTTCGCGTTGGCCGGGTCGAGCCAGGCGTCGGCGCTCTTCAGGGGGTTGTTCTTGCCGATCAGGGGATTCAGGTAGGACCAGGGCGTGCTCTGCCGGAAGGCTGCCGGGAAGGGGTTGCGCGGGTGGGTGGCCCACTGGTCCTTCGGGATCGCCGTGCCATCGAGGATCAGTTCCCGTTCGTTGAAGAAGGGCACGATCGGCGTCACGTCGATGGTGCCGACGTTGAACTTCTTGCACGCGTCCATGAGGCGGGCATAACCGGCGCCAAAGGACGTGCCGCCGGATTCCGGGTTGCCCGGGAGGTCGCGATGGGACAGCACGCGGCCGCCGACCCGCTGCCGGCCCTCGAGGACCTGCACGTCGACGCCCTGTTCCTCGAGCAGCAGCGCGGCGTTTAGCCCGGACAAGCCCGCGCCGATGACGATGACTTTCGTGCGGTTCTGGGCCCGGACCCTGCCGGAATTGCCGAGAGCCGCGGCCAGGGGCAGCGCCCCCATCCCCTTGACCACGGTGCGGCGGCTGAGGCTGATTGAATCGGGCATGGCGGGGATCCTGCTGGTTGCGGCGCGTGGGCGCTGGCGCAAATGTTACACGCCGCCGCGCGAATGCCGAAACCAGGGGCCCCGGGGCAGCCGGGCGAGCGCGCAGGCTGCCAGAAGCGCGATGAGGAGGGCGTCGGCGCTGTTGGGTCCGCCGGGTTGCAGGGTGGCCACCTCGACGGTCACGGCATCCGATGCCGTGGCGCCCTGATCATCGGTGACGTCGAGCCTGAATTGCAGGCTGGTCGTGGCCTTGGGCACCGTGAAGCTCGGCCGGGCGGAGCTGGCCCCCGCCAGCGCGACCTGCCGGCCGCCAGTCTGCGTCCACTGGTACGTCAGCGTGCCGTCGAGATCCACGCTGTTCCGCCCGTCCAGGGCCACGGACTCACCGCCCAGGGTGACCAGCCGGGTGCTGGGACCCGCATTCGCGAGCGGGAGGTAGTTGCCTGCGATCCGGGCCGGCCGCGTGCTGACGAAGTTTGCTGCCGCCGGTACTTTGGCCAGCAGCCAGTCCGTCGTTTCCTGCATGAAAGTCCGCTCCACGCCCAGCAGGCTGTGAGCGTTGCCACCCGTGGGACCCGGCGGGCCAGGGTAGGGGATCTCCACGTAGTTGGCATCGACGCCCGCCGCCACGGCCGCATCCCGCACGTCCACCGAGTACGCATCCGGCGTGAAATCGTCGCCCTCGGCGCGCAGCAGGAAGACAGGCACGGTCGCGGCCTCGATCTCCCGGACGACGACCGAGAGGCTGTCCGGTCCCCAGTAGCTGAGGAACGTGCGCCCGGAGCGCTGCAGGTTCACGCCGAAGGTGGTCAGGAAGTCCCGCACTTCCTCGCCGCGACCCTCTGCCACCAGCTGCTGGGACAGGGCGATGTGCGAGTCGTACAGGCTCCGGGGCAGGAACAGCACGTCCGTCGCCGCTTCCCGGCCGTCGCGCACGACGCCAAACAGGCCCACGGCCACCGTGCGCGGATCGTTGCCGCTGAGCGCGGGGTAGACCCCGGCCGCCTGGGTCCCGCCGCTGTGGCCCGCGACGAAGACCTTGTCGAAGCCGATCCGTTCGAGGAAATCGATGCCCACTGCCAGGTCGCGGGTCGTGTCCTCGAAGAGCGTGTTGCCGCCGCCTGCGGCCGTGCCCCAGTCCCGGCCGTTCAGGGACAGCACGGTGAAGCCCTGTGCAATGCCCCACAGGCCCGCGGACTGGTTCACGCCGGACGCAAAATCGCCCTGGGCGCCGTGGCGGAAGACCCACGCCACCGCGCGGGTGCCGAGGGTTGCCGCATCGTTGGTCGGGATATACAGCTCGCCATCCAGGGGTGTCCCGTCCGGCGCGTACAGGGTCAGGAACAGCACGTCAGCGTCGGTGTTCGCCGCAGTTTCGCAGGCGCTGTCGGCCGAATCGACGCCGGAGACACCGTCGCAGGCGTCCGTGCCGGCACTGCCCACCATGACGTCGTCGCCGGTGTCCCCGGTCAGCTGGTCGGCGTCGCTCCCGCCGCGCAGGCCGTCGTTGCCGGAGCCGCCGATCAGCGTGTCGTTGCCGGCGTCGCCACGGAGGTCGTCGTCGCCGTCCTCGCCCAGTAGCCGGTCGTCACCGCCGGCACCGATGAGGATGTCGTTGCCAGCGCCTCCGCAGACGGTGTCACTGCCGTCCCCGGCCTCGACCAGGTCGTTGCCTTCGAGGCCGACGATGACGTCATTGCCCGACGTGCCCAGCAGACGGTCGTCGCCGGTTGTCCCGACGATGGTCGCCGGGAGGCCCTCGCACGTCTGGGCCTCCAGGGTGAGGGGCAGGGCGAGGGGCAGTGCCAGTGCCAGGAAGCAGACGACGGGGATCCGCGTGAACATGGGACGACGGCCTGCCGGTGACGATGTGCCGACGCTATGTGGGG
>Ga0209254_10006784_pt1 | contig 10560 bp, 9 predicted proteins | sample FrelakmetDIP11DI_FD_187148 | JGI IMG/M metagenome (GOLD analysis project Ga0209254, IMG submission 187148) | Freshwater lake sediment microbial communities from the University of Notre Dame, USA, for methane emissions studies - DIP11 DI (SPAdes)... | ecosystem: Environmental > Aquatic >... | reverse complement strand
GAGCCCCAGCGGGGCGACATTCTTGTAGACCTGCATGTATTTTGTATTAGAGCCCCAGCGGGGCGACATTCTTATGGCACATTTCAATCAGTTTTTATCTATTTGATATTCAATTAGATACGTGTTTTGTCATTGGCACTTGCCTGCCGTACCTTGAGGAAGGCAGACGAAGGAGGGATCTATTCGAAATATCTATGAAGATCCTCCACCCTTATAACATGAGTTTGCAAATCTTTTGACATAGCCTGGGTTCAGGATGACAAAAAAGATGTATCATTCATTTTAACATTTCATTGAACCGAAATGCACACAGAAAATGTTATCCCATAATTACTTTCACTGTATGTTCTTTTCCATCGCCAAACAAAGGTATCAGGTTCGATTCCTGAGATTTGCCATCAACAATCATCTCTTTTACCCCTTTTGATTTACCAGAAGGATTTTGCACTTCAATCCGGTATGTTGCACCCCTGAATTTGCGGGTTATATTGAATCCCTTCCAGTCTGTAGGAATACAGGGGTCAACAATTAACCCATCATAATCAGGTTGAATGCCCAATATAAACTGACTGATCGTATAAAAATTCCAGGATGCGGTTCCTGTCAACCAGGAGTTTTTAGCTTCGCCAGGCTTGAAGGAATCTTTACCCGCGATCATTTGCGCATATACGTAAGGTTCAGTTTTGTGCAGTTCGCTGATATCTTCCAGGTAAGCAGGACAAATCTTTTTATAATATTCCCAAGCCTGGTTGCCACGACCAATAACCGTTTCACCGATCATGATCCATGGGTTATTATGACAAAAAATTCCCGCGTTTTCTTTATAACCGGCCGGGTAACTGGAAATCTCGCCGTATTCAATGTAGTATTTTGTAAATGCAGGATTGTTCAATACAATACCATAAGGAGTGTCCAGTTTTTCTTTTACTGAGTCCAGTGCTTTCAAACACATGCCTTCGTCTTTGCCGATTCCGGCCATGGTGCAAAATCCATTTGATTCGATAAATATTTTGCCCTCCTCATTATCCTCGCTGCCAATTTTCCTTCCATAATAATCATATGCGCGCAGAAACCACTCACCATCCCAGCCATGTTTTTTAACTGCAGAAATCATTTTGTCAATCTCTTTTTGCGCCCGATCTGCTTCACCAAACTTACCCAACTTTTTACAAAGCGCTACATAATCACGCCCATAGATCACAAATAATCCGGCAATCATTACAGATTCCGCTTTAGACCCCTCTGTTTTGTTTTCCGTTGTTTGAAACGATTCATTGGGATCATTGGAGAAACAGTTCAGGTTCAGGCAATCGTTCCAATCGGCGCGACCGATCAATGGCAAACCATTCGGTCCGAGGTTATTGACCACATGATCGAAAGAAACTGTGAGGTGATCAAATAAAGTTTTGGCAACACTCATATCATTATCAAAAGGAACCATTTCATCCAGGATGCTGAAATCACCGGATTCTTTGATATAGCTGATGGTACCAAGGATTAGCCACATAGGGTCGTCGTTGAAACCACCACCGATATCATTGTTCCCTTTTTTTGTTAACGGCTGGTATTGATGGTAACAACCTCCGTCCTGAAATTGTGTAGAGGCGATGTCGATGATTCTTTCCCTGGCACGTTCCGGTATTTGATGTACAAAACCTATCAGGTCCTGGTTAGAATCGCGGAAGCCCATACCCCGGCCAATACCGCTTTCAAAATATGACGCCGAACGTGAGAAACAGAAAGTGATCATACATTGATACTGATTCCAAATATTGACCATCCGGTCCAGTTTATCATCGCCGGAGTCCACATTATAAACGCTTAACAAATTATCCCAGTATAAACGCAAATCAGCAAAAGCGGTATCTACTTTTTGGGCTGTATCAAATTTTGCAATGGTTGCTTTGGCTTTAGTTTTATTGATGATGTTTTTAGATTCCCATTTTTCATCCACTCCATTTTCAACATATCCTAATACGAAAACAAAATCCTTTGATTCACCGGGCTTAAGTTCAACTTCAATACAATGCGATGCGATAGGCGACCATCCGTGCGCTACCGTATTTGTTGGGTTTCCTGCAGCCACAACCTGCGGCTCATCGAATCCGTTGTACAGTCCAAAGAATGTTTCCCTGTCGGTATCAAATCCCTTAATGGGTGTATTTACTGAGTAGTATGCGTAGTGATCGCGGCGCTCTTTATATTCTGTTTTATGGTAAATGACTGAATCTTCCACTTCTACTTCACCGGTGGAAAAGTTGCGCTGGAAGTTTTCCATATCGGCAGCAGCATTCCATAAACACCATTCGGCAAATGAAAATATTTTCAATTTTTTAACGATGGATGAGTTATTCGTTACTGTTAGTTTTTGTACTTCAGCCCAGGTTTTCAATGGAACAAAGAATAACACCTTAGCTGTCACTCCACTCTTTTCACCTTTGATCGAAGTATAATTCATGCCATGGCGGCATTCATAGCTGTCGAGCGGAGTTTTACAGGGCTTCCACCCCGGCGACCATATTGTTTCATCATCTTTGATATAAAAATAACGGCCTCCGCTATCCATGGGTACATTGTTATACCGGTAACGGGTAAGCCTGCGGAATTTTGCATCCTTGTAAAAAGAGTAACCACCCGCAGTATTTGAAATCAAAGAAAAGAAATCTTCGTTGCCCAGGTAATTGATCCATGGCCAGGGTGTTTGCGGGTTAGTGATCACATATTCTCTGTTCTGATCATCGAACTGTCCAAATTTCATAGCCTTGATTTAATATTTTGTATTGATGTATGATTATGTATGCGCCAATTCCTTTTCTCTCCTGCTGTTCAATTCTAGAGTAATTTCATCCATTTTCTTTTGATTCAAAGGATAGAGTATCATTACCAAAGCGGCGATCAGGGTAATAATGGTTGGTATCCAACTCATCAACATAATTATGCCCGGAACTGCACCTTGAATAGCCACTTCATCCTGACCATTATAATGGAATGCAGCGAGTACCATTCCTATTATGGCACCTGCAATACCGCCGCCAAACTTAGTTGCAAATGAACCCGCAGAATATACCAGTCCCGTGGCCCTGCGTCCATTCTTAAATTCTGAATAATCCGCAGCATCACCCAGCATGGCAAAGAAAAGGGTTGGGAAGATAGCTGCGGCAAATTCAGAGATGATTCCGATAGTGAAAATGCCAATGGTATTTTCCGGTTTGCAAAAAACAAATAATGCATTTATAAGTCCGGAGAAAATCAGCGCATAAATAAAAAGGTTACGCTTACCATATCGTTTACCCAGCGGCCCGGTAATCATTGCCCCTGCTATGGATGCCAGCATTAAGCCTATCATAAAGGATGCGGCAAGCAACTGGTTATGCAAATAGTGGGTGAAATAAATAACTACAATACCTTGCTTGATCGAATTGTACACATTGAAAAGCATACCAATTACAAGTAGAATAACCCAGGGCCTGTTTCTTACAAGATCCTTCAAGTCTGTTCCCAAATTTGTTTCCTGGTCTTTGGGAGGTTTAACACGTTCCTTTGTGGTTAAGAAAGTAATCATCAGGAACAAGGATAAAAAAACCGACAAAAGATAAATGGCATTACTATAGCCCCTCTTCTGATCAATAATGGTTATTTTTTTTGCCTCCAGGTTTTCTTCACCAGCTACAATAAAAGCATAATCCTTTTGCGCTTCCATTGAGAAACTTTTTCCCTGCGTGGGAACATTGTTGCTGTCGTTAACTGCTGCATTGGCCCAGTTAAATAAAGCAATCCCATCTTTGGTTTTGATGTTGACATTTTTGACATCCCTTAGAGAGGAAACGGTTACTTCGAATTTTTTTGCTTCCAGCTGTTTGACATCTATTTTGGGATCGATATTTCCGAAATAAGCAACTAAAAACAATAAAGCGCCCTGAACTATCATGCCTCCTGTAAATGCACCAACCATCCGATAAGATCCCAGGCTGGTGCGTTCTTTATCATCGCCGGTCATTACAGCCATTAATGCGCCATAAGGGATATTATTGGCGGTGTACATGAGAAAGAATAACAGGTAAGTAGCATACGCATACGCTACTTTTCCCGTTGCACTTAAGTCAGGCGAGGTAAACAACAAGGATAATGTAATTCCCAGGGGAATCGCCGTCCACAGTATCCAGGGCCGGAATTGGCCGTATTTGGTTTTCGTTCTGTCGCATACGATACCCATAAACACATCAATGATTCCGTCGCCAAACCGTGCGATTAACATGAGGAGACCCACTGTGGCAGGATGCAATCCAAATACATCAGTATAAAATATAAACAGGAATGTGGAAACACCGCGCCAGGCAATATTTGCAGCCCCATCCCCCAACGCATAACCGACTTTCTCTGAAAATGATAGTTTTTGATTCATTAGACTCATGGCAAGTAGTGTAGGTAATTAAGCTTTAGTGTTTGCTTTACCCTGGATAATATTAGTGGTTCCGGGTAAATCGGGCGAAATATACTAAAAGCGTATGAAGCAACAAATGATTATGTGTAAACAGTGAAGAAAATGATCTCACAATTAGCCAGTGAATCCTGATAATAGGTACATAAGCCCCTTTGGAAGCAAGAAATAGTTATACAAAATACTATTCCTTTGTGCTTCGCGATAAACTCAAAACCAGCCACAGCATGACTAAATACAGGTACTGGGCGAGATGGCCTCTTAGGACCTTCAAATACTAATTTTTCAGGATGCCTGAAACCATGGCAAAATGCAATTGCAAAAACTGAAACAATGAAAAAATGATGCAGTCTAAAACTTTCTTTGATTCCCTAATTTAAAATTTTATTTATCCTGGAAAGTTCTTCTACTGTAAACGAATAATTATTTAGGCAACCTATAGAATCCAGTACTTGCTCGGGTTTGCTGACACCAATCAAAACAGATGTAATTCTATTGTCTTTCAACAACCACGCCAGCGCCATTTGGGCCAGGTTTTGCCCACGTTCTTCTGCTAATACATTCAGCAGACGAACCTTATTAATATTGTTTTCCGAAATCGCATCTTCCTCAATGGCTCCATTACCACGATGGCTTGCTGCCCGGGAACCTTCGGGTATGCCTTTCAGGTATTTGTTGCTTAACAAACCCTGTGCCAATGGAGAAAAGGGAATACACCCTACACCATACTCGCCCAATACATCCAGTAGTCCATTTTCCACCCATCGATCAAACATAGAATATTTTGGTTGATGGATCAAGCAAGGCGTTCCCAATTCTTTCAATATTTTAATCGCTTTTGCTGCTTCTGTTGGTTGATAACTCGAAATGCCAACATACAGTGCCTTCCCCTGCCGAACCATTAGGTCAAGTGTTGACATAGTTTCCTCCAGCGGGGTCTCGGGGTCAGGACGATGGTGGTAAAAAATATCTACATAATCCAGCCCCATTCTTTTCAGGCTCTGATCGAGGCTCGCTACTAAATATTTTTTTGATCCCCAATCGCCATAAGGCCCTTCCCACATGCCCCAGCCTGCTTTTGATGAGATCACCAGTTCATCACGGTAAGGAAGAAAATCGTCCTTGAAAATCCTGCCAAAATTCTCTTCTGCTGAACCTGGTGGCGGACCATAATTATTGGCTAAATCAAAATGGGTAATTCCATTGTCAAAAGCAAGACGCAGAATATTGCGGCTATTTTCCAGTTTGTCTATGTGACCGAAATTGTGCCATAGTCCAAGTGAAAGAGCTGGCAATTTTAATCCGCTATTACCGCATCGGCGGTATTCCATTGACTGATATCGATTTGAATTTGCTAAGTATGGCATCTTCTATATTTAATTTTATAAATCAATTATAATTAACCCCTTTGAGCGTCCGCAAGTGCTTTAACCATTATTTCAATATCAGTGGTGCCCCTGAAACCGCTAAACCCAACTGAGAGTTTTGTCCCGTTTGACATAACAAGGGGTTGCCCACCCTCCCATCCAATGAGATCAGGTGCGTCAATGCCATTAGCATTTTCATCCACCTCTTTATTAAAAACCATTCTTTCGTATGCTCCGGTTTTTACCCCCGTAAGCCATACCTGGCTTGCTTTAGTCCAGGCCACTCTATAAGATTGCCGTAACCTGGGTTTATTTGTTCCAAACATCCTGCCATGGATCCGGCCATTTTCTTCAATGATACAAACAGCCAGGTTACCATTTGAAATACCTTTATCTTCCGGAACTACCATATAAACCGGTATCAATTTTTCAATGGCTCCGTACATTTTATTAATGAACACGAGCATGTCATGATTTTCCATTGCGCTTTGTATTAAATGTTTTAAGCATTAACTTTTAAAAACTGATGGCTCGAAGACATAAATAAAACAGATACGAAAAAAATAAACCGATATAGCAAACCAGCATGTAAAAAATAGCTGGAATGATAAACTTAGTAAGAAATAAAATTACCCAACTGCTTTGTAAGATAATTATTTACTACATCGTTTTCGTAAGTTTTCGTAAATTATGAAGAAAAATAACCACATTTGTTGAATAGCTTTTCGTTAAGCCATTCTGCAATAAGGTTGAACTATAGAAAAACTTACCAAAGATTTGCTGGTTAGCGAACTTTGAAGTAGCCACCATAAAACGGATTTTCATACATTTTAAAATTCTTATTACATGAAAATGATAAAAATCTTGCTGGTCTTTTCACTTATCTATCTGGCAAACCAACATTCAGCTTTTGCACAATCAAAACAATTCAAGGCATTAATGGTAACCACCACCAATGGATGGCATCACGAAGCCGTACATTATGGTGTCATTGCACTCAAAGAACTGGCTGTAAAAAATTATTTTGATGTCGTGTTGTTAGAAGATCCCAATGGATTTACAGATAAATACCTGTCCCAATTTCAGGTTGTCATATTCTTACATACAACTGGAAATATATTGGATAGCGCACAGCAAAAAGTGATGGAACGATTTATTCAATCAGGTAAAGGATTTGTAGGCATTCACAGTGCTTCAGACACAGAGTATGATTGGGATTGGTACACAAAACTTGTGGGAAGGATGTTTCATATCCACCCGGTTATTCAAACAGCTAAACTGAATATTATAGATGTAAGTTTTCCGGGCTTACAGGGATTTAGCAACAATAAATTATGGACAGACGAGTGGTATGAATTTGGACCGGAAAAAATTGCCGGATTGAATTATATTTTAGCCGTTGACGAAACCTCCTATGATCCAAAAGTGCAATGGGGGGATAAAAAAGGTATGGGCATGGGGAAATTACATCCTGTTTCCTGGTATCACAATTATGACGGCGGCCGGGCTTTTTATACAGCACTGGGGCACCTGCCTGCCATTTACATTGATGCTGCTTTTCTTAATCATCTATATGCCGGGATATTGTGGGCTGCTACAGGGAAAAAATAGATCAAATAAATTTTCATTTTCTTAATGAAATGCAATGGCTATGATTGATAATGGTTATTCAGACTTAAAGGGTAATATTATTTGATGATAACACTCAAGCAATTAGCCAGGGAACTGAGTTTATCCATCTCAACGGTGTCAAAAGCTTTGCGCGACAGTCATGAAATTAGCGCAAATACCAAAAAAGTTGTTCTTGCAAAAGCAAAAGAATTAAATTATCAGGCCAATCCTTTTGCCAGCAGCTTACGTAAACAAAAAAGCAAAACAATAGCGGTTGTCATTCCAGAAGTTGTCAATGATTTTTTTGGGCCAATTATAAATGGCATTGAATCCATTGCACAGGAAAAAGGTTACCATGTTTTAATATACCTTACCCATGAGGATATGGAGAAGGAAATTTCCACTATTAAACTTTTACAAAACGGAAGGGTTGATGGAATAATGATGTCTTTATCCGAGCAAACTTCAGATACAACACACTTACAGGAATTAAAAGACAAAGAAATACCACTTGTTTTTTTCGACAGAATTGCCGAACAAATAGAAGTTCCCAAGGTGACCACAGACGACTATAATTGTGGCATCAAAGCAACAGAGCACCTGCTTGAAAATGGATGCAAGCGAATTGCCTTTCTTTCCATATCTCAAAACCTTTCGATCAGCAATAAGAGAATGCAGGGATACCTGGAAGCTTTAAAGAAGAATAAAATAAAGGAGGATAAAAGCCTGGTATTATTTTTCGATAAGGATGAGGCAAGCAACAGAGATTTAATCCGAAAATTGTTAAAAAGAAAAAACAGGCCCGATGCAATATTTGCCGCCGTGGAAAAACTGGCTATTTCTGCTTATGAAATATGCGCTGAATTAAAATTAAATATTCCAAAAGATATTAAAATAATCACTTTCTCGAATTCTTACATTGCCGGATTGCTTAACCCTTCCCTGACAACCATAACCCAGCCTGCATTTGAAATGGGCCGGGAAGCCGCATCAATACTTTTCAGGTTGGTGGAAAAAAAAGGCCATAACTTCCTTCGTGAAAAGACGGTATTAAATTCAACATTGATAGAAAGAAATTCTACAAAAGGCAAACCATCCAGGGAATAACAATTTGCAACAAAAACAGCATAAATTTTCTTCCTGGCAGAATGCCTAAATGCTCACCTGAATTAAACATCCCAATAAGAATTTTTTATCAGTCAGCTACAAACTATTTGAACCGAAGATTTTTATCTTTCATCTCCGATCTAATATAAAGACCTGAAGTGGTTAGCTGGTTTAATAGCCACCCGCCAGTATCAGGCGCCCCGGAAACCAAAGAAGCAGAAGCCTCAATTTTATCCGCAACAGACCAATTACACCAGGACAGTTTATTTTCATCCATAAACGAAAACCAAAGGTTTGTTTCACTCTGATTAACAAACCCGTCGCCCGATGCATCAGTGGTACCAAATTCTGTAACCATCAATGCAACGCCTTTATTCAATGCAGTTTTAGCCTTATCCCTTAATGACTGCTTATGCGTACCGGAATAGAAATGAAGCGCGTAGGCAATATTGGTTCCCACCAAAGGATCATTGGCGGCTATATCCACATCCTGCGACCATGTAGGCGTACCACAAACTATGAGGTTATCCGGATCGTGACGCCGGATAGTATCAATGATTGCCTGGTGATAAGGTTTAATGGCGGAAGACCAGGAAATTTGTAAGGGCTCATTAAAAGGCTCATAAATAACATTGGGTCTATCGCCATATTTCTGGGCAACTTCCGCAAAGAATTTTTTTGCTTCCTGCAGATGCTTGGTAGCATTATGATCGTGCCAGTCAATAATAACATAAAGCCCGTTGGCAATTGCGGCATCCACAACATCGAATACTTTTTTCTTTTCATAATCCGGGTTGGTTAAATATCCGCCCTCCTCAACCGCCATTGCCGCTCTAACTACATTACAATACCAATCATCTTTTAACCATTTCACACAACCACTGTTGTAATATTTTCCAATCCACTGGCTCCAAAAAAACGACATGCCCCGCAACTGAACCGGTGTATTATCCTTTCCGGTAATTTTATTTCCGCTCACTTTTAAAGCACCAAAATAATCCACCGCCGTGCCGTTGATGGGGTCTTTTTCGGGTTTGGGAGTTATGGGTATGGGTTCCGGAGCAGGATTGCCAGTTTCATTTTTTTTACAGGCAAAAGTCAAAATAAACATCAAAAAATACAGGGCCATCTGATTAGTCTTTAACATGTCTTTCTTCAATTAAAGGAAATGTAAATTTCAAATATCTGTTCAAAAGTTATATGCTTAAATTACAAATAATCTAAAAAAAACATTCGATAGAACAGCAAGTATGAGCGACCACCATGGAAATCCAGCCTCCCTGCCGAAGATGGTTTTATTTATTACTTTCCTTGCTTTATGCTTCTCCTGCCTGAATTCAACAATTTCTGCTCTGCTTAATTTTCTGCCAATCTCGTTTTCAAACTTGCTAAGAGTTATCCAGGATAATTTTTTGGTGAAATTTCTGTATATACTTGCGACAATGTTTTTGATGGCGAAATCAAAACGGCAGGATGTCCGGTACTAGAAATATGAAAACAATAAACGCAAGGAAAAATACTTTTTTTAACCGCTTTATATTGCGATACCAAGATAAGGATATCCCGCAGAAAAATATAGCATGAAAACACATTTAAATAAAAGTAATGGAAGAGCATATTTAAAATACATTTCTACAGCGGGCCACAGAGAAAAAAAGAGAATCATAGAACTTCCATCATGTTTTTCCCTGTGTCACTCAATTAGCTCTGTGGTTCTGTGGCATTGATTCTTATTATGATTACATTCAGTTTCGAAAGCTATTAGGAGTGTAGCCAAAAAATATCAAACCATCCTGAAAAAAAATACAGAGATCCCTCCTTCGTACCAATGACACATTATGCATTTTATTGATTTTCAATTGATAAAAATCTATAAGAATGTCGCTCCTTCGAAGCTCTAAGGCAAGAACCAAATAAGTCTACAGGAATGCCGCTCCTCCGGAGCTATAAGACAATAATACAATTCTACGTTTTGTATTCAAACTCCATAGGAGCGGCATTCTTGTAAAAAGGCAATGCATAATGTATTTGAGCTCC
>Ga0209254_10006783_pt1 | contig 10561 bp, 7 predicted proteins | sample FrelakmetDIP11DI_FD_187148 | JGI IMG/M metagenome (GOLD analysis project Ga0209254, IMG submission 187148) | Freshwater lake sediment microbial communities from the University of Notre Dame, USA, for methane emissions studies - DIP11 DI (SPAdes)... | ecosystem: Environmental > Aquatic >... | reverse complement strand
GTGCCTTAGCGTCTTGGTGGCAAAAGAAAAATGCCACAAAGGCACAAAGACACTAAGGGTCACTAAATCAATACATTAAAATTCTAACCGCACTACAGGTTATACTATTGTTTTTGTGTATGTTAATACATGGAGGTTTCAATAGAACAATAAACCGGATAATTTTAATGTCCTGTGAACCTGTAAACAAATTTGATGCTGTGTGCATCTTCAGATTTCTTACCTTTAAATATTTATCAGAAGCAAGTTTAAACCTGCAGATACAAAGATCTTAATGAAACTGGGAATCATATCCGACATTCATGAAAATGTGGAAATGCTTGAAAAGGCACTAAGCCAGGCTGAATTGCATAAATGTGATGAGATAGTCTGCCTGGGAGATATCGTCGGCTTCGACATAAGATTTTATAAGTATCATACCAGGAGAAGTGCAAAACTGTGTGTTGAGCTTATAAAAGCTAATTGCCGGTGGGCAGTGCCTGGCAATCACGATCTTTTTGCCGCAGGCAGGCTGCCTGAATATACCAATGGTTTTATTTATCCGGAAGAATGGTTCAAACTGGGTCCGCAGGACAGGAAAAAAACCTCAAACGGGGAAGTATGGTGCTATGATCAGGATGCTTCAAACGACCTGGGCGATAATGAAATATTATATCTGAGAGAGTTACCTGAATATCTGGCTGTAACAGAAAAGGGAACTGCATGCCTTTTTTCTCACTATATCTATCCTGATCTGACAGGTTCAACAACCCGGTATGTGGAGAGAAATCATCAGCTGAAAGAGCTCTGGAAATTCATGAAAGATCAAAATGTGAAATATTCATTCTCAGGACATTCACATACAATCTTTGCAGGATTCGCCTACGAAGGGGCCCGTTATGGTGCAGGCCGGTACCTGAAGGCTGTACATTCAATACCTTCCGACAGATTTAGCCTGGGGGATGAATCAGTTATGGTTCTTCTTCCTCCTCTGTCCGGTGAAAAAGGAAGGACAGGATTTGCGATATTTGATACTGATAATCTGAAACTGAATATTATTTCAATAAATTAACCTTAAGATGGCATATCCGGCCGGGAAGAAATCAGGCAGGATCTTTTTCCTGAAAATTGATTTACCAGCGCTTTTTGCTTTTGCCCTGTTTGCAGGACTGATCTTCTTCTATCTTATCCCGGGTTTTGAAAAGGCAATGATGGAAAGAAAGAGAAGCCTTATCCATGAAATAACCGCATCAGCTTATAGTCTGCTTGATTATTACCATTCTCTCGAGGTGCAGGGTCAGCTCGATAGCAGCAAAGCAAAGGAAGAGGCCAGGTCAGCCATAAGCAGGATAAGATATGGTGAGGAACTGAAAGATTATTTATGGATCACGGATAAGTATCCCCGTATGATAGAGCATCCTTACAGACCTGAACTGAATGGCAAGGATCTTTCCGGTTTCCGCGACTCCAGAGGAAAAACCATATTTGTGGATTTTGTAAATGCCGTTTCTCCTACAGGAGAAAGCTATGTGGAATATATGTGGCAATGGAACGATGATTCGACCCGCATTGTTCCCAAACTTTCTTATGTCAGATTATTTGAGCCCTGGGAGTGGATAATAGGAACAGGAATATACATCGAGGACGTTCAGTCCGAAATCCGGAGAATGGAATTCGGGGCACTTGTTATTTCAGGCTTAATCGGGATTGTGATTATTATTCTTCTTGTGTTAATTTCAAGACAGAGCCACAAGATTGAAAAAAAGCGGAGCAGAGCTGAAGAAGAACTTCATAAATCAAGGGAACTATACAAAACACTTGCTGAAGCTGCATCAGAAGGAGTAATAATAATGTCGGCAGGTGGAATTCAGGCAAATAAAACCCTGCTTTCCTGGCTGGGGTATAGTGATGAGGAATTAGCGGAGATTAAAATCCGGGATATTCTGATCTCACCTGAGCTTCCCGGGCTGGATGACAGTGAATCGCTTTATGAAGAGCTGACATCAAGGAGATATGAGGAATGTGCGCTGAGGTCGAAGAATGGAAGCATTTTGATGTCGCATGCTGATTTCTCGAGGATTCTCCTTGGAGGTTCAAGGGCAGTGCTGGTAGTCATACGACCGGCAGGAAGTGTGGAACAGCAACCGGACATTACCCCGGAATTATCCCTTCTCGATGAGATATCAACTGGCTTTTTTAAAATATCCTATGGAAGAAAGAACCGGTTTCTTTATGCCACAAAACCTGTATTGAAAATGCTGGGATTCAATAATATGCAGGATCTTGTTCCACATACTGCCGGATCCTTCTTTGTAAATAATGTCCAGATGAAAGCCTTCAGAAGGAGTCTGGAAACAAAAGAAAGAATTATAAACAGAGCAGTACTTCTGAAACGGTCAGATGGTGTTGAATTCTGGGCCTTGCTAAACCTGATGGTTGTGGAATCGGATTCACAGGAGATATGGTGTGAAGGTACAATTGAACTTCTGTCAGGTGAAATGATGAAAAACAATCAACCGGTTGTTGACATTGCAGGCTTTAGTTCCTCATATATTATGGAGGTTCCGGTCACGTACATTATGCGTCCGCTGGTGAGTTGCAAGGAAAGTATTTCTGCGGCCGAAGTTCTTTCTCTGATGAAAGAAAACAGTGTCAGTTGCATCCTTGTTACTGATGAAACCGGCAGACCAGCAGGGGTCGCTGATGCCACATCTTTAGGTTACAGGCTCGGAGAAGGAGGCCTGCCACAGACAGAGATCTTCAGATGGATGAGCTCACCACCATACTTTATCTCTTCCGGAGCATCAGTAAAAGAAGCATTCGGACTGATAAACAACAACCCCGGGAGATCTCTTTTTGTTATTACAGACGGCAAAAAGATTTTGGGACTTATAACATACAATGAACTGGCAGGGGCTTTCTTTTCAGCCCCCGGTATAATTTTCAGGGAAATTGAACAAGCAACATCGTCAGAGATGCTTAATATTATTTTCCTGGATGCCCGAAAACTATCAGCTTCAATGCTCCTCGGGCATGCTGATCCTTACGCGGTTGTTAAGTTCATTTCTTCAGTTGCTGATGCAATATGCCGGAGAGTATTGACTCTTTGCCTCGAACGTTCCGGCACTCCACCCTGCAGATTCGCCTTTATCCAGACAGGCAGTGCGGGCAGACGGGAACAGACTCTTTCCACTGATCAGGATAATGCAATCATTTTTGAGAATTGTGAAGGGGAGGAACTGATCGAAGCATACAGATATTTTGTCTCATTGGGGAAAATGGTGAACGATATGCTTTCCGGAGCCGGTTTCAGATATTGCTCAGGTCAGAAAATGGCAGGTAATCCTTTATGGTGTCAGCCTCTTTCAAAATGGGAAAAATATTTTTCTGACTGGATCAAAATTCCGGGACCTGAAGAAATCCTGGAGATTAGTATATTTTTTGATTTCAGGTTCTGCTTTGGTGATGAGACTTTATCAGAAGAACTTCATCAATATGTGAGAAATGATTTAAGGGCCAACGATATTTATTTCCATCATATGGCTGCAGCCTGGAAGCAGTTTACTCCACCGATCAATATCAGGTCAGACAGGAAAACAGATGTCAAGAAACTGATAATGCCACTGACCGGGATCATAAGGCTTTATGCACTGAAATACGCTATAGAAGGCTTTTCAACCATAGACAGAATTATTCAGCTTTATTCAGGAAGATTCATTGAATATAACCTGCTCCAAAATTCCATAAGAGCCTGGAAAGATTTAACCTCACTCAGGCTGGCACATCATATAACCTGTATAAATGAAGGAAAAGAACCTGACAACATAGTTGATTTTCATTTATTTAATAGTGAAATGCTGTGTAATGCAGAACAGGCAGTTTCAACTATAAATGAGCTGGTACTTAAAGCAGGTCAGGATTTTTATGTCAAGACAATTTAGAATTTGTAAATAGTACAAAACAGGAACCTCAGGTTATTCACATTATTTGTGCCTGTGACCTTCCCGTCAGAACCGGTTGTACCATATGCTGCTGTTGTGCTTTCAATTTCACCTGCAAAACTAAAGCGGCCCTCTGTTATTGTAATACGAGGTGATATTCTGAATAAATGATCAATGTTAGCACCGCGTCCGTAGAATGCACCTGCAATCTCATCACTTCCGCCAAGATTCTTACTGTAGCCGCTAAATAATCCAAAAAATACTTTCTTTCCGTTAGTTGCTAAATCGATCCAGAAACTAGCTGAATTAAGATTTGTATAGATCTTAAAATCGTTGGCCACCGATGTCACTTCTGATACTGCATAGCCTCCGATCATCATAAGATCAGTGGCATTCTGCCCATAGACTCCCATAAATGAAACATTAAGGGGAGTAGTTTTTATTTTAATATTTGCAAAAGCAGCAAGACTTCCGATTGTTGATTTCGTCTCATAATTCATGGAAGTTTTTAATTCTGGCCGGAGTTTTTTATAATCAATTCCTGCCCAACCTGTGATTGCTTTACCAGCCGGAACACGAACCTGGAAATTCAGACCGGGCATGCCGCTGTTCCGAAGATATTTATTACTGTTACCATCTGGTCCAGGGGATGTGAAATCACGCTGGGAATATGCAGTGGCAGAGAAGCTGATCGGTCCCAGTTTCTGTGTCAGTCTTACCTGGGGATTACGGCTGAAGGGAACAAAGGGGGCTCCTGTATTGAAACTTAATGTTCCGGGGAAGCTTTCGGCAGGGAACAAAGGATGCCAGTATTGTCCTGTCAGCAAAGATGTATTTGTCCAGTCGAGTCTGATAAAGGCATGTCTCAATCTGAAACCGTTCAGATCACTTTCGCTGGTTCCGAAAAACTCCGCTTCAATTACTCCCGAGGTTTTGGCTCCGAATGCATCAGGACCTTTGATATCGCCCCTGATGCGAGTCTGGATATTGAGCATATGAAATGAAGGATTTGCATTCAGATCATTACCTGCTGCATCATTCAGAACATTGTCGGGGAAAAGATAAAAATGTCCCTCCCTTAAACCGTTTGAGGCGCCCGATTGCCTGGTATCATAAAAGATATCTGATTTTATGTAACCGGAAAATTTAATTCCCCATGAGGGGTCCGGTTCCTGTGAGGATCCTTTAACATAACTGATAACAACTAAGAGTGTAATGAGTATTGTACGTTTCATTTTTGCAATGATTTCAAGATTAGGAATTATTACGGGAAGTATGGTTTATTGATCAGGTTACATTATTTTTTGTTTTTATCCGGGGGGAAAAGCGATTGAATAAGAGTTGGTTTTATCGGATCGCCATTCATCAGAACGCTCAGGTTGCTTATTGCTGAACGGTTATCTTTCCATAGCGAAAGTGCCTGTTGATAATATACAAGGGCCGAGTCGGGTATCATCAGATGGCGGTAGATAATTCCTTTGTTGGAAAAGCTTACGGATAACCTCCTGGGTGTTTCAACCTGTGCAGTAACAATACTTTTTATCCTCCCTGAAAGGATTCTTTTAAAATTATATCCACTGAATGCCGGATCGTTCTCATTCATATGTACGCTTACCCTTTTTTCTATTTCTTCAGGCGATAAGCTTTCCCATTCTGAGATCCAATTCCGGTAGACGGAAATACTGCTGTCGCAATATTTCAGTGAGAGGTCCAGCAATACACTCTTTTCATATTTGCTGATGGCAGTATCGTATAATGCCATCATGAGCAGGCCACTGCATTTATTGTTATAGATCACACCTGTCTCAAAGGATGATTTGTAGCCGGGAATTGAATTGAAGATCCTGAATGCAGAATCCAGTAATGGAAATGCTTCTATGCTTCTTATGTCTCCGGAAATCCTGTCATACCTGGCAAGTAAATCCCGGGCCATATTAATGCGCGGGTCCTCAGATTTGTTGACTGAGCGGTAATAGAAAAATGCGAAAGCCACTGCCAGTGCCGAAACTGTGAAGGTGATCGCAAAGATCACCTTCGTACCCTTCGATATTATGAAAATATCTTTTAGTTGCATCAATTATGTACCTGTTCAGCAAGAAACTTCTTAATCTCCAGGGGAGTGGGCGAAGTAAATTTTGAGACAATAATATTCACAATTACTGCAAGAGGTGCTCCTATCCAGGCAAAATACCAGACATTCAGCCAGTATGAGATAAATTCCTGACCTGGAAGCCTTCCCCCGCTTAGGCCGACAATAAAATAAGTCAGAGAAACAGTAGTAACCAGTATCCCGGCAGAGAGTCCGGCTTTTGCACCAGCCCGGTTTGATCCGCTCCACCAGATCCCAAGCAGGAAAAGAGGGAATATTGTACATGCTGCCATTGAAAATGCCACGGAAACCAACTGTGCGATAAGCCCTAATTTCAGAAGAGCAACAATTGTAACAGCAAGACCCATTATTATTGTACCGATGCGTGCAATGCCCAATTGTGTTTTAGGTGTTGCACCCGGATTTAAGACTTTAACATAAAGGTCATGAGAAAATGCAGAAGCACCTGCGACCAGTAACCCTGCAACAGTTGAAAAGGCTGCAGAAATAGCTCCGGCTGCAAGCAATCCTACCACGAGCGAATTTACTCCTCCCAGCTGGGCCGTATATACTACAATAGCATCTTTTGCCAGAACACCCACGTCGGGATTTGAAGAAAGCAGCTTACCGAAAGTAGAATAAGCCGGAGCCGTCCAGTATACAAGACAAATAAAAAACAATCCCCAGACTACTGACCACCTTGCATCAGTAACTTTGGGAACAACATAGAACCTCTGAATCACATGTGGCAATCCTGCTGTTCCTACCATCAGCGAAAAACAGATAGCCACCCATTGAAAGAATGAAGTGCCGGTTGATGGGTCCCAGGGCATAGCAAACTCAGGACTTGGGACAATTGAAAAATCGTGTCCGTATGCATTAAGGAGTGCTACTCCATCTGAAATGTTTGGCGCCTGTATACCCTGGACAACGTCACTGACTGCGGCCCCGTAACCTATCTGGGGCAAAAGCCAGAAATAGTCAAATTTGAATGCCATTATAAATATTGGGATAAGGAATGAAACAACAATAATGACATACTGTATCTGCATATTTTTTGTGGCTCCGATCATTCCTGATATTAGAGTATATAACAAAACAACTGATGATCCGATTATTACTGACCATGTATAGTCAAATCCCAGTATCCATTTGAACATCAGGCCTATACCTCCAAATTGTCCAACACAATATGCAAAAGATATAAGAATTGTGAATATTGCACTGACGATCCTTAAATCGCGGGAATAATACCGGTCACCAATAAAGTCAGCTGCAGTATATTTACCGTACTTACGGATCTGTGCGGCCATAAGAATAAGCAACAACACATAGCCGCCGGTCCAGCCAACAACATATGCAAGCCCGTTATATCCGAAACCGTACATCATACCGGCCATCCCCAGAAAAGAAGCGGCACTCATCCAGTTTGACGCAATAGCCATACCGGATCCGACTTTTGAGATCTTTCTGCCAGCAGCATAATAATCGGCCGGATCCTTGGCGCGGAAGAATATTCCCACCAATACAAAGGTCACAAGTGTTGCAATCAGAATAATAGCAGGACCTGTTTTAAAGCTTCCTTCCAGCTGAGTAAGACTTTGTGCACTTAAAGGCAAGGTTGCTATAATTGTAATAATAAGTGATATATAAACTTTTTTCATGTGTAAATAATTTAATTTTAAAGGTCACATGGAACCCACATGTTTAAAAAAATATTTTCATTCTTGTTTGTGTTTGAATAACATGTGGGTTTCATAATAATTGTAGTTTTTCTATTCGACAATTCCTTCTTTTCTTAACCTCCACTCAATAAGAATATTATAAACAATACATAAACATACAAACAGTATCAGGAGAAATACGGCTGTATAGAAATAATGGAATGGAAATCCCAAAAAAGGTGTATCAGTCAAAACAGATTGATTATGTGTCAGATACAGTTTCATTAGTTCAGGCAATCTTACTAATGAGTTATCTGATAATGATCCGGGATAAGTTTCTGAAAGGCTTCCGAGATAGATCTTTTCTTCGAGGCTTCCGGTTTTGAAACCGTTAAACGGGGCAGTAATTGATGAAATATTTTTTTCATCCGCCAGGATAGAGGCTTTTAAATCGAGGAATTCCTGATCTTTGGTTAAACTTATTTGCAGTTTTTTTGAATTAATATTGGAAATTCCGCTCTGGATCCCGGATCTCATGCTGTCAGGAATAACATTAAAAGTAATACAGCTGATAGCTCCGTTCAATATTTTCTGGTCATCAGGTTTAACGGTGTTTTTCCCCTTTACCTGGACCAGTGAGTTAAGCAGGGTTTTATAATCGACAGAAATTAAATCCTTTGAGATTGCCTGAGGCCATAATGTTTCAAAATCTGAAAGAGGCTTTTCAGGAGTTGGTTTCTGAATCCCCCGGAGGAGGAACTGAAATCCGAAAACTGCAACAGCCCATATAAGCAGCATTGAAAGGATAACATTCCTGTTCTTCCTTCCATGCAGGTTTCTGGGTTTGAAGAGACTGAAATTGTAATTGTCTGATGATTCCATAAAATTGTCAGGTTAATGTTTTAGGTTTTAGAATTAGCTAAAGTAAATAAATTCTAACATGAAAGCCTTTTTTTCGTGCAATATAATAATAATAGGTAAAGTAATTCTTAACCTGAATAATTTGAAAATTTGAAAATATGAAGATTTGAAAATGGTAATAATCTAACCTGATTAATTCAATCAGTCTGAGGATGGTTCATAGAAGACTATCTATCTCCTCAGTATTTCAATCATCTCTGTTACAGCCTCAGTATCAGCAACTTCCCTGACCGGTGATAATCCAGTAAGAGCCCTTGCGGCGTTCAGGTCATCCTCAGTAACGAAATCTTTTCCGATAACGGTTATATAAAGGATTGCAGATTTCAATGTATTGGCTTTAATCCTGAACGAATGGGGACTTGACCTTGCCGGGAAAATATGAACATATCTGGTTTCGTGGTTGTGATATTTCAGCATCCATTGGGATGTGTCCGATACGGTATGTAATTTGTATTCATCAAAACCGGTACCTGTCCACTTCATAAATGATTCCCTCGCTGATAAGCCATTTGCATGAAGGAAATCCAGGATCTCACTGAAAATTTTTTCCTGAGGCAGTTCTCCGGTGTATATATCCATAACACATGTGCCGATATGCTTCAGCTCCTTTGTCAGCCCCTTCAATTCAGGATCATTAATCGTCATCGTCCTGCCAGCTGCTAAATCCCTGATATATGGCAGGTAATGCTTCAGAGGATTGAACAGAAGCGGTTCTGGTATGTGAACTTTAAAATCCATTTTCTGGTCCTCGATTTTACATCCCCCTATCCCCCTTCAAAGGGGGAATTCTTTTATCTGCAGTCTCCTGTCTTCAGTCTTCAGTTTTCAGCAAAAAAAGGTAATCAAAATTTTTAACAAAACAAAAATTTGTGTCGTAAGTAACTTTTATCCGGAAAAAATTAACTTTATAAACCTGAAACCAAAACAAATTAGTATTGTCATGTCACAATCTGCAAGAGAAAATTTTATTGATACCATAAATCACCGGCAACCTGAAAAAATCGTTATTGACTTCGGTTCGACCGGAGTGACAGGAATTCATGTAGTTGTTGTCGAGAAGCTCAGGGAATATTATGGTCTTGAGAAGCGACCGGTCAAGGTAACGGAACCTTATCAGATGCTTGGTGAAATAGATGATGAGCTGATAGATGCTTTAGGGATAGATGTTATAGGCCTTTACGGCGAAAAGAACATGTTCGGGATCGCGAACAAAGACTGGAAACTTCACAAGACTTTCTGGGGACAGGAGGTGCTTTTCCCGGGTGAATTTAACTATACTTATAACAGTAACGGGGATATTATGATTCATGCAGAGGGCGATACATCAGTTCCTCCGAGTGCAATGATGCCAAAAACAGGTTACTTTTTTGATGCCCTCAACCGGCAGGAGCCTGTTGACGATTCGAAGCTTAATGTCGAAGACAATCTCGAAGAGTTCAGCAGGTTAACGGATCATGACATTAATTACTGGAAAGAACAGGCACAATCTGTTGAAAATTCAGGCAAAGGAGTCATGGCATCGCTCGGAGGCACCGCTCTTGGCGATATAGCACTTGTTCCCGGCCTTAACCTTAAACATCCCAAAGGGATAAGGGGAGTTGAGGAGTGGTATATTTCGACACTTATCCGGGAAGATTTTATTAAAGAGGTTTATGACAGGGAAACTGATATTGCTCTGGAAAACCTCTCTGAAATATACAAGGTTGTCGGGGATACAATAAATACAGTTTTTATCTGCGGGACCGACTTCGGAACCCAGAACTCAACCTTCTGCTCACCCGAAAGCTATTCAAGGGTCTGGCTTCCCTACTATAGAAAAGTAAATGACTGGATACATGCAAACACTGGGTGGAAGACCTTTAAGCATTCATGTGGTGCGGTTGAATCATTAATAGATCTGTTTATTGAATCGGGATTTGATATTTTAAATCCTGTTCAGATCAATGCTTCGGGGATGGATCCGAAGG
>Ga0209254_10006782_pt1 | contig 10561 bp, 7 predicted proteins | sample FrelakmetDIP11DI_FD_187148 | JGI IMG/M metagenome (GOLD analysis project Ga0209254, IMG submission 187148) | Freshwater lake sediment microbial communities from the University of Notre Dame, USA, for methane emissions studies - DIP11 DI (SPAdes)... | ecosystem: Environmental > Aquatic >... | reverse complement strand
CCTTGGCCGGAAAACGGTTTTTGGATCTTTTTGCGGGGGCGGGCAGCGTGGGGCTCGAAGCCGTGAGCCGCGGGGCCTCCCGGGTGATCCTCGTGGAAAGCCATCGGGGATGCGCCGAGGCCATCCGGACGAATATCGGACGCTGCGGGTTTGTCAACATCCCCCCCGATGGGATCGAAGGGGGTTCCAGGCAGGAGATCGAAGTGCTCGAGGTTCCCGTCGATCGCGGCCTCAAGCTCCTGGGCCACAGGCAGGAGCGATTCGACGTCATCTTTGCCGACCCGCCCTACGAGCGAAACCTGATCGGCGAGACGTTGCGGCTCATCCGGGCTCAGGCGCTGATGTCGCAGGACGGGGTTCTCGTCGTCCAGCACTCCGCCCGGGAAGAGATACCGGCGAGGCGTGAGGGGTATCAAATCGAAGACAGCCGTCGGTACGGGGAGACGGCGTTGAGCTTTCTCAGGCTGCAACAGCCTGATGCAAACGAACACAAACGGTCTGATGACCGTTCATCATGGCCTGACGGATAGCGGGCGTCCTGGAGCAGACGTGGTTATCCGAGATCTCGCATGGGGAGGGGAGCATGGAGAGGTTGGCGGTCTATCCCGGTTCATTTGACCCGATCACAAACGGGCATCTCGATATCATTAAGCGAGGACTTCGGTTCTTCGACAAACTCATCATTCTCATTGCGTACAACCCCAACAAGTCGGGGCTCTTCTCCGTGGAGGAGCGCATGGAGCTGATCCGGCAGGTCATCGGCGACGACCCCCGGATCCGGGTGGACAGCTTTTCGGGGCTGCTGGTCAACTACGTCCGCGACTCGGGAGCCACCGTCATCCTCCGCGGGCTGCGGGCCCTTTCGGACTTCGAGTACGAGTTCCAGATGGCCCTCATCAACCGGCGCCTCAACCGGGACATCGAGACGGTCTTCCTCATGACCGGGTACAAGTGGTTCTACACAAGCTCCAACCTGATCAAGGAGGCCGCCAGCCACGCCGGGTCCGTCCGGGGGCTTGTCCCCGAAATCGTCCTGCAGAGACTCCAGGACAAATACGCCGACAGTGACAAGAAAGGGTGAAAGAGATGAAGCTGGGACCTCTGACCAAAGTTCTCAGGCCGTCACCGACGCTCGCCGTTACGATGAAGGCCAAGGCTCTGCAAAAGGAGGGAAGGGACATCATCGGCTTCGGGGCCGGGGAGCCTGACTTCGACACGCCGGACAACATCAAGGCGGCGGCGATCCGCGCCATCCAGGAAGGATTCACCAAGTACACCCCCGTGGGCGGCATCGATGAACTGAAGGACGCCGTCATCGAAAAGCTTCGCAAGGACAACGGTCTTGCCTACAAACGCTCGCAGATCGTTGTCTCCACCGGGGCGAAGCACGCCCTTTTCAATATGGCCCAGGTCCTCTTCGGGCAGGGCGACGAGGTGATCATCCCGGCTCCATACTGGGTGTCCTACCCGGACATCGTGCTGTTGGCCGATGCCACTCCGGTGTTCGTCGATGGCGGCGAGCCGGAGGGATTCAAGCTCACGCCGGCAAAGCTCAAGAAGGCCATCACGGCAAGGACAAAGGCCATCATTATCAACAGCCCTTCGAACCCGACGGGTGCGGCCTACTCCCTTGACGAACTGAAGGCCCTGGCAGAAGTATTGAAGGGGACGGAGATCCTTGTCATCAGCGACGACATCTACGAGAAGGTGCTCTACGACGATTTCCGGTTCTTCAACATGGCCAATGTCAGCGAGGTGATGAAGGAGAAGACGATCGTCGTCAACGGGCTGTCGAAGTCGCATGCCATGACGGGATGGCGGATGGGATACGCGGCGGGGCCCGATAACGTGATTGCGGCCATGACGGAGATCCAGAGCCAGAGCACGTCGAACCCCACCTCTTTTGTCCAGAAGGCCTCGGTCGAGGCGCTCCTGGGGGACCAGTCCTTCATCCCGAAGATGGTGGCGGAGTTCAAAAAGCGAAGGGATGTCATCGTCGGGGCGCTCAACGACATCCCGGGGATCACCTGTGCAATGCCGCCAGGAGCCTTTTACGTCTTCCCGCGGGTTAGCGCCCTCTACGGCAGGAATTACCAGGGCAAGCCGATCGCTACCTCGAATGATTTCAGCGAGTATCTTTTGGAGGCGGCCAATGTGGCCGTCGTGCCCGGTGGGGCCTTCGGAAACGACGAATATATCCGGCTTTCCTATGCCACCTCGATGGAGCTCATCGTAGAGGGTGTGAAGCGGATTGCCGGGGCTGTCGCAAAACTCGATTAGAACGCGGGTCTCCGCGGTTCATCAACCACGACGAGGAAGGTAGGGGATATGGGGGGACTTTTTGGTGTCGTATCAAACCAGAACTGCTCGAAGGTCTTGTTCTACGGGACAGACTATCACTCCCACCTGGGGACCGAAAACGGAGGAATGGCCATTTTCGGAGAAAACGGCTTCTATCAGACCATCCACAGTATCAGCCAGGCCCAGTTCAAGTCGAAATTCGTCAATGACTACAAGGAAATGAACGGGATCATGGGGATCGGCTCCATCAACAACGTGGCGCCCCAGCCCCTGATCGTCCGCTCCAAGTTCGGAACGTACGCCATTGCGGCAAGCGGTCTCATCACCAACAAGGACACGCTCGCCGAGGGGCTCCTGAGACAGGGAGTCTCGTTCAGCGAGATGGCCGGAGGCGGCGTGAGTCCCGTCGAGCTGGTGGCGCGGCTCATCAACCGGGGCGAGACCCTGATCGACGGAATCGTGAACATGCAGAAGCTCATCGAGGGGTCCCTGTGCCTTCTCATCCTGAAGGACGACGGGATCTACGCGGCCCGGGATCTTTACGGGCGCTTTCCTCTTGTGATCGGGGGCCGGGAGAAAAAGGGGGAATATGTCGTCGCCACCGAGGCCAGCTCCCTCCAGAACCTGGGTTACGACGTGATCAAGTACCTCGGGCCGGGAGAGATCGTGAGGCTCAGCCGCTCCGGGGTCCGCCAGCTGCGGCCTGCCATGCCCGAAAAGAAGGTCTGCGCCTTCCTCTGGATCTACACGGGGGAGCCTTCCTCGTCCTACGAGGGCAAGTCGGTCGAGATCGCGCGCGAGCGCTGCGGACGGGCACTGGCACGCAAGAACAGGCTCAAGGCGGACTTCGTCACGGGAATCCCGGATTCGGGGATCGGCCATGCCATCGGGTATGCCCAGGAAGCGGGAATCCCCTACAAGCGGCCGCTCGTGAAATACACGCCCGGCTACGGGAGAAGCTACACGCCTCCCTCCCAGGAGATACGCGATCTCGTGGCCACGATGAAGATCATCGCGGTGCGCGAAGTGATCCGGGGAAACCGCATGGTCGTCTGCGACGACTCCATCGTCCGCGGCACACAGCTCAAGAATTTCACCGTAAAGAAGCTCTGGGACAACGGGGCAAAGGAGATCCACCTGCGCGTCGCCTGCCCGCCCCTGATGTATCCCTGTATTTACGGCGCATCGACCCGGACGAGGGGGGAGCTTGCGGCCAGGAGAGCCATCCGGACCATGCTCGGCAAGGACCCGGAGAGTCTGGCTGCCTATCTCAACCCGAAGTCGAAGCCCTACCGGGAAATGGTCGAATGGATCCGGAATGACCTGAACGTGACGTCGCTCAAGTATCTGACGATCGATGAGGTGATCGACGCCATCGGACTGCCGGAGAAGGAGCTGTGTTTGTACTGCTGGCGAGGATGCTGAGCGGCCTTGCCGCCGAACAAGAGGGTGAGAGGGTTGGAATACTCATCGGTCGATGGCCCGCTTGCCGCCTTGCCAAGCTTCTTACCTTCTGATTATATTAAGGGCAGAGCGCACAAGGCTCTGCCCTTTTTTTGTTTTTCGTGATATGGAGTAGTTATAAAATAGCGATATAACCCGATGAATTCATGAGCGAACCTGCGGCAATCACAAGGAAAAAAACGCGGCGGATCCGCGTGGGGAGCGTGCCCGTAGGCGGCGATGCCCCCGTGTCGGTCCAGTCCATGACGTCCACGGACACCCGGGACGTGGAGGCCACCGTCGGCCAGATTCGAAAGCTCGAAGAGGCCGGCTGCGAGATCATCCGGGTTGCCGTTCTCGACGACGATGCCGTCACAGCCATCAAGGCCATACGGAAGGCGATCCGGATCCCCTTGATCGCCGATATTCACTTCAACCACCGATTGGCCATCGCCGCCATGGAGAACGGCGCCGATGCCATCCGCGTCAACCCGGGAAACCTGGGGCGGGAGAAGATCCGGGAGGTCGTCGCCGCCGCGAAAGCCTGTGGCGCCTCCATGCGGATCGGCGTGAACTCCGGGTCGGTCGAAAAAGAACTGCTGGCAAAGTACGGCGGACCCAGCCCGGAAGCCCTCGTCGAGAGCGCGCTGGGCAGCGTCAAATTTCTCGAGGATCTCGGCTTTCACGAATTCAAGCTGTCGCTCAAATCCTCCGATGTGCCGACCATGATCCGGGCCTACCGGATGATCTCGGAGAAAACCGAAACCCCCCTGCACCTCGGGGTGACCGAGGCGGGCAGCGTGCTTGCCTCGAGCATCAAGTCCTCCATCGGGATCGGCACCCTGCTCAGTGAGGGGATCGGGGACACCATTCGGGTCTCCGTCACGGGGGACCCTGTCGTGGAAGTGACCATCGCCTACGGCATCCTGAGGGCCCTCGGCATCCGGAAGGTCGGTCCCGACATCATTGCCTGCCCGACCTGCGGCCGTTGTGAGATCGACCTCGCAGCCCTTGTCGGGGAGGTGGAAAAAAGATTGGCAGGGATGAAAGAGTATCTTAAGATCGCCATCATGGGATGTGTGGTCAACGGGCCCGGTGAGGCGGCCGAGGCGGATATCGGCATTGCCGGGGGCCGGGGGCTGGGCATCCTTTTCAAGCAGGGAAAGCCAGTGAAAAAAGTGAAAGAGGAAGAGCTTGTCGAAGTTCTTCTCCAGGAAATCGAAGAGATGAAATCGAAAAGGGGGACGCCATAATGCGGTATTCCGAGATGTTCTTGCCCACGGTGAGAGAGGTTCCATCGGATGCAGAGGTCAGCAGCCACCAGCTCATGATCCGGGCGGGGATGATCCGGAAGCTGACCACGGGCATCTACTCCGTCCTTCCCCTGGGATACCGTACCGTGAAAAAAGTGGAGCAGATCATTCGCGAGGAGATGGATGCGGCGGGCGCACAGGAAGTCTACCTGCCGGCCGTCCAGCCCGCCGAGCTCTGGGAGGAATCGGGGCGCTGGAAGTTCTACGGCAAGGAGCTGCTGCGCTTCAAGGACCGCCACAACCGGGAGTGCTGCATCGGCCCCACCCACGAGGAGGTCATCACGGATCTCGTTCGCAACGAGATCAAGACCTACCGCCAGCTGCCCCGGAACCTTTACCAGATTCAGACGAAATTCCGCGACGAGGTACGCCCCCGGTTCGGCGTCATGCGCTGCAGGGAATTCGACATGAAGGACGCCTACAGCTTCGATGCCGACGAGCAGGGCGCGGACGTGAGCTACGAAAAGATGTTCAAGGCCTACACGCGGATCTTCTCGCGCGTCGGGCTCAATTTCCGGCCCGTCGAGGCCGACTCGGGAAACATCGGCGGGGCCTACTCCCACGAGTTCATGGTCATGGCCGACACGGGCGAGGATGCGCTTGCCTTCTGCTCGGCCTGCGAGTACGCGGCCAACCTGGAAAAGGCGGAAATCGCCAAACCGGCAACGTTGCAGATCGACCCCGCGCAGTTCAAGGCCCTCGAGACGATCCACACCCCCAACGTGCGGACCATCGAGGAGGTCTCAGCCTTCCTGGGCGTATCGCCGCAGGACATCGTGAAGACGCTGATCTTCGTGGCCGACGGCAAGCCCGTTGCCGTCCTCATCCGGGGCGACGAGGAAGTCAACGAGGCCAAGCTGCGGAACTTCCTGGGTGCAGACTCCGTGGAGCTGGCCACCGACGACATCGTCCTCGAGGCGACAAGCTCCCCCAAGGGCTTTGCCGGAGCCATCGGGATCAAGGCCGACGTGTACGCCGATTATTCGCTCATGAACAGGATCAACGTTGTCATGGGGGCCAACCGTGAAGACTACCATGTGAAGAATGCCAACCTGGGGCGGGACTATGGAGTGAAGGCCTTTGCGGACCTCAGGATCATCAAGGAGTCCGACAGCTGCCCCCGCTGCGAAAAACCGGTGCGCTTTGCCCGTGGGATCGAGGTGGGGCACGTCTTCAAGCTGGGCACGAAGTACAGCAAGACCATGAAGGCCACCTTCCTGGACCGCGACGGCAAGGAGAAGTTCATGATCATGGGCTGCTACGGAATCGGCGTGGGCCGCACCGTGGCGGCCGCCATCGAGCAGCAGCACGACGCTCAGGGCATCCTCTGGCCCATGACCATCGCGCCGTTCCAGGTGATCATCATTCCCGTGAACGTCAAGGACCAGAACATTGCGAAGGCGGGCGAGGATCTCTACCGGGAGCTCGAAGAAGCCGGACTCGAAGTTCTCCTCGACGACCGGGACGAACGGGCCGGCGTGAAATTCAATGACGCCGATCTCATCGGCATCCCCGTCCGGGTCACGATCGGCCCCAAGAGCCTTGCCGAGGGGAACCTGGAGATCCGGATGCGCAAAACGGGCGAGATGCGGACGATCCCCGTCAAGGAAGCGAAATCGTTTATCACAGAGCTCGTGAAGGGGGAGCTGAAATCCCTGAATGATCCGAATCACGGACATACTCGATAAGGTCGGGAAGTACGCAACACCCGCGGATCTGGAGCTGATCGAGAAGGCTTACATCTTCTCGGCCACGGTCCACGCAGGACAGATGCGTCTTTCCGGCGAGCCCTACCTCACGCACCCCATGGAGGTGGCCAACATCCTTGCCGACATGAAGCTCGACGCGGCGTCGATCGTCACGGGGATCCTGCACGACACCGTCGAGGACACCCTGGCGACGCTCAAGCAGGTCGAGGAAGGCTTCGGCAAGGAAGTGGCCGTCCTCGTCGACGGGCTGACCAAGCTGTCCAAGATCACCTTTGCAAGCCAGGAGGAGCGGCAGGCCGAGAACTTTCGCAAGATGATCCTGGCCATGTCCGCCGACATTCGGATCATCCTCGTGAGGCTTGTCGACCGGATTCACAACATGCGCACCCTCGAGTTCCAGTCTCCCGACAGGCAGCAGTCGATCTCCATGGAGACCCTCGAGCTCTATGCTCCGCTGGCCAACCGCCTGGGGATCAACTGGATCCGGATGGAGCTCGAGGACCTCGCCTTCAAGTACCTCTACCCGGAGCCCTACAACGATCTCGTGCAGCGCATCGACAAGCGCAAAGAGGAAAGGGATAAATACACCCGGGAGGTGAAGGGGATCATCCAGCGGGAGTTCGAGAATTACGGGCTCAAGGGCGAGGTGGAAGGGCGGGCCAAGCACTACTTCAGCATCTACCGCAAGATGGAGACCCAGCACATCGATTTCGACGAGGTGTACGACCTCCTGGCCTTCCGCATCGTCCTGGACTCGAGCAAGGAAAAGGAATGCTACGAGGCCCTCAGTGTCGTCCACGCGCTCTGGAAGCCCGTACCTGGCCGCTTCAAGGATTACATCGCCATGCCCAAGGCGAACAACTACCGCTCGCTCCACACGACCGTCATCGGCCCCTACGGCGAACGGGTCGAGATCCAGATCCGCACCCGCGAGATGCACGAATGGGCCGAGGGGGGCATTGCCGCCCACTGGCGCTACAAGGATCGAGGCGGGCTCAAGGGAAGCGACCAGGAGCAGATCCAGAAGCTTCGCGATCTCTTCGAAGTCCAGCAGGAACAAAAGGACCCCCGGGAGTTCATGAAGAACCTCAAACTGGCCCTGTTCCCCGATGAGGTCTACGTATTCACGCCCCAGGGCGACGTAAAGGCCTTCCCGAAGGGAGCCACCCCCATCGATTTTGCTTACAGCATCCACACCGACGTGGGAAACCAGTGTGTGGGGGCGCGTGTGAACCGCAACATCGTCCCGCTGTCCTACCAGCTCCAGAACGGCGACACCCTCGAAATCATCACCCAGTCGGGCCGGCACCCCAGCAAGGACTGGCTCAAGCATGCCGTCACATCCCGGGCCATCTCGAAGATCAAGGGGTGGATCAAGACGGAAGAACGCAGCAAGAGCATTGCGCTGGGGCGGGACATTCTTGAAAAAGAATTCCGCAAACACAAGATGAGTCTCGGACAGATCCTGAAGGCCGATGAACTCAAGAAGATCTGCGAGGAGTATTCCATCGAGGACACCGATGACCTCATGGCCGTCATCGGCTATGGGAAGATTTCCGCCAGGCAGATCGTCAACCGGTACCTTCCCGAGCAAGAGGAGAAAAAGGAAGAGTCGCTGCCGGAAAAATTATGGAAGAAGCTTCGCAAGCCCGAAACGACGGGCGTCTCCGTCACGGGGATCGACGACGTCATGGTCCGCTTCGGCAAGTGCTGCGACCCCCTGCCGGGCGACGAGATCGTGGGCTATATCTCCCGGGGCCGGGGGATGAGCGTTCACCGGGGCAATTGCCCCATGATCAACGATTTCGACCCCGAGAGGATGATCGACGTGCAGTGGAACGTCACGGAGAAGCACAACTATCCCGTGCACGTGAGAGTGACCTGCCGGGACAAAAAGGGGTTGCTCGCCGAATTGAGCACGGCCATCGCTTCCCATGACGTCAACATCAGCCACGCCACCGTGGAAACCATTCCCGGGGAGCAGGCGATCTGCGAGTTTGACCTGGAGGTCACAGACCTGAAGCATTTCAACAATGTTGTTGCCGCCCTCAAACGCTTAAAAGCCGTCCAGTCCGTGGAGCGTGTGCGGGTATCCGACTTGAAGCCCGAGAAAAAGCCTGACAAGAAGCCGGACCGGAAAGGGCTGCATTGATCGCGCGGAGCGCGAGGCTAAAGGCTAAAGGCTAAAGGCTAAAGGCTAAAGGCTAAAGGCTAAAGGCTAAAGGCTAATACCCTTTACCCAATACCCAATTCCCAGTGCCAGTACCCAATTCCTGTCCTTATGGTTGACACTTCAGACGCCTTCCGGTATAAATTCCTTTCTTACAAATAACTTGCAGAGCCTATTGCAGAATTCCGGTGTGTATGATGAAAATCAAAGGTTGGTTGTCCGTCGTTTTGTTTGCCTGTATTGCCATGTGGATCATCTTCCCACAGCTTGCTTCGGCTAAGGATCCGACGGGAAAATACGTGGTCGTCATCGACCCCGCCCACGGGGGAAAAGACGAGGGCGTGCAGCTGTCGCGCAACGTGTCGGAAAAAGACATCACTCTTGCCGTTGCCACCCTGATTAAGCGCAACCTCGAGGACTCGAAAAACCTGGTGGTGAGATTCACGAGAATGGGCGACACGGACGTGCCGCTGGCTGACCGGGTGGGAGCGGCCATCAAGGCCAATGCCGATCTTTTCATCAGCCTCCATGTCAACGCGGGGTTTGAAAAGGAGTCGGCCGGATACGAGCTTTACTTTCCGGGTTTCAAGGGGCAGGAAGGGTCGAAGGGGGCCCCGAAGGCCGAGTCCGCCACGATCGTCCGGGACATGGTCCGTACGAAGCACCTCAACGAAAGCGTGCGGTTTGCCCAGATCCTCCAGCGCAAGCTTGACCCTGTATTCCCCAGGATGGACAGGGGTCTGCGCGACGCCCCGGTTCTGATTCTTCAAAACCTCAACATCCCTGCCGTCGTTCTGGAGATCGGGTTTGCGACCAACCCGAATGACCGCAAGAAGCTCCAGGATGAGTCGATCCAGGCGGCCGTGGCGAAGGCCGTGGCCGAGGGCGTCAGGGACTATCTTCAGTAGAAGGAACAGACCGATGCGAAAAGACGGCAGAAACGAAAACGAGCTCCGGCCGGTCATCATCACGCGGGATTACCTTCGTCACCCCAAGGGCTCCGTCCTCATCGAAATGGGGGACACGAAGGTGATCTGCTCGGTGTCGGTCGAAGAAGGCGTTCCCCCCTTCCTGAAAAACACTGGCAGGGGATGGCTCACGGCGGAGTACGCCATGATCCCGGCAGCGACTCATGAGAGAAGCGCCCGCGAGTCCTCCCGCGGGAAGGTCGGCGGCAGGACCCACGAGATCCAGCGGCTGATCGGTCGATCGCTTCGTGCCGTGACGGACCTGACGGCCTTCGGGGCGAGAACGATCCACATCGATTGCGACGTCATCCAGGCCGATGGCGGGACGCGGACGGCCTCGATCACGGGGGCCTTCGTGGCGCTGGTCGACGCCTTCCGGCAACTGCGCGGGGAGGGCCTCGTCGCTCAGATGCCCGTGAAGGACTTTGTGTCCGCCGTCAGCGTCGGGATTGTGGACGGCCGGATGCTCCTCGATCTGCAGTACGAGGAGGATTCCAGGGCGGAAGTGGACATGAATGTCGTGATGACCCGCGGGGGGCTTTTCATCGAAGTGCAGGGGACGGCCGAGGCTGCCCCGTTCTCGCGGGATCTTCTCAACGGGCTCACCGATCTTGCCGTAAGCGGGATCGCGATGCTCACGCGAAAGCAAATCGAAGT
>Ga0209254_10006781_pt1 | contig 10562 bp, 11 predicted proteins | sample FrelakmetDIP11DI_FD_187148 | JGI IMG/M metagenome (GOLD analysis project Ga0209254, IMG submission 187148) | Freshwater lake sediment microbial communities from the University of Notre Dame, USA, for methane emissions studies - DIP11 DI (SPAdes)... | ecosystem: Environmental > Aquatic >... | reverse complement strand
GCTTCGATCCAGGTACGGGTCGGCTCTCGGGCACGCCGTCGGCGCGCGACGTCGCAAGCTACAGGGGCATACGGATCACCGCGAGCGACGGCAAGACGAGCGCCTCGCTCACCATCGCCAAGCTCGATGTCACGGCGGCTTCGCCGGGTACGCCGGCCGCAGCGGGTTCGGCCACGCTGGATTGGGAGGCACCGACGGCGAACGCCGACGGCACGCCGCTCACCGACCTCGCGGGCTACATAATCCGCTACGGCACCGAGCCCGGCGTGCTTGACCAGCTGATCGAGGTCAACAACCCGGGTCTTACGACTTATGTCGTGGATGGCTTGGCGCCGACGACCTGGTATTTCTCTATCAGTTCCGTCAACTACGAAGGCGTTGAAAGCCAGAGCACGGGCCTCGTCTGGACGACGATCAGTTGAATCGATCGGCGGTCACCTAGATTCCGCAACACTGTTGCGGCTTTCTCAACCGCACCGCCCGAGCCCAACTGGTGTTTGCGCCGGCGGCGCAGTCCGCTACGCTTCAGTCTGTCGGAGCAACTCAACCTGGCTTTGCCAAGGACTCGTCTTTCTCGCGGGACGCTCAGGATTCTGCAAATGGCGGAAACGAATACGGCCGGAGACGAGGCGATCCAGCGCAACCGGCAACAGAAGGCGTTTTGCGAATGCGAGGTCGAGCACAAGCGCCGCCTGAACCTGGTCATAAGTTCGTGGGAGTCGTGGCGAGACCGCGCGTGGATCGGTGACCTGTCGGGCAGCGCGTCCTTGGCCTTGCCACACAACGTAGCGGAAGGCTGCATGTGAGCGACATCAGCGAATTGTGCCGGCTTGGTTCCACGTTTTGGCGCTGCATGCCTGTGAACCCGTGCCTGGTCGAGAGTACGCCTTGCGTGCCACGGCACGGAGGGGCGTGATTGCTGTCAGGCAAGCTGCACGAGGTCTGGAACTCGGCAACCCGCCGCTACCTCGGGGGCTACACGCCGCGTCAGGCAATGGAGCGGCTTTCGCGCCGCACGCTCAGTCCGCTTCTCGTTCGCACGACCTCATTCGGTCGACACGACATTCGCGACACACTGTTGGTTGCGGGCTCGCCCCGTAGCGGAACGACGTTTCTCGCGGAATTGCTCAACCAGATACCGCGCTCAGCGATCCTCTTCGAGCCGGAGCACATTCAGCAGGTGCCTGAAGCCAAGATCGCGGGACTCACCTGGCACACCATTAAGGATCCGCAGGACGATTGGCCCGACGGTCGACGATTCTTCGAACGTGTACTGCGAGGACAGGTCATCACGAGTTGGACCGTGTCTCACGTGCCGCTCGCGAACGCGTTGGCGCCGCGCACTTGGATCGTGAAGTTCGTGGACGCAAACTTCATACTAGGTTGGTTAACAGCGAATTTTCCCGTACGACCCCCAGTGCTGCTGATCCGCCATCCCTGTGCCGTGATCGCGTCGCAACTGCGCCGTGGCTGGTCGAACCCGCACCCGCCGCGGCTCAAGGGATTTCTTGCCCGCCATCCGCAGTTCACCGAGTACCTCGAGACACTGGGTGATCCGGCCGAGTTTGCCGCAGCACTGTGGAGCATGCAGACGCTGGCGCCGTTGTCGCTGCCGCGGCCATGGCCGTTCGTCCTAGTCACGTATGAGGATCTCGCTGCCGATCCCGGTCGTGAGCTTCAGCGGCTGTTTGGCGGCTGGCAGCTGCCGATGCCTGCGGGCATCGTCGAGCGCGCACTGCGCCCAAGCGGCACCACGGATACGGGATCGGCCTTGGCTAAAGGGTCGGATCCGAGCAGCGCATGGCGCAGGATCCTGAGCATGAAGCAGATCGACGCCATACTGAGGGTGGTCCGGACGTTCGGCCTCGACTTCTATGACGAGGGTGCTTTTCCCGACGCTGAGAAACTGAAGGCGCTTGGGTCACCGCGCCTTCTCGGCCGGTAGCCGTACTCGTGGCCGTACGCATGTTCACGGAATTGTCCCGGATGTCGGCCAGCATCGGGCGCATAGACACGCTGCTCTATGTCGCGTCGCGCTTTCTTGCGAGATCGAGTGGCGGCCGCGCGCGATTGCTCAAGTACCGCATCGTCGCACAGCCGGTGCCGGCGGCCCGGCTCACTCCGCCACGACGAGGGCAATCGATCGTGGTCACTGAAGGCACGCCTGAGCAGGCTCGCAGCACGCCGTTCGGTCGGCCCGCAGCCGCGATCGAGCATCGATTGAAACACGGGGCCCGCTACATCGTCGCGCGCAAGGACGATCGCCTGCTCGGCTTCCAGTGGTTCACCCTGCACGACTACCCCGAAGACGAGGTCCGCTGCAGATTCGAGTTGCGTGCAGAGGACCGCTGCGCATGGGACTTCGACATCTATGTGCGGCCGGAGGCCCGAATGCAGCCGGTCTTCACAAAGCTCTGGGACACCGCGAACGGGATCTTCCGCGACCAGGGCATCGAATACTCGCTGAGCAGGATCAACGTCTTCAACCAGGCTTCGATGCAGGCGCACGCGAGGCTGGGCGCAGAGACCATCGGCTGGGCTGCGTTCCTCGTTGCAGGAACGGTGCAGTTGTCGATATTTCCGACGCGGCCCTGGCTGCACCTGTCGTTCGCCGATGGACAAGCACCGGCGATGCAGGTTTCGCTGATTGCGCGACGAAGGAAAGCAATCACCCAATTTTCAGTACGAACGGCGCGGGCGCGGTAACATCCGCCGGCGCCTCGCCATAATCTCGGGAACTGAAGTATGCCGACCCTGTTTCACGACCTGCTGCTGGAATCCGCCGCCCGCGACGGCGATTGCGTCGCCATTCGCCATCGTGGCAACTCGACCACTTACGGGTCGCTGGCGGAGCTGTCCGGACGGGTCGCCGCCGGCTTGCGCGGTCTCGGTGTGGGGCGCCTGGACAGGGTCGCCATCTATCTGCCAAAGCAGATCGAGACGGTCGCGAGCTTCTTCGGGATCTCGCTTGCGGGAGGTGTATTCGTACCTGCAAACCCGCTGCTCAAAGCCGAACAGGTCGTTTACATCCTCCGCAATTGCGACGTCCGCGTGCTGATCACCAGCCGCGACCGCTGGGGCGAAGTCCAGACCGCGCTCGGTAGCGAGTCCCCGCTCACACACGTCGTGCTGGTCGACGCGCCGGCCTCCACGGGCACGGTAGTGAGCTGGCCGGACCTCGTCGATGCGGCACCGGTCGCGGCCGTCGGCCGACCGGCAATCGACATCGACATGGCGGCGATCCTCTACACCTCGGGCTCCACGGGCAAGCCGAAGGGTGTCGTGCTCTCGCACCGAAATTTATTGACCGGGGCAGAGAGCGTCGCCGCTTACCTCGAGAACCGCCCCGATGACCGCCTGCTTGCGGTCCTGCCTTTCAGTTTCGATTATGGCCTCAGCCAGGTCACGACGGCCTTTCGCGTCGGTGCACGGGCGGTGCTGATGGACTACCTGTTTGCGCGCGACGTGGTTAAGACATGCGAGACCGAACAGATCACGGGTCTCGCGGCCGTTCCGCCCATCTGGATCCAGATCGCTGACCTGAAGTGGCCCACGGAGGTCACCGAGCACCTGCGCTACATCACGAACTCGGGCGGTCGCATGCCGCGCGCAACGCTCGAGAAGCTTCGCGCGGCGTTGCCGAAGACCCGGCCATTCCTCATGTATGGTCTGACCGAGGCGTTTCGCGGAACCTATCTGCCACCGGCCGAACTCGACCGCCGACCTGACTCGATGGGCAGGGCAATTCCCAATGCGGAGATCCTCGTCGTCAGGCCCGACGGGACGCCCTGTGCTCCGGACGAGCCGGGCGAGCTCGTGCAGCGCGGTTCGCTGGTCGCCCTCGGCTACTGGGGCGATCCGGAAAAGACCGCCGAGCGTTTCCGACCCTTGCCCGGACAGCGCAAGGAACTGCCTATCACTGAGCTCGCCGTCTGGTCGGGCGACACGGTGCGCATGGATTCCGAAGGCTTCCTTTACTTCGTCGGCCGGCGGGACGAGATGATCAAGACATCCGGTTACCGCGTGAGCCCGACTGAGGTCGAGGAAGTCGTATACGCCTCCGGGCTGGTCGGAGATGCCGTCGCCTTCGGCGCTCCGCACCCTGTGCTCGGCGAGGCTATCGTCCTGGTCGTCTCGGTGCCCGACGGTGGGCCGGCTGATGCAGAGCGACTTTTTGCCTACTGCAAGGCCCACATGCCTGGCTACATGGTTCCGGGCCACGTCGAGTGGCTGGACACATTGCCGCGCAATCCGAACGGCAAGTTCGACCGCCCCCTGCTGGCCGGTCGCTTCAAGATGGTCTTTGGAGCTGCAGAGTGACGCTCAACGTCTTTGCGCAGCACGCTGCGAATCCCTATTTCTCCGCCGAGGACGGCGTCCTCGTCGTGGGCGGGCGCAAGATCACAGAGATCGCAACCCAGGCGGGCCGAACGCCGTTCTACGTCTATGACCGTGCCGTGATGTCGCAGCGGGTCCGCGAGCTGCGCGCTGCGCTCCCGAAGGGTCTGCACCTCCACTACGCCATCAAGGCGAACCCGATGCCAGCAGTGGTGCAGCACTTCCGGGGGCTGGTGGATGGATTCGACGTCGCCAGCGTGCACGAAATGCAGGTGGCGCTAGACGCCGGCATGCCGGCCAAGCTGATCAGCTTCGCCGGTCCGGGTAAGTCCGTGAAAGAACTCGCGAGCGCTGTAGCCGCGGACATCGTCATCAACATGGAGAGCGAGCGCGAGATGACGCGGATCGCGGCGATCTCGGAGCGCTGCGGCTGCCGTCCGAGGGTGGCAATCCGCGTGAACCCCGACTTCGAGCTCAAGACCTCGGGCATGAAGATGGCCGGTGGTCCGAAGCAGTTCGGGGTGGACGCCGAGCGCGTACCAGAGATGCTCGCCGAGTTGGCGCGGTTGCCGCTCGAGTTCTGGGGCTTCCACATTTACAGCGGATCGCAGAACCTGCGCCCCGAAATCATTGCAGATGCACATCAGAAGACCGTGGCGCTCGCGATCGAACTCGCGGCTCATGCTCCCTCACCCGTGCGGATGCTCAATCTCGGCGGAGGATTTGGCATCCCGTATTTCCCGGGCGACCAACCGCTCGATCTCGCACCGATCGGCGCCAACCTCGCGCAGCTCATGCCGGACATCGCCAGGGCGCTACCGGAAGCGCAACCCTGCATCGAACTGGGACGTTATCTCGTCGGCGAGGCCGGCGTCTATGTCTGCAAGGTCGTGGACCGCAAGATTTCCCGCGGCCAGGTGTTCCTCGTGACCGATGGTGGGCTGCACCACCATCTTGCGGCATCGGGCAATTTCGGCCAGGTGATCCGCAAGAACTACCCGGTGCTCGTCGCAAGTCGCATTGGCGCCGCGGAAACGGAAGTGGCGAGCGTGGTGGGCCCGCTTTGCACGCCGCTCGACTTGCTCGGCGACAGGATGGAACTATCCAGGGCCGACGTCGACGACCTCATCGCGGTGTTCCAGTCAGGCGCCTACGGCCCGACCGCGAGCCCTCTCGGGTTCCTGAGTCATCCAGGACCTGGCGAAGTGCTAGTTTGAACCGCAGAACACAAGGTCGTTCCGCGGACCTGTTGGCCCGGTGCCGCAATTCTTGCTGGCATTGGAGTGGACTAAGTTGACCTCAGCCGTCCTCCGAGATCCTGAGTGAGGACCATGAGGGGCAAGCCATTCACAGACGAGCAGATCACTTGCGCGCTGCGTCAGGTCGAGGGCGGTACGCCGGTCGTCGACGTCTGTCTGCAGAGGGGCGTTAGCAAGGCGAGCTTTTTCGTGTGGAAGAAGAAGGCCGATCTCACCTTGGATAGGCACATCCTGGGAGAAGTTATCGCAAAGAAGCTCCGATACCCGCGCGGCGCCGCATGCTGGCGGGCGGAACCAAGCGGCGTTTTTAGGTCGCCACAGTGCGGGCTTGCCGGCTGGCACGTTTCTCGCGCGCGGGTCTTGCCGAAAGAGATCGGCCAAGGATCAGCCCGCTCTGGGACTTCGCATTCGAGAGATCCCGCATACGTAGCCCCGCTTCGGCTACCAGCGCATCCACGTGATGCTGCGTCGAGAGGGCTGGCCGGTGAACAAGAAGCGAATTCGGTGACTGTACCGGCTCGACCGGCTTCAGCTGCGCACGTAATTTCTTCGCCGCAAGCACCTGTTCGTGCATCGGGGTCCGGTGCCCGTGCCGAGCGCGCCGCACGACCGCTGGAGCATGGATTTCGTGCACGACCAGTTGTTCGATGGGCGTCTGTTTCGCCTCTTGACGGTGGTCGATCAGTTGAGCCGCGGGAGTCCGTTAATTAAATTCGACTTTGCGATGTCCGGGCAGAGGGTGTCCGGGGCTCTGAAAGCATGCACCGCCGACATGCCAGCGCCCGCGTCGATCACTGTCGATCACGGCTCGGAGTTCACCTCCGAGGCGCTCGAGGATCGGGCCTGGCGACGCGGCGTGAAGCTCCATTTCATCCGACCCGGAACACCCATGGAAAACGGGCACATCCAGTCGTTCAACAGCGGGCTCCGGGACGCATGCCTGAACGTCACGCAGTTCATGTCGCTCGATGACGCGCGGGCGAAGATCGAGGCGTGGCGCGTCGATTAAGTCAGCGCCGACCCGACATATCTCTGGGGCACCTGACACCCAGCGAGTTCGTTCGCAACCGTCAGGAGAACCGGACCCCGAAGTCAGCCGCTCTCTGGATCGAAACTGTTTACGAATTGGACCAACGTCAAAGTCAGCTGACTCCGGTTCTAGACCGCTCGAATTACCGGGAGGACGTCAGCCGCCGACGCGGCCGCGCGGCACCGGAACCTAAGCTGTTGAGGCGTTGCGCCTCAGGCGGTGCCGGATGCGGCGGCGCGTCATCTCCATCCATCGCATGATGGCGAGGCTGGCGCGCCCATAGAGCAGCACGGCGGCAAGGCGGCAAGGCGGCTGAACCACCCCGGCGGCGGCACCTCGTAGCCCAGCCGTTCGAGGAACACGCCGCAGCGGCGATCGAGCAGATCGCGCTCGCCCCGCGTGAAGGCGTCGCTCCACGCGGTGGAGCGATTGGCCATGATCGGCTGGCCCACATTGCCCTTCCAAGATTTCTCGCTTTCGGGCACCACGGTCGTCGTGCCGTCCTGCTGCAGCTGGAGCGGCGAAAATGGAATGCCCAGCCAGTCGTGCAGGCCGCGCAGGGTTGTTTCGGTATCTTCGACCAGATCCTCGAAGCGCAGAGCATACATCCGGTCAACCATCTGCGACTGGGCGCGCAGCAGGTAGGCGATGTTGCGGGACCAGCGCCGGCTTAGCGGTCCCAAGGCGTGGGTCGAGAAATTGACTTTGCGGAGGGAGGCGATGCAGGCGCGCCCGTCCCGCACGATCCACACGAAGCGGGCTTTCGGGTACCAGGACGCGATGATTGGGATATAGAGCAAATGGCCGGGCGACTTTTCCGCGACATGGGGCTTACCTTGCTGCTCCCGATAGGTTTCGAGTAGCGCCTCGAGAAGAGTCCGGCTGTTCAGTTCGCCCCCATCCCGCAGCCGCTGCTTGACCATCTCACGGTCGATCTTCATCTCCTGGATGCGGGCGTCGCGGAAGGCCTCGTCCACGGTGGCATCGATCCCGTGCCGGTAGAACGGCTCGAAGGCAAAGCGCAGTCGGTTCACGAAGTTGGTTTCCGGCGTGCTAGCGATCTCGGGGTTGCGGCTCAGAAGATGGGCCATGAGCGTGGTCCCCGAGCGCGCATGGCCCACCACGAAAATCGGCGCGAAATTACTCATCTAGCTTTCGGGAACCCCGCTGGAATTGAGACCCGCAAAGTAGCCGCCGCCGCTTCAGGGATTCAAGCCGCTTCGGCATCACAAGGACGCGATGCGGGATGACTGCGACCAGGCGGCGCCCCAGTCTCTGAGTTGCACGGAGAGGCGGCCCGTGATCCACAGACAGAACATGTGATAGTCGCCGCGCAGGGGCCGCAGGGGATCGGTGAAGGTGGCCGGCCGGTGCTTCTCGCATAAGAAATTACCCACCCAGGCGGGCCCAAAGCCCGCACCCAGCGCGAGCGCTGCCAGCCACCATGTCTGGCTCGAACGGCCCACGACGAAGGCGGCGGTCGGGAGCCCGGCGCCCAGATGCGGATAGGAAATTCAAACCGCGTTTCCGCGTGAGCCTGTTCGCGTAACCGACCTCATGGCGGGCCCGAGCCTACCACTGGCGGGCCTTGCCCGACACCATCCCGTCGCCATGGCCCCCTGCCGGAGCGTCATGCCGCCTGCCCCCAACCCGCCCCGGTCCCCCCTCCCGCATCCGCCCGGGTTCCCATAGGCAGTTCGACCTGATGCGGCTGCGGCGTGCTTGTGCTCCTGTTCCTTCGGAGCCTCAGCCGCCATCACGTCGGAACGATGCCCGAGTGCGTTGGCGGCATCCTGGAAAGGCTCGAAGGAAATGATCAGGCCACGATAGCCAGCCTCGTCACAAAGCATTCTGGCGTACTGTCCGCAACTTGTGCCGACATCAAAGACACAATCCAACTCGTAGAGCTTGAAAGGGCGTAACAGGTGTTGCTCTTTCTAAAGCTCGTAGAACGTACTTTCGTTGACGACCTTCAGGCCTTGCGGAAGATTGCTGACACGCGTGAAGTACTAATGGGAGAGCGAAACGACGGCGCCTATTCCCGGGCTGCAGAAAGTGTAAAGAGTAAGATTAAGCGGCGAAAAGGCAGGGTCTGTCATAATTTGCCGTGCCTTTTTCAGATGAAGGTCATTTATGTTGCCGGACTCCAATACCCGCGATGTTCCGACGTCGGCTGATACACGTGAGTCGGTCGTGGTCTTTTCAGCGCGGGAGAGTGCGGACGTTCTCTCGAGGACTGTTTGCAGCGTACTTGCTTACGCGAGGCCGGAGACCCGTGTCGAGATTCTGGTGAATGGGAATCCACCGCTGTCTCAAGCCATTGCACTTCGACTTCCGGATTTGCTTGCTGACGCCGCCCTTGCCAACGTTCGTCTATGGGACATCGCCATGGCGGACAAGGCAAACGCATGGAATCAGCATATTCACCATATCTGGCCGGATCAGGGGAATGCGTTCTACATTGACGGCTATGTTCGTCTGCTCCCCGATTCGCTGCGATTGCTGCGCAATCGGATAGCCGCCTCCCCGGAAGCGCTGGGCGGCACCGGGACACCATCCGTTGCGCGTACTGCAATGCGTCAGCGGGAACTCATGCTGCGCGAGGGCGGCTTGCACGGAAACTTCTGTGTGATTAAGGAAACTGCCCTCCGAGCGATGAAGACCCGAGGAATCCGCCTTCCGGTCGGTATCTATCGTACCGACTCCACCATTGGCGCCTATTTGAGTTTTGGTTTGGATCCTGGCGCTTACCAGTGGGATCCACACAAGTTCATTGCGATCGAGCCCAGTGCGACCTGGGTGACTGACAAGAAACACTGGTGGCGAGTTTCGGACGTGAAGTCGACACTGAACCGCAAGAAACGGCAAGCGCAAGGGGATTTCGAGAATCGATCGGTCAGATATCACCTGTCGACGCTCAGGATGCGGCCGGAGCATTTGCCAAGAACAGTCGGTGAACTCGTGGAAAGCTGGCTCGCGGCTTGCGCGCCAGAAGCGCAGGATGCCGTAAGGCGCTCGTTCTTCGGGAAACAGGCTCTCTCAATTTTGCGTTCGCGCCGCTATTCCGACTTGGCGGGAAGTGAACCGAGGTTGGTGTTTGATTCGCGGCCGCTTGCCAGCTTTTGATGCTTTAGAGCTTGGCGGCAAGATCGTTCATGGTCTTGTGCAAATCACCAAGTTCGCGGGCTGCGATACCGTCCGGTGATTCGCTACGACGAAATCGGACCATTCGGAGGGTGAGGAGTTCGGCAAACTGACGCTGGGAGGGTCGAGGGGTTCGCCTTGAAGAAGCGAGTCTCGGTCGAACAGATCGTGACGGCAATCAAGCAGATCGCACTGGGGCTGCCGATCGCGTAGGCGGCGCGACAGCTCGGGGTGTCCGAGCAGGCGATCTACCGCTGGAAGAAGCAATACGCCGGCCTCGAGTCGGATCAGGTTCGCGAGTTGAAGGTATTGCAGGAAGAGAACGCGCGTCTGAAGCGCCTGGTCGCGGACTTGAGCCTCGACAAGGCGATTCTGCAGGACATCAACTCAAAAAACATGGCCCGGCCCGCGCTGAAGCGTCACCCAGTGGACTACGTCGTAGGTCGTTACGCGACGAGCTGGCGGCGGGCCTGCCGATTGGTCGGTCAGCATCGCAGCGTGCATTGCTATCGTTCGCGGCGGGATCCGCGGACGGCGTTGCCCCCCGGGGGGCGTTGCGGACGCGGTTGCGGGAGCTGGCACAGGTACGGATTCGCTACGGGTATCGCCGCCTGCAGATGCTGCTGCGGCGCGAGGGCTGGTCGGCGGGTAAGAACCTGATTTATCGCTTGTACACCGAGGAAGGTCTGCAGCTGCGCAGCAAGCGGCCCCGCCACCGCAAGATGGTCGTGGGTCGTCGCGAGCGCTACGAGCCCAAGCGGCCGAACCAGGCTTGGTCCATGGACTTAGTC
>Ga0209254_10006780_pt1 | contig 10563 bp, 9 predicted proteins | sample FrelakmetDIP11DI_FD_187148 | JGI IMG/M metagenome (GOLD analysis project Ga0209254, IMG submission 187148) | Freshwater lake sediment microbial communities from the University of Notre Dame, USA, for methane emissions studies - DIP11 DI (SPAdes)... | ecosystem: Environmental > Aquatic >... | reverse complement strand
GTGCAGCGACTGTGCGGCATCTGCCCGGTGAGCCATCACCTCGCGGCCTGCAAGGCGCTCGACCAGGTGGTCGGCGCGACGACGCTCACGCCCACCGCGGAGAAGATCCGCCGCCTGATGCACTACGGGCAGATCCTGCAGTCCCACGCGCTGCATTTCTTCCATCTCTCGTCGCCGGACCTGCTGTTCGGCTTCGGCTCCGACGTCGCGCGCCGCAACATCGTGGGCGTCGCGGCGGCGTATCCCGACGTCGCCAGGCAGGGCGTGCTGCTGCGCAGGTACGGCCAGGAAGTCATCCGCCACACGGCCGGCAAGCGCATCCACGGCACGGGTTCGGTGCCGGGTGGAGTGAACAAGAGCCTCACGGCCGCCGAGCGCGACGAGCTGCAGAAAGACGTCTACCAGATGATCGCCTGGAGCCGCGACGCCGTGCGGCTGGTGCGTCAGCTCTTCGAGCAGGACCTCGAGACCTACCGCAGCTTCGGCACGTTTGCCGCGCGCACGCTGAGCCTTGTGCGCGCCGACGGCGCGATGGACCTGTACCACGGCGGCCTGCGCGCACAGCACGCCGACGGCAGCACGATCTTCGACCACGTGGACTATGACCACTACTGGGAGCGCATCTCCGAGGAAGTGAAGGCATGGTCGTACATGAAGTTCCCGTACCTGCGCGCGCTCGGCCACGAGGACGGCTGGTACCGCGTCGGCCCGCTGACTCGCGTCACTCGCTGCGACTTCATTCCCACGCCGCTCGCCGATCGCGAACGGCGCGAATTCATGGCGTTCGACGACGGGCACGCGGCGCAGTCCACGCTCGGTTTCCACTGGGCGCGCATGATCGAGATGCTGCACGCCGCCGAGGCGATCAAGGACCTGCTGCACGACGGCGACCTGCTCGGGACCGACCTCATGGCCGGCGGCAAGCGGCAGGCACGTGGCGTCGGCGTCATCGAGGCGCCGCGCGGCACGCTCATCCACCACTACCGCGTGGACGAGAACGACCAGGTCGTGCGCGCGAACCTGATCGTGTCGACCACGCACAACAACCATGCGATGAACATCGCCATCCGCGAGGTGGCGCGCCAGTACCTCGACGGGCGCACGCTGACCGAGGGCCTGCTCAACCACATCGAAGTGGCCGTGCGCGCGTTCGATCCCTGTCTTTCGTGCGCGACGCACGCGGTCGGCAAGATGCCGCTGGCGGTGGAATTGCTCGACGCCGACGGCTCGGTCGCGGACTCGATGGTACGCGGGTGAGCGTCGCGCCCACGCTCGTGTTCGCGGTCGGCAACCTCAGCCGGGGCGACGATGCCGTCGGTCCGCTGCTGGCGGCAAGACTCGAAGCGGCGGACGTGCCGGGCGTCGAGGTGCTGGTCGACTTCCAGCTGCAGGTCGAACACGCGCTCGACCTCGCCGGGCGCGAACGCGTGATCTTCGTCGATGCCTGTGTCGACGCGGAGGCGCCGTTCGTCGAACGCGAGGTTCGCGCCGACGCAGGTTTCGCGCACACCAGTCATTCGCTCGCGCCGTCGCAGGTGCTGGAGACGTTCCGCCGCGTCACCGGCCGCGAGCCGCCGCCGGCCCTGCTGTTCGGGGTGCGAGCGCAGGACTTTGAACTCGGCGCCGGGTTGTCGGCAGACACCGAGCAGGCCTGCGCTGCGGCGTGGCCGCGTCTGCTGGAACTCTGCTCGCGCTGAGCCTGCCCCCTGCCGTCAGTTCGGTGCGAACTCCAGGCGGACCTGCTGCGTCTGCGTCGAGTACGTGCAGTTGACCCAGCGGTTCTCCCCGGTCTGCATGCGGACCCGCATCTGCACGCGGTACCCGCCCGGCAGCGACGTCGTTGCGTTCTGTTGCACGACCCGCCCGCCGCGACGCAGGATTTCGCTGGTGCAGGCCTGTTCGGCCTGGCCGGGTCCGAAGCCGCCTCCCGAGCCGTCGCGGACACGCTCGAACTGGGCCATGCAGCCGTTGGTCACCCACACGGTTCCCTCGCGCAAGCCCCACGTGGCCTGCGGCCGGCACCGCCCCGACGAATACTCGCGCACGATCCTGGCCGTATGGCCACGGCCGATGCTGCACTCCTGCAGGCGGCCGTCCGTCGAGCGGCAGTCGAAAAGGTTCTGGCCGCTGCCACCGCCACCGTTGCTGTTGCCGCGGACCCGCTCGAACCGTCCGCGGCAGCCGTCGGTGACCCAGATCACGCCGTTGCGCGTGCCCCAGGTGGAGTTTTCACGACAGCGACCGTTGCTGTTGTCGCGCACCAGCCGGCCGAAATAGCCCGGGCCGATCGGGCATTCGCGGTAGCGCCCGCCATCGGACGCGCAATCGACCAGGTTCGAACCGCCGCTGCCACCGGTGCGCGTGACTTCGAACCTGGCGCGGCAGCCCTGGTCCACCCAGATGCGGTCGCCCCGCTGGCCCCAGGACTGGCCTTCGATGCAACGCGCGTCGGACAGTCGCTTCACCAGCACCACCCGACCCTTCACCGGCAACTGGCACTCGCGGTATCTCAGGTCGACCGAGGCACAGTTGAATTGCATGCGGTCGTCGCCTTCGTCGTCGTAGCCCCAGCCGAAACCGTAGAGGTTCACGTCGCCGGTGCGGGTCTCGACGAAGCAGGAGCCGTTCGTCACCTGTCCGCGCTGGTTGCGTACGCGCAGTTCGATCAACCACCCGTCCCGCAATTGCTGGAAGTTGTACGTCTCCAGGACCGCGAAGCCACGACGATTGGCCTCGCGCACACAGTCACCCTGCGCCGAGCGGCTCTGCGGTGCCGTGGCCTGCTTGAGCGAAGGCTGCGCGACGGGAGCCCGCGCCAGGGCTGCCCCCTCCTGTGCCAAAGCGGGCACCAGCGCGACGGCGGCGAGCATGCCGAGCAAGCTGAGCGCGAGGCGGAGGATGGGTCGCATGGTGATCTCCGTGCTGTTTCGGGATGCCCAGTCCAGTCAACGGGCGGATGCGCACATGGTTGACCGAAAAATCGAGATACCGCAATCGGAACCAGCTGCAGTGCGAGATATCTCCATGCTGCGCCGCCGCAGGTGAACAATTCGCCCCGGACGTTGTTTTCTTGCTGCAGCGCACAGTAGAGATTGCTTACGGATCATAGAGTTGAAACTAGCCAAGCGTCCGAAGCGGACGGCCGTTAAACTGTAGGATTATTGGCCAGAATATTCCGGCCGAGTGGAACTCCTCTGATGCACAACGACACCTCCGCCGTCGCCCGTCCGCCCGAGCATGCGCCGATCAACTGGGTCACGACGATCCTGTTCACGGTGCTGCCGCTGGCAGCCGTCACGGTGGCGCCCTGGTACGGCTTCACGCACGGTTTCAGCGCGTCTGCCTGGGTGCTGATGCTGGTATCCCTGTGGGCCTGCGGTATCGCGATCACGGCGGGGTATCACCGCCTGTGGGCGCACCGCACCTACACCGCGCACTGGTCCGTGCGCACCTTCCTGATGCTGTTCGGCGCGATGGCGCTGCAGAACAGCATCCTGATCTGGGCTTCGCAGCACCGCACCCACCACCGGTTCGTCGACGACTGGGACAAGGACCCCTACAGCGCGAAGCGCGGGTTCTGGTTCTCGCACATGGGCTGGATCCTGCGCGACTACCCGAGCGGCATCAACGATTTCTCGAACGCGCGCGACCTCGAGCGTGACCCGATCGTCATGTTCCAGCACCGGTTCTACCTGCCGCTCACGATCTTCATGAACGTGGGCCTGCCGCTGCTCGCGGGCTGGGCGGTCGGTGACGTCTGGGGCGTGTTCCTGCTCGCCGGCATCGTGCGCGTGGTGATCAACCACCACTTCACGTGGTTCATCAACTCGCTGGCGCACATGTGGGGCACGCAGCCGTACACCGACGAGAACTCCGCGCGCGACAACCCCGCGCTCGCGTTCCTGACGTACGGCGAGGGCTATCACAACTTCCACCACATCTTCCAGAACGACTACCGCAACGGGGTGAAGTGGTGGCAGTACGACCCGACCAAATGGCTGATTGCGAGCCTGTCGTTCGTCGGCCTTGCCAACAACCTGAAGCGCGTCCCGGACCTCTGGATCCAGCGCGCGCAGGTGGCCATGCAGTTCAAGCGCGTCGAGCAGGCGCTCGAGGCGCGCCGCAATCGCGCGGGCGACGAGCAGGTGGAACGTCTCAAGGCACGCGTCGCTGAAGAGTACGCGGCCTTCCGCAAGTCGCTCGACGAGTGGGCCAAGGTCCGCGACCAGTGGGTGGCGGACCGCAAGCAGCGCCTGCTGCTGCGCTGGGAAGAGACCAGCTTTCGCCTGCAGCTGAAGCAGATCGAACAGGGGCTGCACCTGCAGCGCCGCCGGCTGCGTGCGATGAGCAAGGCTTCGCTCGCCTGACGGCAGGGGGGCAGGCTGGTGGCCCGTGGCGCTCGGCGCAACGATGTATGTGTTCGAAGTGCGCCTGGCCGATGCCGATCGGGGCGTTTACGAGACGCTGACGATCCGGGCGGCACGGCACCCGTCGGAGACGGCTGAGTACCTGGTCACACGCCTGCTCGCCTACTGTCTCGAGTACACCGAGGGCATCGCGTTTTCGAAGGGGCTGTCCGATCCGGATGAGCCGGCGATCAGCGTGCGCGACCTGACGGGCGTATTGCAGGCGTGGATCGACGTCGGCGCGCCCGATGCGGGCCGGCTGCACAAGGCGACCAAAGCGGCACCGGACGTGGCCGTATACGTGCACCGTGACCCCGACCAGCTGCTGTCGCGCCTCGCCGGCGAGCGCATACACCGCGCCGAGGCACTGCGCATCTGCGCGGTGGACCTTGCACTGATCGCGGCCCTCGTCGAACGGCTGGACCGACGCATGGATTTCGACCTGGCCATTTCCGACCGGACGATCTACCTGTCGCTCGGCGCGGACACGCTCACCGGTGCGGTGCACGAGAGGCGCATCGTCGGCTGACGCCGGCCGTTTTCCTGCGCCCCGGTCAGAACCTGACTTCGAATCCCGCCTGTACCAGGCGCGGCATGCCGGGGATCATGCCCCGGCTCATGTCAGCGACGTAGAGTTCATCGGTGAGGTTCTTCGCGGTCGCGAACACGGTGCAATGGCAGAGCGGCAGCGCGTAGTTCGCCGTCAGGTTCCACACTGTGTAACCGCGGATCTCGCCGCGCTGGCCGTTGGCCACGACGTCGACGGTGTTGAGGTCGTCGGTGAACGCGGCGCTCGTGTACACGCTTTCCAGCGCGACCTCGAGTCCGAAGCCGGTGCGCACGCCGAGCGTACCCGCGAACAGGTGCTCGGGCGCGTATGGCAACCGGTTGCCCGTGACCCGGACGCTGCCGAAGCCGCTCACGCTGCTGTAGCGCTCGCCAACGTACTCCGCGTCCGCGACCCATGTGTAGGCGACGCGGGCGAAGACCTCGACCGGCCACTCGACGACAGCCGTGCTGTCGATCTGCCCGGCAAGCTCGAGTCCCTGCTGCAGGGTTTCGCCGGCGCTGGTGAGCGTCGCGCCAGAGCCGCCGGCGACGCTCGCGGGCACGATCTGGTTCTCGAAGTCCATGCGGAACAGCGTCGCCTCGTACGACAGGCCGTCGCCCGGGACGGCGCGCAAGCCGAGCTCGTAGTTCCACGACAATTCGGCGTCGAGGTCCACGCTGCCGCCCGACGCCGTGACGATGTCGGCAACGCCGGGCGGGCCGAAGCCGCGGTGCACGCCGGCGAAGACGACCGTTTCCGGCAGCACTTCGACCGTGGCGCCGATGCCGGGCACGACCTGGTCGATGCTCGACTTGCCGGACGTGCCGAGCAGGTTATCGACGCGCTCGTAATCGATGTGCTCGAAGCGCACGCCCGGCGTGACCGTCCAGCGGCCGAAGTCGAACTGGTTCTGCGCGAAGGCCGACAACGCCTCGACCGAGCGGTCGCTGTCTTCCTTGATGCCTGCGTTCCGCCCGGTGCCAGGTTCGCGGGAGTTCGGCAGGTCACCGTTCGCCTGGATCCGGTACTGGTCCTCGACGTGATATCGCATGCCGGCCTCGGCCACGTTGTCCACGCCGAACAGCCCGTGCTCGACCGACACGCGCGGCTCCAGGCCCGCGGTCCAGAACTGGCGCAAGCGGCCCTCGTTGCCGCAGGTCTGGTAGAGGTTCGCCATGCCGCCGCAGGCCGGATCACTCCTGTCGTTGGGGCGTTGCGTCGAGTTGCTCGACTGCCGCCACCAGTCGCGGTTGAAGTAGGTGTAGTAGGCGTTGGTCGTGAACGTGACGGCGGGACTCAACTCGAACCGGTGCGTCGCGGAGGTGCCGAAGCGCTGCGCGTCCATCTGGTCGTACTTGAACGGGTTCTGGAATGGGTCGTCCTCCCACTCGGCGAGCGTGAGGCCCGAGTAGGTGACCTGCGAAGACTCGTCGTAGTAGCTCGCGCGGAACGTCACGGCCTGGCGCTCGGTGAGCTCGTGCACGACCTTGAGGTTCACGTCGCCGACCTCGAAGTGCATGTTCTCGCGCGCGCCGTCGGTCTCCTTGTAGGTGCCGTGGGCAATGAACCCGGTGTCGCCGAACCGGTCGCCGAGCTGGCCGTGGACTTCGCCGAAGTTCTTGTTGCCGAGCGAGGCCACGAGCCGGCCGTCGAGCTGGTCCGGCACGGCCGGGGTGATGTAGTTGATGACGGCGCCGACCGTGTGCGGGCCGTACGCGATCTGGCCTGAACCCTTCAGAATCTCGATCCGCTCGAAGCGCTCGACCGGGGGGTGGTAGTAGGACGCATTGTCCCCGTAAGGCGCGTAGGCGATCGGAATCCCGTCTTCGAGCAACAGCACCTTGCTGGAGCGGGTCGGGTTCAGGCCGCGGACCCCCAGGTTCGGGCGCAGCCCGAGGCCTTCCTCGTCGCGAGCGAAGATGCCGGGCACCTTGCGCATCGCTTCGTTGACCGTGAACACGCGGGACTCCGTCAGCACTTCGCCGCTCAGCACCTCGGCCGATCCAGGGATCGAGTCGAGCCGGATGCGGTCCCCGATCACGGTGATCACGGGTTCCAGGTCGTTGAGGGTGGCCGGCGGCGCGTCGTCGGCTCCGGCATTGATCGAGGCCGCAAGCAGGATCGCGGTGACCGCGGGCAGGTGTGTGGACGGGCGGGCGGAGCGGCTGGAGCAATCGGTGTGCATCGCGAACCTGGGTCTGAATGCCGGAACTGGTCGCGACTCTGCTAGCCTCTCGCCTTGATGTCAATGCAAATCATTCGCATTCGTATTAAGTATTTCCCGCAGGGCTCTGGTGTCAGGCCTGTCTTGCCGGGGGCCCGGCACGGTAGGCTTGCGGCCTCGTCCGCAGGCTCGAGAAACCCCAATGCCATCGTTCGACATCGTTTCCGAAATTCCCATGAACGAAGTGATCAATGCCGTCGACCAGGCTTCGCGCGAGGTCGGTCAGCGCTTCGATTTCAAGGGGACGAATGCCAAATTCGAATTGAAAGAGCATGTGATTACGCTCTCGGCACCAGCCGATTTTCAACTCAAGCAAATGATTGAGATTCTGAAGCTCAAGCTTGCCAAGCGCGGTATCGACGTCGCGTGCATGAAGATCGACGAGCCCGTGGTGACGGGCCACACGGCGAAGCAGGTGGTCACGCTGCGCGAAGGCATCGAGACCGAGCTGGGCAAGAAGATTCAGCGCCAGATCAAGGACTCGAAGCTGAAGGTCCAGGCCGCGCTGCAGGACAAGCAGGTGCGGGTGACGGGCAAGAGCCGGGACGATCTGCAGGACGCGATCGCTCTGGTGAAGAAGGGCGAGTACGACCTGCCGCTGCAGTTCACCAACTTCAGGGACTGACTGCGTCCGCAGCCGGCGGCTCCGGCTCGGGTGCAGGAGCCGGCGTCGCGTCGGCTGCGTCGGGTGTCGCTGCCGCGTCTTCGGCGAGCAGTGCTTCGATCGTCGCAGTGAACTCGGCTCGCAACAGGTCGTGCTGCACCCCGGTCGCTGGACCTGCGAATCCAGTATGAATCTTGCGCACGCGTCCCGTGCGGTCGATGAAGATCGCCGTCGGGTAGGCGACCACGGCATCCAGCTGCGGCAGCGCCGCGGAGGCTTGGATTTTGTCGGCGACGCCGGCGACCAGCGTCGGGTACGCGATGCCTTGCGCGGCACGGAACCGGCGCACCGCGGCGACCGCGCGCTCGAATTCCGCATGTTGCTCGAACATGAGGCTGACGATCTCGAGCCCGCGGGAACGGTACTGGCGGTCGAATTGCACCAGCATCACGGCCTCGTCGTGGCTGTTCGGGCACCAGCTGCCGGCGAGGGTGACGAGCAACACCTTGCCCGCGAATCGCGGGTCGGTCGACGAGACGGTCCTGCCGTCGACATCCTTGAAAGCGAACGTGAAGCCGGCGTCCGGGTTGCGCAATTGCGTCGCGAGCGCCAACGCATCGATCGAGGCGTCCGGGTCGCGGATCGCCACGAAACGCCGCGACCCGCCACGGTCGGACCAGGTTTCACCGACGAGCTTGCCCTGGGCGTCGAGTTTGCCTTCGTAGAGCACGACGGCTCCGCCGTCGAACCGAGACAGGCGCAGTTCCTCGTCATGGGCCTCGCCGGCGAGAAAGCGCTGATCGTCCGCCGGCATCTGGAAGGTGCCGGTCACGCGCTCGAAGTCCTGGTCGAGGAGCGCCACGGCAGCGGACTTCTGTCCCGCGGCGTCCGTGAACGTCACGCTCCAGCGCCCCTCGAAATCGGCGTTGTTGGGCAGCGCTTGCGGATGGAAGCGCCAGGTCTCGCCGAGCCTGGCCGTGAACGGCAGCTTCATGGCCTTGCCGGCCGCCTGCACCAGCGCTACGTGGCCCGTCAGCTCGTCGCCGGCGACCGCCGCCGTGAGCGTGGTTTCGTAGCCGGGCACCCGCGCCGTGACCTTGCCCTGCGCGGACGTCACTTCCGTGAGTCGCACGCGTTCGTCGCCGTTGATCAGGTAGAGCACCGGCCCCGTCTCTTCCTGCGCGACGTCGAGACCGAAGGGCACGAGCTTGCTGCCGGGCAACTCGACGGTTGCGCGGTAGCTGCCGGCCTGCAGCTCGTGGCTCGGCTTCCTGGAGCAGCCCACGACCGGCAACGTTGCCGCGACGGCCAGCAGGCCAAGCGAGAAAGATGGGAATCGGCCCGCGACGGGCAGGTTGTGGCGGTTCATGCGGCGGAATCCGGCGCCGGCGCCGTCAGATCTTGAGGGCGACGCGGATCTTGTCGACCAGGTCTTCGCCGCCGTGCTCGCGCACGTGTTCGATCACGATCGGGCCGAATTTCTTGGCCGTGTCGATATCCACGCCCAGTTCCGCGAAAGACGCCGCGAGCCCGGCCCAGCGGCCCGCGGCCGAGCGACCACCGAAGAGCGACCCGATGCCGCCCGCGAGCGAACTCAGCGCGCTGGGAGGCGGCGCATCCCTGAGCAGCTTGTCGGCGCCGGGAACGTCGTTGACGAAGGCCTTGAAGTCCTTCGGGCTCAGGTTCTGCTGGCCTGCGCGCAACAGGGCCACGACCCCGCCACGGGCCTGGTCCTTGGAGACGCCCAGGTTCCTGGTGAGCTTGCGGAGCAGGTCATCCATCGCTGTCACTCGGTGTATGCGCGAACGGCTGCGATTCTACTTCAAGCCGGCTGCCAGACCAGCGCCAGATCAGTGACCTCGGTGTCGGACTTGCGCGCCTTGATCTCCGCGACCTGCACCGGAATCGCCGCGGCGTCGAACCTGGATTCGAGGCCCGCGACTTCCTGCGCCAGTTCGGCCTCCAGCGCGGCGTGCTGCTGCTGCAGCGCGACGGCGTCCGCTTCCGCGTGGGCCACGTCGGTCCGTTCCTTGCCGATGCGCCCCATGCTGCGGGCGGCCGACGACGCCTTGCCGAACGCGCTGCCGCGGCGGCCGCCGAACAGCGCGCCGAGCAGGCTCCCGCCCACGCTGAGCGCGGACGACACAGTCTGCTGGCTCGCCTGTTCCTTTTCGCGTGCCACTTTCTGCTCGGCCTTGCGCGCCCGGTCCTCGAGCGCGCCGAGCTTCGACGCGTACTTCCTGCGCAGGGCATCGACGGCCTCGTCGCGCTTCTCCCGCACTACCAGCGCCAGGTGGGCGCGGAAGTCGCCCTCGGTGCCGCCCGGCGCCGAGGTCAGCTTGAGGTCCGGGCAGCGGAACACCTTGAGCGTGGCGGTGCGGTAGACGTGGTCCGCCAAGGACTTCGCGTGCTGCGTGAACGCCTTGGGGGCCACGACGCCACCGGGCACGTCGCTGAAACTCGCGCCCGGCGCGGGCGCGTCGAGCAACTGGATCGCGTCCGCATTGCAGACGTCGGCAGCGTCCCACTCGGGGCCCTGCGCGCCGACCGGCGCGAGGTAGTACCAGCTTTCCCAGGCATCGAGACCCGCCTTGGCGTCGACGAAATGCGCGCGCACCTGCGCGCCGATGCGCGGCTCGTACTCCACGCCCTGGTTGCCCGCAGCGGCGAGGAACTTTTCGGGCACGCCGGCGGGGACGATCGGGCGCGAGCTGGAGGTTGTCGCCATGGCGCTTGGGGCGGCAGGCTTCGCTGGAGCGGCGGCCTGTGCCGTTGCAGG
>Ga0209254_10006779_pt1 | contig 10563 bp, 11 predicted proteins | sample FrelakmetDIP11DI_FD_187148 | JGI IMG/M metagenome (GOLD analysis project Ga0209254, IMG submission 187148) | Freshwater lake sediment microbial communities from the University of Notre Dame, USA, for methane emissions studies - DIP11 DI (SPAdes)... | ecosystem: Environmental > Aquatic >... | reverse complement strand
CGCCGCACCGGCAGGCTGTAGGGCGCGCCCTTGACCAGCTCGGCGCTGGTCTCGGCTTCGTGCTTGATCTTGATCATCGCGTCGATGAAACCGTCCAGCGTTTCGCGGCTTTCGGTCTCGGTCGGCTCGATCAGCAGGCATTCTGGCACCAGCAGCGGGAAGTAGGTGGTCGGCGCGTGGTAGCCGTAGTCGAGCAGGCGCTTGGCAAAATCCATCGCCGACACGCCGGTCGTATCTTTCAACTTCTTCAGGGTGACGATGAATTCATGGCTGGCGCGACGCTCGGGGAAGGCTAGATCGAAGCCGGCCTCGCGCAGCCGCGCCATCAGATAGTTGGCGTTGAGCGTGGCGTATTCGGCGACGCGATGCATGCCTTCGCGCCCCAGCAGGCGCGCATAGATATAGGCGCGCATCAGCACACCGGCGTTGCCCATGTTGGCCGACAGGCGGCCGATGGATTGCGGCAGATCGGTTTCGGTTGCCAGGCGATAGAGGCCGTTGTCGTTCAGCACCAGCGGAATCGGCATGAAGGGCAGCAGCCGCTCCGACACCCCGACCGGCCCCGCGCCCGGTCCGCCGCCGCCGTGCGGGGTGGAGAAGGTCTTGTGCAGGTTCATGTGGATGACGTCGAAGCCCATGTCGCCGGGGCGCACCTTGCCGAGAATCGCGTTCAGATTGGCGCCGTCGTAATACAGCAGGCCGCCGGCGTCGTGGACGATCTTCTGGATGTCGGCAATGGTCTTCTCGAACACGCCGAGCGTCGACGGGTTGGTCAGCATCAGGCCGGCGGTGTGCGGGCCGACCGCGGCTTTCAGCGCGGCGAGATCGACGCTGCCGCTGGCATCGGTGGGGATTTCCTTGACCGTGTAGCCGCACATGGTGGCGGTCGCCGGGTTGGTGCCGTGCGCCGCATCCGGCACGATGATTTCGCGCCGCGCGGTATCGCCGCGCGCGTCGTGGTAGGCGCGGATCATCGCCACCCCGGCGAATTCGCCGTGGGCGCCCGCCATCGGCGCCATCGACACGCCGGCCATGCCGGTGACGTCTTTCAGCATTTCCTGCAATTCGAACATGCTGGCGAGGAAACCCTGGCCGGTCTCGTCCGGGCTCGCTGGGTGGCGCGCCAAGAACTGCGGCAGCATCGCCAGCGAATTGCATGCGCGCGGGTTGTATTTCATGGTGCAGGAGCCGAGCGGGTAGAACTGCGTGTCGATGGAGAAGTTCTTCTGGCTCAAGCGGGTGTAGTGGCGCACCACGTCGAGCTCGGAGACTTCCGGCAGCGCGGGTGCGTCCCTGCGCCGCAGGTTCGCTGGCAGGTCGTCGAGACTGCCGCCGGCGGCAGGCAACTGGGCGGCAGCGGTACGGCCGGGACGGGAGTGGTCGAATATCAGCATGGTTGGAACCTGGTTATCCGCGAATGCCCTCGGGGCATTCGCGGATGAAAAAATCATTTCAGTGCAGCCAGCGCCGCGTCGTAATTCGGCTCCTGCTTGATCTCGGGAACAAGCTCGGCGTACAGCACCTTGTTGTTCTCGTCCAGAACCACCACGGCACGCGCGGTGACGCCACCGAGCGGGCCACTGGTGATGGCAACGCCGTAGTTCTTCATGAACTCGGCGCCACGCATGGTCGACAGCGTGGTCACGTTGTTGGTGCTCTCGGCGCCGCAGAAGCGGTTCATCGCGAACGGCAGGTCGGCCGAAATGATCAGCACGGCAGTGTTGCCGACGGCTGCGTCATTGAATTTCCTGGTCGAGATCGCGCACACCGGAGTGTCGAGGCTGGGCACGATGTTGAGGATCTTCTTCTTGCCGGCGAAGTCGGCCAGCGAGACGTCGGCCAGATCCTTGTTGACCAGCTTGAAGTCGGGCGCGGTGTCGCCGACTTTGGGGAAGCTGCCGGAAACTTCGATGGGGTTGCCGCCTAGGGTCACTGCCATGATGGTTCTCCTGAATAAACAAACGTAGGGGGATGCGGGTCAATCAGGCGGGCTGACTGCCCGCCGGGTCTTCGTATCGCGACAAATGCTCGTCGACATTCTCGCGCAGGTATTTTTCATATTCCTGCATGAAGTAGCCGATTGCCGCTTCTTTTTCGAGCAGGAACTGCGCCTTGTTCTCGCTGCTGGCGTAGATCACGAAGGCGTTGAAACGCGCCGCAGCGAACAGCATGGACGCGCTCACCTTGGCCGGCTTGACCTTGCCCATGTGGGTGTTGCACAGCGCGATGTGCGCGTCGGCGAGTTCGTAGAATTCCTTGTCTTGCGGCATGTCGCTCATGATGGTCCGATCAGTTTTTATACGCGCACGGTGGCGCTTCGCGCCGCTTGGACAGGATACGTTCCATCTGTTGCGCGTAGTGGTCGAGGTCGGCGGGGGTCTTGGTTTCGGTGACGCACACCAGAATCGCCTGCCCGAGTTCGGGATACCAGCCGGAAATATCCAGCCCGCCGAGGATGCCCTGTGCCTGCAGCGCGCGCAGCACATCTTTCGCGTTGTCGTTGAGCTTGAGCACGACTTCGTGGAAATACGGCGCAGTGAAAGCGCGCGTCACCCCGGGGATTGCCGCCAGCTTGTCGGCCAGCGCCACGGTGTGGGCGTGGCTGGCCGAGGCGACTTTCGCCAGCCCCTGCGGTCCCAGCAGCGCCATGTATTGGGTGGCGGCGGTGACGACCAGACCCTGGTTGGTGCAGATGTTGGAGGTGGCCTTGGAGCGGCGGATGTGCTGCTCGCGCGCCTGCAGGGTCAGCGAGAAGCCGGGCTTTCCATCCAGATCAACCGTCCGCCCGACGATGCGCCCCGGCATCTGCCGCACGAAATCCTGACGGCAGCACATGAAGCCGAAATACGGCCCGCCCGAAGCCATCGGCGCGCCCAGCGGCTGGCCTTCGCCTACCGCGATGTCGGCGCCTTTCGTTCCCCACTTGCCGGGGGCTTCCAGCACCGCCAGCGTGGTGGGGTTGACCAGCGCGATCGCCAGCGCGCCTTTGGCGTGCGCCCAGTCGGTCATCGCATGCACGTCTTCCAGCACGCCGAAGAAATTGGGCTGCGGGATCACGAGGCCGGCGAACGCGCCGGGGTCGGCCGGCAGCACGGTTTTACCCGTAGTGGCGTCGTAATCGAGCTCGACCAGTTCGATGCCCTGATTCTTCACCGTGGTCAGCACCACTTTGCGATAAATCGGATGCACGCTCTTCGGCACCAGCACGCGGCGCGAGGTCTTGTGCGCGCGCACCGCCATCAGCACTGCTTCGGCCAGCGCCGACGCGCCGTCGTAGAGCGAGGCGTTCGACACGTCGAGCCCGGTCAGCCGCGTCATCATGGTCTGGTATTCGTAGATCAGCTGCAGCGTGCCCTGGCTCGCTTCGGCCTGATACGGCGTGTAGGCGGAATAGAACTCGCCGCGCGTGGTGATCTGCCAGATCGCCGCCGGAATGTGGTGCTCGTAGACCCCCGCACCGATGAAATTCGACCAGAAGCCGTCAGCTGACGCGCGTTCCTGCATCAGCCGCGCCACCGCCATTTCGGGCAGGCCGTCGGGCACGTTCTTCAGCTTGCCGGTTTTCAGCGCGGGCGGGATTTCGTCGAACAGGTCTTCGATGCTGCCTGCGCCAATGGCGCCCAGCATGGTGGAGACATCTTCAGGGGTATGGGGAATGAAGGGCATGGTTCAGAACCTTGTTATCCGCGAATGCCCGGAGGGCATGAAGGACACGAAGGGTCGCGCAGAAAAACCTCGCGCGTCTTCGCGTCCTGCGCGGACGAGAGTTAATGAGCTTCGGACTCGACCAGCTTCTGGTACGCCGCCGCGTCCAGCAGTTCAGCGACGTCGGCCGCATTGGCGGGCTTCAGCTTGAACATCCACGCGCTGTATGCATCCTGGTTGATGGCTTCCGGGCTGGACTCGACGTCGCCGTTGGCGGCGACGACTTCACCGGCCACCGGCGCATAGACGTCGGACGCGGCTTTCACCGATTCGACCACCGCGCACTCTTCGCCTTTGGCCAGCGCGCGGCCGGGCGCCGGGTTTTCGATGAATACCATGTCGCCGAGCAGATCCTGCGCATGGTGGGTGATGCCCACCGTCAGCGTGCCGTCGGCTTCGACGCGCACCCATTCATGGCTGGGGGTGTATTTGAGGTCTGCGGGGATGGTCATGGTTTGCTCCAGATAAGTGTGTTTTTGGCTGCGTCGAACGCTCAGCTTTCAATCAGAATCTTGCCGTTGCGCACGAACGGGTATTTCACCACTTTGGCTTTCAGCTGCTTGTCGCGGATCTCGACTTCAACCTCCTCGCCGGGGGCGATGCCGAGCGGGATGCGGGCGAGCGCGATCGATTGCTGCATCGTAGGCGAAAACGTGCCGGAGGTGATTTCGCCGTCGCCGTTTTTCGTGTGCACCTTCTGGTGGCTGCGCAGCACGCCCTTGTCGAGCAGCAGCAGGCCAACCAGCTGTTTCGTGATTTCGCTCTTTTCCAGCGCAGCTCGGCCGACAAAGTCGCGCTCGGTCTTCATATCCACCGTCCACGCCAGACCGGATTCCAGCGGCGAGGTGGTTTCGTCCATGTCCTGGCCGTAGAGGTTCATTCCGGCCTCCAGCCGCAGGGTATCGCGCGCACCCAAGCCGATCGGCTGGCCGCCGGCTTCCATCAGTGCCTTCCAGAAGAAGGGCGCGGATTTCGCCAGCACCATCACTTCAAAGCCGTCTTCGCCGGTGTAGCCGGTGCGGGCGATGAACATCTCGCCCATGGCGGCGGCATTGAATGGCTTGAGTTGGGCAGTGATGGAATCGACGCCGGGCAGCGCGTGGTTCAGCGCCTGCGTGGCGTTGGGGCCCTGAATCGCGATCATCGCCAAGTCGCGGCGCGGCGTGAGGGCCAGCCCCATGCCCCAGTCGGCGTTCATTTTCTCCATCCAGGCGAGGTCTTTTTCCGCGGTACCGGCGTTGACCACCAGACGGAACCAGTTCTCGTCCATGAAGTAGATGATGAGGTCGTCGATGACGCCGCCGGTTTCGTTCAGCATGCACGAATACAGCGCCTTGCCGGAGACCTGTAGCTTGTCGACGTTGTTGGCCACCAACCGCTTCAGGAACGCGCGGACGTTGGCGCCACGGACGTCGAGCGGTAGCATGTGCGAGACGTCGAACAGGCCGCAACCGCTGCGTACCGCATGATGCTCTTCGATTTGCGAACCGTAATTGACCGGCATGTCCCAGCCGCCGAAATCGACCATTTTGGCCTTGAGTTCGCGGTGGGTGGCGTTGAGCGGCGTTTGTTTGAGCGCTGTTTGATTGTGCATGGCGGGTGACCAAAAATGAAAAAGGGTGGGGCGCGGTTGCGCTCCACCCCTCTGTCCTTGGTACCTGAGAGATTACGGCTGGAGGATCCAATCCTGCGGCCGCTGCCCCTTCGGTGGTGATCCTGCTGTCTGATTAGAAAACAGCGTCACGCTCTCCAGAGTGTTCCTGCTGCTGCGGTCCTTTTGCCTGAGCGATTCCGGGTGAATTGCGCCTTCGGCGGCGGCCGCTCAATCCGGGCCGCGCTCTCCCGCAACGGGAGGGTCGACTATACCGATTTCAGCCGGACGCGGCAATCCGTCAGTAGGTCACTTCCAGCCGATAGCCCGCCAGCGTCAGATCACGTGTGGTCAGCGTCAGCGTCAGCGGGTATTCGGTGGCAGCGGCCATGCCTGCCGCCACGCGTGCCGGATCGGACAGGTATTCGCTGGGGGCGAAGCTGCGCCGCGCTTGCGGGCGGTCGCGGCGGTCGGTCAGCGTCAGCACCAGCACCGGCCAGGCCTGGGCGTGGGTGGCGTGATTGCCGAGGGTGAGCGTCAGCCGCAATTGATTGGCGTTGCCGGGTTCGGCCTGCAAGTCGGAGCCGAGGATGCGTACCAGGCTGGCGTCGTGCGGCAGCGACAGGGCGCAGCCCAGCATGGCGCAGGCTTGCTCGAAGCCGGGGCGCAACTCGGGAAAACGGCTGACCAGGGTGTCGCGCAGGAAATAAGCCGTTTGCGCGAACAGCGACACCAGCAACAGTGCGCTGGCGACCCCCCAGACCCAGGGCTTGATGCGGCGCGGCGCAGATGCGATGCGGGCGGTGCCGGGCAATGGAGTGGCGTATTCGACCCGTGCAACCGGTGCAGGGGCGGTGGCAGGTGCAGCGACTGCCTTTTCCGGTGGCGGTGGATACAGGCCCGCAGCGTGAAATTGCGGCAGCGGCCCGGGATCGTCCGCGACCTGAATATCGGGGTCGATGAGGATGATCGAGGGCAGGTCGTCGGCGTGTTCGCGATGCGCAATGCCCACCGGCATCACGGAAGGGGTGGCGTCGGGGGTGGATTCGACCGTCGCCGGCGGCTCGGGAGCCGGCTCGATGGCGGCCGGTTCCGCGACCATCGCTTCCTCGGCAAGGGCTTCGCTGACGGGCGCTTCGGCGAGAACGGGTTCCGGCTCGACCGGCAACTCGGGCGGCGGCAGCGGCGAGCCGTCTTCCATCAGCAGGCTCGGACGCGCATCGAACGCGGCACCGCATACGCTGCACTGCACCCAGCCCAGCGCGGCGTCGAGCTGGTCCGTGCCGAGACGGAACACACTGGCACATTGCGGGCAGGTGGTGCGATAGCTCACTGCTTGATCCCGGACAGGCGCACCCAGCCTTCGTCGATGGCGGGCGGATCGAACACGAACCACTCGCGATAGACCACCATCACCTCGTCCGCCTGTTCGGCAAGGATGCCGGACAGCACCAGGCGTCCGCCGGCGCGAACCCGCCCGGCCAGGAGTGGCGCCATGCCCTTGAGCGGGTTGGTGAGGATGTTGGCGACGACGATGTCGAATTGACCCGGCGCGAGTGCGTCGGGCAGGCAGAAATGGGCGGCGACATCGTTGAGCGCGGCGTTGTCGTGCGAGGCGGTGACGGCCTGGGCGTCGATGTCGACGCCGTCCACCCGCGCGACGCCTAGCTTGGCCGCAGCAATGGCGAGGATGCCGGAACCGCAGCCGTAATCGAGCAGGGTTTCGCCGCCGCGCACGTTCTCATCGAGCCAGCGCAGGCACAGCCGGGTGGTGGGGTGACTGCCGGTGCCGAAAGCCAGGCCGGGATCGAGCTTGAGGTTGATGGCGCTGCTGTCGGGCGCGTCGTGCCAGGTCGGCACGATCCACAAGCGCGGCGAGATGGGAATCGGGTCGAACTGCGATTGGGTCAGACGCACCCAGTCCTGTTCAGCCACCGTTTCAACCGTGTATTGCGTGGGCACGGCAACGCCGGCCAGTGTGGCGGCTGCTGCAAGGGCCGCGGCTACATCGGCGTCGGCTTCCAGCAGCACCACCGCGACGCTGTGCGGCCACAGTTCGGCGCTGGGGTAGTCGGGTTCGCCGAACAGCGGCGTTTCGTCCACCGTTCCGGCGTCGGCATCTTCCAGCGACACCGACAGCGCACCGGCTTCCATCAGCGCATCGGACAGCGGCTCGGCGGTTTTGGAGTCAACGAGGATGCGGACGGATTGCCAGGGCATGTGTCTGAGTGGTGAGTAGTAAGCGGTGAGCAGTAAGGGGAGAGGGAGGGCGGTTTCCGCTCACCGCTCACTGCTCACCCCTTGTTTGCGGCTTCCTTTTCCTCCGCCAGCTTGTGCTCCAGATAATGAATGCTGGTGCCGCCGGCGATGAAGGCGGCGTCGTGCATCAGGATCTGGTGCAGCGGGATGTTGGTCTGGATGCCTTCGACCACCATTTCCATCAGGGCGCCGCGCATCCGTGCGATGGCCTGGTCGCGGGTATCGCCGTAGGCGATCAGCTTGCCGATCATCGAATCGTAGTGCGGCGGCACGTAATAGCCGTGATAGACGTGCGAGTCGACGCGGATGCCGGGGCCGCCGGGCGCGTGATAGTTGGTCAGCTTGCCGGGGCTGGGGACGAAGGTGACTGGGTGCTCGGCATTGATGCGGCACTCGATGGCATGACCCCTGAACTGGATGTCCTTTTGCTTCCAAGGCAGCTTTTCGCCGTTGGCGACGCGGATCTGCGTCTGCACGATGTCGATGCCGGTGATGAGTTCGGTCACCGGGTGCTCCACCTGCACGCGGGTGTTCATTTCAATGAAATAGAACTCGCCGTTTTCATACAGGAACTCGAAGGTGCCGGCGCCGCGATAACCGATCTTGCGGCAGGCTTCGGCGCAGCGTTCGCCGATCTTGTCGCGCAGCTTGGGATCGAGCCCGGGAGCGGGGGCTTCTTCCAGCACTTTCTGGTGGCGGCGCTGCATCGAGCAGTCGCGTTCGCCCAGATGCACCGCGTTGCCGTGCTCGTCGGCCAGAATCTGGATTTCGATATGGCGCGGCGTCTGCAGGAATTTTTCCATGTAGACCATGGGGTTGCCGAAGAAGCTCTGCGCCTCGGAACTGGTCATGGCAACCGAGTTCAGCAACGCCGCCTCGGTATGCACCACCCGCATCCCGCGCCCGCCGCCGCCGCCCGCCGCCTTGATGATGACCGGGTAGCCGATTTTGGCGGCGATTTTGATGATCTCGTCCGGGTCTTCCGGCAGCGCGCCCTCGGAGCCGGGCACGCACGGCACCTTGGCTTCGATCATCGCCTGTTTGGCGGTGACCTTGTCGCCCATCAGGCGGATGTTTTCCGGACGCGGGCCGATGAAGGCGAAGCCGGACGATTCAACGCGTTCGGCAAAGTCGGCATTCTCGGACAGGAAACCATAGCCGGGATGGATCGCTTCAGCGTCGGTAACTTCCGCCGCCGCGATGATCGACGGCACATGCAGATAACTCTGTGAGGAAGGCGGCGGGCCGATACACACCGATTCGTCGGCCAGCTTCACATACTTGGCATCGCGGTCGGCTTCGGAATACACCACGACCGTCTTGATGCCCATTTCACGGCAGGCGCGCTGGATGCGCAGAGCGATTTCGCCGCGGTTGGCGATCAGGATTTTTTCAAACATGACTCCTGAATCCCTCTCAGGCAATCACAAACAAGGGTTCGCCGTATTCCACCGGCTGGCCGTTTTCAACCAGGATGGCCTTGATGACGCCGCCCTGGTCGGTCTCGATTTCATTCAACAGCTTCATCGCCTCGATGATGCAGAGGGTGTCGCCGGCATTCACGCTTTGGCCGACCTCGGCAAAGTTTTTGGAGCCGGGCGCGGGGGCGCGATAGAAAGTGCCGACCATGGGCGAGCGCACGATATGGCCTTCCGGCACGGCATCTTCGGCCGGGGCGGCCGCAACCGGCGCCGCTGCCGGGGCTGCCGCCTGCACGTAGTGCTGTTGCGGCGCCATCATCATCGGCGCGCCCGCGATGCTTTTGGCAATGCGGACTTTTTCTTCGCCCTCGGTGATTTCCAGCTCGGCGATGCCGGAGGCTTCAACCAGGTCAATGAGCTTTTTCAGTTTTCTGAGATCCATGGGGGGTCCTGTCCTGTAAGTGACGCAGCGCGTATTCCAGCGCCAGTTCGTAGCCGTGCGCGCCCAGACCGGACATCACGCCGACCGCCAGGTCGGACAGATACGAGTGATGGCGGAAGGATTCGCGCGCGTAGATATTGGAAAGATGTACTTCGACAAACGGAATGGCGACCGCAGCGAGGGCATCGCGGATCGCCACGCTGGTGTGGGTGTAGGCCGCCGGATTGATGACGATGAAGTCAACGTGGTCGCGGCTGGCCTGGTGGATGCGATCCACCAGTGCACCCTCGTGGTTGTGCTGAAAGGTTTCGATCTGTGCGCCGGCCGTCTCGCCGCGGCTGACCAGCGCGCGGTTGATATCGTCGAGCGTGGCAAGGCCGTAATGCTTGGGTTCGCGGCTGCCCAGCAAATTCAGGTTGGGGCCGTGCAAAACCAGAATATTCGGACGCAGACTGGAGGCCGATTTGGCCGTGGCGCGGCCGGTTCGTTTAGTCGTCATGCCTGCGAGTTTGCCGTAAATGGGGGGGAATTGTCCAGATATTGACGCTAAATGGCTTCTATGCACTGATTTTGCGCAGAACGGCTTCGAGCGTCGCGCGTGGCAGTCGCCCCAAGTGTTTCAGCACGATGCGGCCGTCGCGATCGAGCACGATCGTGTAAGGCAGCGCTCCGCTCGGATTGCCCAGTTGCCGCGCCAGATCGTGGGCCGCCCCTTCGCCGATCAGGATCGGGTAGTTGACCGGCTGGCTCTGCAAAAACTGCGTGACGTTGGCGGAATGGTCGATCGCGAGACCGACAAACTCGACTCCCCGGGGCTGGAACTGCGTGCGCAGGGCGTCAAAATCCGGCATTTCCTCGCGGCACGGTGCGCACCAGCTGGCCCAGAAGTTCAGTACCAGCACCTTGCCACGCCATTGCGACAGAGCCTGAGAGCGGCCTCGGGTGTCCGGGAAGCTGAGTTGCCACAGTGTCTCGGTGGACGTTGTCGGTGCCTGCGGTGCATAGCGCGTCTGCGCCAGCCAGATGCCCGCCGTCAGGGCGGCCAGTGCCAACGGGATGGCGTAAAGCAGTCGCTTGTCGATAGCCACCCTGTGACACCTGCCTTATAGCGTGCCGTAGGAATGCAGCCCCGACAGGAACATGTT
>Ga0209254_10006777_pt1 | contig 10563 bp, 10 predicted proteins | sample FrelakmetDIP11DI_FD_187148 | JGI IMG/M metagenome (GOLD analysis project Ga0209254, IMG submission 187148) | Freshwater lake sediment microbial communities from the University of Notre Dame, USA, for methane emissions studies - DIP11 DI (SPAdes)... | ecosystem: Environmental > Aquatic >... | reverse complement strand
CTGACCGACCGCGGCAAGCGTGCCGTCGCGATCGATCTCGATCCACAGCGGATCAACTTCCTCGCGGTGCAGGATTACGAGTCCTACGTGCCTGGGCTGTGCGGGGATGCGGCCGTCCCCGAGAACCTCATCGCCGGCGGGCTGCGCTCGCCCCGGTGCACCGCCGTGGTCGCGCTCACCAACGACGACCAGGTGAACCTCACGATCGCCATCGCGGGCAAGCTGCTGCACCCGCAAATGCAAGTCATCAGCCGGGCCAGTACGCTGGACGCCGCGATCAACATGGCGTCGTTCGACACCGACTACATCATCAACCCCTTCCAGTCGTTCGCGGACCATCTCGCGCTCGCGCTGCGCGCGCCGAGCGTCTGGCTCCTGCACGAGTGGCTCACCGGCGTTCCCAACACGACGCTGACCGAGCCGCGCTACCCGCCGCACGGCACCTGGATCGTGTGCGGCTATGGCCGCTTCGGCAAGGCGATCGTCCGCCAGCTTCGGCGCGAGGGGGTGAGCGTCGTGATCGTCGAGGCTGACCCGGTCCGCACGGGATGCGAGTCCTGCGTGCAGGGCCGAGGCACCGAGGAGGAGACGCTCGCAGAGGCCGGCGTCTTCGCTGCCGCCGGCGTCGTCGCCGGCACCGACAACGACGCCAACAACCTGTCCATCGTCATGACGGCCAGGGCGATGAACCCCGATCTGTTCGTGGTCATCCGCCAGAACCGGCACGCCAACGACGCCCTGTTCCAGGCCGCGGGTGCCGACCTGGTGATGCACGTGAGCGAGATCCTGGTGCACGAGATCATCGCCCTCATCACGGCGCCGAGCCTCTCGCGGTTCCTCGCGCGCACGCGCAAGCAGGGAAAGGCCTGGACCAACGAGCTGGTGTCGCGCATCTCCGCGGTCACCGAAGAGCTGGTGCCGGAGATCTGGGAGATCCGCGTCGGCGACCGGCAGGCACGGGCGGTCACCCGGGCGCTCGCAGTCGGCAAGCCCGTCTCGGTCGGCGACCTGTTGAAGGATCCTCACGACCGCACGCAGGTGCTGCCCTGCATTCCGCTGATGCTGTCGCGCGGCGACCACGCCCAGCTGCTGCCGTCCGAGGTGGCGCGCGTCGAGATCGGCGACCACGTGCTGTTCTGCGGCAAGACCGCCGCCGCGTCGGCGATGGAGTGGACGCTGCAGAACGACAAGGTGCTCCACTACGTGCTCACCGGCCGGGAGATGCCTGAGACCTGGATCTGGCAGTGGATCGACCGCCGGCTGGCACGCCATGTTCGCGGGAACTGATCGCCGCACCCGGTGTCGATCGATTGCCGGACCCCTGCATTCGTCTCCCACCGAGCCGGCCACCCACTCCCTCGTGGCCGAGGATGATCGGCAACTGACCGGGATACGTACCATTGAAAAAGTGCAGGTCCGAGTGGCATACGCCTACGGCAACCGCGCGCACCAGTACTTCACGCGGTCCCGGTTTCGATACCTGGACCTCTTCGATCTCCATCGGCTTGTTCACTTCACGAAATACGGCCGCTTTCATTCCTCTTCCTCCTGTTAGGTGGCACCAGTCTGCCAACGTATACGTTCAGAAGCCATCGTGCCCGAGGCGCCCAGCAGCCAACGTCACGGCAGCACGAATTGCGGCAAACAGACTGGTCGGATCGGCGACGCCACGGCCGGCTATATCGAATGCGGTGCCGTGATCGACGGACGTACGGATGAACGGAATGCCGAGCGTCGCGGTGACGCTCTGCGCGAAGTTGTGCACCTTGATCGCGATGTGGCCCTGATCGTGGTACATCGCGAGTACCAGATCGAACTCACCGGCAATGGCCCGATTGAAAACCGAGTCGGCCGGGATCGGTCCACTGGCATTTATACCTTGCTGACGAGCCCACTCGACCGCGGGACCAATTTCCTCGATCTCCTCCCGCCCCAGCAAGCCGCCTTCGCCGCCGTGGGGATTCAGTGCCGCCACCGCGATCCGCGGATTCGTCATTCCCCAGCGAGCCAACGTATCGCGCGTCACGCGGAGCTTTTCTACGATCGTCGCCTTGGTCACGAATCGAACAGCCTCGAGCAACGACTTGTGCGTCGACAGGTGCACTACACGTAAGCCCGGTGTCATCAGCATCGTCGCGGTCCACGCCGAGCCGGTCAGCCGGCCGAGAATTTCCTGGTGCCCGATGTCGTTTAGAAAGCCCGCGGCATGCACCGCTGCTTTGTTGATCGGACACGTCACCATCGCCGCTGCATCGCCGCGCGCAGTCAATTGCGCGGCCTGTTCGACCGCGCGCACCGCGACCGTTCCGCACGTTGCCGATACTTCACCAAAACGAAATGAGGCTGGACGCGGCACGCCAACATCGATGAAGCGAAGGTCGGGCAACGCAACACCTGCCGCCGCGGCACCATCTTCGAGCGCCCAGCGCGCGCCGATCACCAGCGGCAGGCAGAGTCCATCGAGCGCACCGGAAGCCAGCGTCTTCGCGAGCACCTCGCCACCGATGCCCGCCGGATCGCCGGCACTGATGGCGATGACCGGACGGTCAACGGCCATTGTGGAAATAGTGCTGTATATTCATCCAGTATGCAGACCCTTGCGGACCTTGTCTCCCACTTCGAACTGTACGCCGTGTGCATCGCGTGTCGCCGCATGGTGCGACTCGACCTGTACCGTCTGATCCCGCGTCTGGGCGCCACCCGCACCGTCACCGACGTACGCGACCGGGTGCGCTGTCGGGCGTGCGGACAACGAACGCACGACATACGCATTGTTTACGCAGGACCCTGCGGCAGCGCGCGCGGCTTTCACTACCGCGCGCATACGTCAGTCATTCAATCGACGAGCAGTTCGGTACCTTCCAGCGTCAGCCCAAAGCCCGACACGCCGACATAGTCGACCTCGCGTCCCGCGATGATGCGGATCTTGCCGACACCGAGGTCGCGCAGAATCTGCGCACCCACGCCGATCTCGAGCCATTCAGCGCGCCGTGCATCGGCGCGGCTCGGCGCCACCGCGGGATTCGTCAGCGTATCGAGCGGCACACCGACGAAACCGCTGCGCAGATAGATGAACACGCCGCCGCCGAGATCGTGGATCCGCCGCAACGCAACCTCGAGCAACCGTGACGGATGATCGTCCTGCGGACCGAAGATATCTTCGATCAATTTTTCGCGATGGATACGCACGGCCGCCGCGCGCTGGCCGTCGATGCGTCCGAACACGAGCGCCAGATGCTCCGCGTCTTCGAACTTGGTCTTGTAGGCAAATGCCCGCGCAACACCGATCGACGTCTTGACGGTGAACTCGCGGACGCGCTCGACGAGGTGCTCACGACGCTGCCGATACGTAATCAGGTCGGCAATCGAAGTGATCTTCAACTTGTGCTGCGCGGCGAATTCGATCAGCTGCGGCAATCGCTTTACGGTGCCGTCGTCATTGACGATCTCGGCCAGCAGCCCCACCGGCGGCAGTCCGGCCAGCGTTGCCAGATCGACACCCGCCTCGGTATGCCCGGAACGCACCAGCACGCCGCCGGTGCGCGCCACCAGCGGAAAGATGTGCCCGGGCCTGACAAAATCGCCCGCACCGACGTTGCTGTTCGCCAGCGCCTGAATCGTATTCGCACGCTCTTCGGCGGAGATGCCGGTCGTCAGTCCATGCCGATAGTCGATCGATACAGTGAACGCAGTGCTCATCGGCGCATCGTTGCGCGCAACCATCGGATCGAGGTGCAGGCGCTTGGCCTCGTCATCGAGAATCGGCGTGCACAGAATGCCGCTCGTGTAGCGGATCATGAATGCAACCTTCTCCGGCGTCGCGCACGCCGCCGCCATGATCAGATCGCCTTCGTTCTCCCGGTCATCGTCGTCGACAACGATGACAATTTCGCCGGCAGCAATGCCCGCAATGACTTCGTCGACAGGATCGAACTGCATGGATAAATCGCTCTGCGGAAAGCGCGCTAGGTTAACACGGCGCTCCAGCGCGGCTATAAGGCGTCCTGCGTCCGCAACTGCGCCACCGCGTCGCGCGACAGGCCAAAAAACTCCGCATAGACGGCTTCATTGTCGGCGCCGAGTTCACGACTGAGGCGCAACGGCGGTGGCACAACACCTTCGAAGCGCAGCGGCGTGCTCGGCATCACCGCCGCGCCGAGCAGCGGATGGACGAGCCGTGTCAGCATGCCGCGCGCATGCAGATGCGGATCGTCGAGCACATCGGTGAGATCCTGCACCGGCGCACAGATGACATCGTGTGCCTGCGCAATGCGGAACACGTCGTCCTTGTCATGCAAGCTCGTCCATGCCTCGACGACGGCGTCCACCGCGTCCATGTTCGCCGCGCGCGATTGCATGTCGGTGAAACGCGGGTCGTCGAGCAGCGCCGGCATCTGCATCGCGTCCACCAAGTTGCGCCAATGCCCCTCGCGGATACAGATGATCGCAACATAGCCGTCACGCGCGCGATAGACGTTGTACGGCGACAGGCTCAGCGCCGGGTGACGATTGCCGTTGCGCTGCGGATGTTCACCGAGAAAATGTAACGCGCCAATGGCAGAGGCAAGCGTCGGAAATACCGCGTCCTGCATCGCAACATCGACGACGATGCCCGCCCCCGTGCGCTCCCGTTGGAACAGCGCGGTGACGATCGCGCCGTACAGGTGAATTCCACCGAGAAAGTCGCACAACGCAGGGCCCGCCTTCAGCGGCACGCCGTCGCCTTCACCGGTGATCGCCATCACACCGGTCATCGCCTGCACGGTGATGTCCATCGCCAGATAATCGCGATGCAGCCCGGTGCGACCAAATCCCGTTCCGGCGGCGTAAATCAGACGCGGATTGATCGAGCGCAGCGCGTCGGCGCCGACGCCGTGGCGGTCCATCGTGCCTGGCGAAAAATTCTCGAGCAGCACGTCCACCTTCGGGACCATTCCGCGCAGCAGTTCACGCCCCCGCTGCGACTTCAGGTTCAGCGTGATCGCTTCCTTGTTGGCATTGAGCATCGCAAACGCATAGCTCGCCGAACTCGTTTCGCTGCGACCGCGCAGACTCTCGCCTTGGGGTGACTCCACCTTGATGACACGGGCGCCGGCCATGGCCAGCAGAAATCCACAATACGGCCCGTTGTAGATCTGCCCGAAGTCGAGCACGGTGATGCCGGCGAGGGGTTGTTCGCTCACGTTTTCGGCAATCGTTTGAGCAGTGCATCGAATCCGCGGCGAATCGCCTGGCGTGCTTTGTCGTGGTTGTATTCGCCTACCGACACCGTGTGCTCGCGCGACACCACGCCGCGGAGCACGTCCGCGCCATCCGCGGCGCGGCGGATTGCGAGTGTCACGTGCGCGTCGAACTGACGTTGGTCGCCGGACGCCAACGGATCAGCGAAGCCGTCGTTGACGAACGGTCGATCCGCGTCGGGATAACTCTCGCTGTAGCTCAGCGTCACCCACGCGTCCGGGCTCACGTCGCTCAGACGCAGCCCGCGCGCTGCAAGTGCCGCGACGAGTTCACCGCGCAGCTGCGGCACGAGAAACCCCGGCACCGCCGTAAGCGAAAGGCTGTACGTTGTCAGCACTGTGCCGGGTGGACCGCAGCAATAGGCGACGTCATGCGAGACGGCAGGATCCGCAACGCAGCCCGTCGTCGCCAGCAGCACGACGACTGCACTCAACAATCGAATCATCGGGCACCTACCGGTTACGCCGTTTGATCAAACCGGATCGGTCAACGCCGCAACGACCCGATCGAGAATGTCATCGGCCAGCTGCCGCATCTCGGCGTCGGTTCGATCCTGAATCGGATGCTGGACAAAACAGCATCTCGCATTCAGACCCAGCGCCTTGCCCTGCTCGGCCGCCGCGTCTTCGAACTCACTCGAAACAATCGCCACGGATGGAATTCCGTGGATCTCAAAATGCACCGTGTCATGCAAACTGCACGTGGTACAGGAGCCTCAGTCGGCGAGCGCTTCGACGACAAAGTCGCTGTTCGACTTGATCTGCGCTCGTAAGGATTCCGGTGCCGGTTTGGTGAACGTCGGTTTTGCGTAGCGCTTCACCTCGATGCCCGGAGCCCGCAGCTTCAGCTGCTCCTCGAGCCGATCGAGCAACACATTGCCGCGCGGCTTGGATATATCGAGAAACGCCACCGTTCCGGAGACCTTGCCCGAACGCGGCGACAATTGCCGCGCAATCGGTGTGCGCTCGTTCGTTGGATCAAGAATCGTCGTCATCGCCTTCTCCTCAAATGGGGTCGATCAGCCGCGACACCGGCATCGAGCCGATTTCACCGCCGACCCAACCATGAAACACACCAGAAAACTTGCCGGCGTCCGATCCGGCCACCACGATATGGATCATATCCTCGGACGCGAACTTCGGCAGGCGCCGATCGAGCGCCTCTTTCGACAGAGTCCTTGCCTTGTCGGCGCTCATGCCGACACCGGACACCTCATCGCTGACCAGTTCCCGTAAGGGGCGACTGGTGACCGCTTGAATACGCCGACGCAGATCGGCCTTCGAGTAACCACCGGTCTGCAACGTATCCACATGCTCGGGACACACGACCAGCAACGCGTCGGTCATCATGTGCGCGCGCGGATGATGAATGGACTCCATACCCAGACCGATACTGCCGGCAATCTGCGCCGCGGTGCGCGAGGTTTGGTCGACGATCAACGAAGGTCCGCTCGTCATCGCATAAGCGGTGACCACCGAGTCGGTGGGCGCAAAGCCGCGTTCGACGTGCAGTGGCGTCCAGTGGCTGCGTTCTTCCCATTCAGCAAAACACATCGTGAACTTCATTGGATTGCCGAGCGTCGAGCGTTCGGTGCCACCGGGTTTAGCACCGCCGATGTTACGAATCGCGAGCCGCAGAGCGCGGCCGATCGCCGCATTCGCGCGATTACCCTGGCCCAGTGCGCCGATCCCCATGTTCATGCCGATTAGCTTCCGGATCGGCCCGTTAACGACCAGTACCGGACTCGCGCCCATCGTGGTTGCCATCACACCGTGAATGTTGAATGCGTCGGTGCACACCGCTTCGAGTGCCGCGATCACGACCGGCAGGTAGTCGGGGCGACAGCCGGCGAGCACCGCGTTGATCGCAATTTTTTCGACGGTGGCTTCGCCCATGTTCGGCGGCACCAGCGCAATTACCTGCTGTGGGTCGCGCCGCGTTCCCGAGAGCATCCGGATGACACGCTCCGGCGTCGGCGGAACGACCGGCAGGCCGTCGGTGAATCCCTGATCGAACATGAACTCGAATTCATCGTCGGCGGGTGCGATCTCGATCTTGCGGGCACGCAGCGGGCTGTTCTCCGCTTCAGCCTGCAGCCGATCGGCGTAACGCGGATCGACCGATAACGATCCACAACCGGGCCGCCACGGCGGCAACTTCGCCCAATCGATCGGTGCCGCATGAACGCCGGCCATCCCGGCCAACGTCGCGTCGAGCCGCTGCCACTCGGCCCGATCGAATCCCTGCAGCCGCAGCAGCTCGCCGCCCTGCGCATCGGCCACGAACACCGCTGGCACCATTTCGATATCGTAGGCGAACGAAACCTTCAACCGGGAATCATCGAGCACGCGGCACGTCATGCGATGACGGTCGATCAGAATGGCATTGCCGTCTCGCGTCTGCCCGATCACCAGCACATCGAGCACGTCGCCGTAGCTGCGAAAAAACGCCTCGAGCAGCGGCATCACGATGCCGCAGGTCGGGCAGTCTTCTTTGACCATCGCGATCAGCGTCGGCCGCCCGCTCGGAAACGAGCGATCAACGCCCGAGCTGTCGCGTAACAAAAATGCCGGGAGCAGCGGCTTCATGACTTCCCCGAATGCGAGCAAGGTCGAATGATGACAACATGCGCGGCGAAGAGGAATCGGCAGGTGCAGGAATGTTGGGCTACGCGTGGCACGATCTGGTCGGCAATCTCGGCGTCGTGATGATCCTCGGGACTTACTTTGCGTTGCAGGTCGGTCGGCTCGATGCAAAATCGGTGGCCTATTCGGCGCTGAATGCGCTCGGCGCCGGTTTGATCACCGTCTCGCTGCTGTTCGACTTCAATCTATCGGCGTTCGTCGTCGAGGCCGCGTGGGTCGCGGTGAGTGTGTACGGGCTGGTACGCATCTGGCGTCGCGCGCCACCGGATCGGCCGCAACCGAATTGAGCACTGTCGAATGACCCATGCTCCGCGCATCATGTCGGCTCCTCCCGCACCCGCACCGGACTCAAATTAGTGGCGCAACTCATTTTCGCAACCGCGTTGGATCGCCAGGCAAAACGGCATGAGTGGTTGCGCAGGTTGCTATTTCGTTTGGAGGGACTGATCGTTCAGCTGTACTGGTGGACGTTCCGCGCGTTGTCCCCCGAAACGGCCGCCCGGCTGGGGAGGTTCGCCGTCGGCGCGTTGGGACCGCGATCGGCAAAGGCCGCACTGGTGAAGGCTAATCTTTCGATCGCATTTCCGCTGCTCGACGCCCCGGCGGTTGATGATCTGGCACGCCGCACGTGGCGCAACATCGGCCTGGTGTTCGGGGAGTATGCGCACCTCGATGAGATCGTCAGATCCGGGACCGATCCGCGTGTACAGATCGTCGACCTCTGCGGGCTCGACGCGTATCGGCGCGGCGGGCGACAGGCCATTTTTGTTGGCGCGCACCTGTCGAACTGGGAAGTCATGCCCCTCACGCTCGCCCGAGAGGGCGTGCCGCTGCTGGCTCTGCACGCGCCGTTGCAGAATCCCCACCTGGGCGCGCTTATGGATCGTGCCCGCGCGCAGGTCGATTGCCCGATGCTGGCGCGCGGCCCATCGACGCGCGAGCACACCGGCATGTCGATCTCCACAGTAGCTTCATTGATGCACCAGGTTCGCAGCGGCGGCAGCCTGGGGCTGCTGCTGGATCTGTCGATGAAGGATGGTGTCCCGCTACCGTTCTTTGGTCAGCCGATGCGCACTTCACTGTCGCCGGTGCGAATGGCGCAGCGATACGGTTGCGACATCGTTCCGATACGCATTCAGCGTTTGGGTCCTGCGCGGTTCCGTCTCACCGCTTATGCACCGCTTGCACTCGATGCTGCCGGCACCGCCGAAGAAGCGCACGCAATCGCCATTACGCAGCAATTGACCGCGTTGTTCGAGCAGTGGATTCGTGAGCAGCCCGACGAATGGATGTGTGCGAGCCGGCGCTGGGACAAGACCGTGTATCGCTCGTTGGGACTGGTGGATCGGTGATGCTTCGACGCGGCAGGACCATTCGCCGGCTCGACAGCTGCGCAGCTCCGGCGTTCGAACAACACACCGCCATCACGCATCGCCACGCATGACCGAGCCGACTCCGCCGGCGGTGCTGGGCGTGCTGAAGCATCGCAACTTCACGCTGTACCTGACTGCGCGATTTATCGCGACACTCGCAGTGCAGATGCAGAGCGTGGCGGTCGGCTGGCAGGTATACGCCATCACCAACGATCCGCTGGATCTGGGTCTGATCGGCCTCGCGCAATTTCTGCCGTTCATCGTGCTGGTGCTGCCCGCGGGTCAGATCGCGGACCGTTTTGATCGGCGCCTGATTCTGGCGTTGTGTTACATCGTCGAAGTGCTCTGCGCCGCACTGCTGCTCGGCTTCACGCTGTACGGTTTGAGCGACGTGTGGCCCGTCTTCCTGGTACTGGTGCTGTTCGGTTCTGCACGCGCGTTTGCAATGCCAACCTCACAAGCGATCACGCCGAATCTGGTGCCGCGCGAGAGTTTCGGCAATGCGGTCGCGCTGAATTCGTCGACCTTTCACGTGGCGACGATCGTGGGTCCGTCCGTCGGCGGCCTGTTGTACGTCACCGGCGCCGCGACAGTCTACGGCGTCGTTTGTGTACTGCTCGTCGTATCGGTCGGCTTCATGCTCTGCGTGCGGCTGCCCGCGGTGATCCGCAGCACCGAACCCGCCACGTGGCACACGGTGCTCGAAGGATTGCGCTTCGTTCGCTCGCGTCCGGTGGTGCTCGGCGCCATTTCACTGGATCTGTTCGCCGTGCTGTTCGGCGGCGCGACCGCGCTGCTGCCGGTGTTCGCGAGCGACATCCTGATAACCGGTCCGCAGGGCCTCGGCCTGTTACGCACGGCGCCCGCGGTCGGGGCCGCACTCACCGCTGCTGCGCTCGCGTTTTATCCAATCACCCGCGACGTTGGCCGCTGGATGTTTGCCGGTGTCGCCGTCTTTGGTGTCGCGATCATCGTGTTCGGGCTATCGAACAGCTTCGCGTTGTCGCTGCTCGCGCTCGTCGTGCTCGGCGCCGGCGACATGGTCAGCGTCTACATCCGTCACATGCTGATTCAGCTGGAAACGCCGGACGAAATCCGCGGCCGCGTCAGCGCCGTCAATGCGGTGTTCATCGGCGCATCGAACGAACTCGGCGAATTCGAATCCGGCGTCACCGCGGTATGGTTCGGGCTGGTGCCTTCGGTCGTGATCGGCGGCGCCGCCACCATTGTGGTTGCCGGCCTGTGGATGCGCCTGTTTCCAACGTTACGCACGATGGATCGGTTTCCCGGCGCGGAACCGCACG
>Ga0209254_10006776_pt1 | contig 10565 bp, 7 predicted proteins | sample FrelakmetDIP11DI_FD_187148 | JGI IMG/M metagenome (GOLD analysis project Ga0209254, IMG submission 187148) | Freshwater lake sediment microbial communities from the University of Notre Dame, USA, for methane emissions studies - DIP11 DI (SPAdes)... | ecosystem: Environmental > Aquatic >... | reverse complement strand
CGACGTGGGCGCCACGACGGTGACGACGGCGATGGAACTCGCCGCGGTCGAAGCAATCGCGGCGCTGGCGCAGGAAGAGCAGAGCGATGTCGTTGCTTCCGCCTACGGCATCACGAACCTTGCGTTCGGTCCCGAATACCTGATTCCCCGGCCGTTCGATCCCCGGCTGATCACGCGCATCGCGCCGGCGGTGGCACAGGCCGCAATGGCCAGCGGGGTTGCGACGCGACCGATCGCGGACATGAACGCCTACCGCGACCAGTTGCAGCAGTTCGTCTATCACTCCGGCACGTTCATGAAGCCGATCTTCGCGACGGCCAAGAACGCAGTGGCTTCCGGGGGCAAGTCCCGCATCGTGTTTGCGGAAGGCGAAGAAGAACGGGTGCTGCGCGCCGTGCAGGTGGTGATCGACGAGAAGATCGCCAAGCCCGTCCTGATCGGCCGGCCGGCGGTGGTGGCCAAGCGGCTTGAACGATTCGGGCTGCGCATGCGGCCCGATGTCGACTTCAGTCTGATCAATCCGGAACTCGACCGACGCTACCGCGACTACTGGGAGACCTATCATCGGCTGGCCGCGCGCAGGGGCGTCACTGCCCAGTACGCCAAGATCGAGATGCGCCGCAGGTTGACGCTGATCGGCACGATGATGATTCACAAGGGCGATGCCGACGGCATGATCTGTGGCACGTTCGGCACACACGCACAGCACCTGGCGTACGTCGATCAGGTGATCGGTCGGCGCCCTGGGGTCGGTGGCTACGCGGCGATGAACGTCCTGATGCTGCAGGGCCGGCAACTTGCGCTGGTCGATACCCACGTCAACCTCGATCCCTCCGCGGAGCAGGTTGCCGAGATCACGATCCTGGCTGCCGAGCAGATGAAGCATCTCGGCTTGTCGCCGAAGATCGCGCTGCTGTCGCACTCCAACTTCGGATCGAGCGACAGCTCCTCGGCACTGAAGATGCGGCGCGCCCTGGACTTGGTGCGCGAGCGGGCGCCGGAACTCGAGATCGACGGCGAGATGCACGCGGACGCAGCGATCGACGCAAGCATCCGCCACTCCCTCATGCCGTTTTCGCCGCTGAAGGGCGACGCCAACCTGCTGGTGTGCCCCAACATCGAGTCGGCCAACATCTCGTACAACCTGCTGCGAACGACCGCCGGCAATAACGTCGCGATCGGGCCCATCCTGCTCGGCGCTGCCAAGCCCGTGAATATCCTGACGCCGTCCGCAACGGTTCGGCGGATCGTCAACATGACGGCGTTGACGGTGCTCGAGGCGAACTCGATGCGCCAACCGGAACTGCTCTAGCGTGCTGCTGAGGGTTGCACGTGTCGCGCTGCAGTCCCTGTGTGTTGCCGCCTTGGTGGCGTGCGGGCCGACAGGGGATGCGCGTGAGGTCAAGGGGACGGGTGTCGTCGGTGAAGTCGCACTGGCGGATCTGCCGCGTGAGGCGCGCGACACGTTCGCGCTGATCAGGAAGGGCGGGCCCTTTCCGTATCGGAAGGACGGGACGGCTTTCGGCAATCGCGAGGGGCACCTGCCGCGGCAGCCGCGCGGCTACTACACCGAGTACACGGTACGAACACCGTGGGAGCGCGACCGGGGCGCGCGCCGCATCGTCGCAGGCCGCGGGGCCCACGGCGACCCCGCGAGCAGCGGCGAGTATTACTACACCGACGATCACTACAACACCTTCCGGCGGATACGCGAATGAGCCGAACCGGCGCACCGTACGACAAACTGCCACTGCAGACAGTGCGGCAGCGCCGTGGCCTTGCGCGGTCGGGCCTGCATGCGTGGGCGCGCGAGTCCGGTCAGAAGCTGGTGGAAGTTGACCTCGGGGCCTGCACTGACAAGGTCTCGGTGCTGCGCGAGATCGCCAGGGCGTTCGGCTTCCCGTCCTGGTTCGGCCTGAACCTGGATGCGCTGTACGACTCGCTCACCGACCTGCCGGAGCAGCAGCCAGCGGGCGGCTATGTGGTCATTCTGGAAAACCTACCGCGCGCCGAGGCGTTCGGTGCCGAGCAGCGCGAAGCACTGCTCGAAGTCTTTCGCGATGCGGCGAAGTGTTATGCGGAACAGGGAGTCCCGTTCCGCGTCCTGTACAGCTAGCCGCCTAGCCGCGCGGCATCATCTTCGAGAGCTCGGCGAGCGCGCCGTCGAGCCCGCCAGCGGGCACCTGGCCGGCGGGTGTCATGCGATCGATGAGCTGTGGTAACAGCTCGGCGAGCCCGCCCGACAGCTGACCGACATCCATGCCGCTGCTCGCGGCCATCTGCTGCAGCTGTCCCTGTCCGAATACCTGCATCAACTGTTCGGGGGAGATCGGCAGGTTCTGTCCCGTCGAAATCCACGAGTCCATCTGCTGACCGTACCCTGCCTGCTGGAACTGGCTGATTAGCGAACCCAGGCCTCCGGCCTGACCCTGTCCGGCCAGCATCTGCAGCGCCAGCTGTAAGAGCGGATTGGCTGCTTGGCCGCCGCCGGCGGCGGGCCCTGCCAGGCCCGAAAGCAGTGAGTCGAGCAAACCCATGGAGCCTCCGTTGTGTTGGTGTTAGTGGTGTGTTAAATCAGACCCACGCTTCGCGCGTTCGCTATCGTAAATCGCCGCTCAGGACCTGTAATGCCACGAGTCCCGCTAGCCCGGCGGTTTCGGTGCGGAGAATACGCGGGCCGAGGCGCAGCGGGCGATACCCGATGTGCATCGCTAGGGATCGTTCGGCATCGTCGAATCCGCCCTCCGGGCCGACGACGAGCACAAACGGGCCAGGGCCGGACAACACCGCGGCGGGGGGCTCCGCACCGTTCGGATCGAGCAGGATGCCAGCGGCCGCGCCCGCGAATGCGGACGCGAGGCCGTGATGCAGTGTTGCCGGTGCCAGGATCGAGGGCAGGCGGCTGCGGCCGCACTGGCAGCACGCTGCGATGATGATGTCTTGCAGGCGCTGCAACCGGCGCTGACGACGCTCGGCGTCGAGTTGAACCACGCTGCGCGCAGCCGGCACGAGCACAATGGAAGCCACGCCGAGTTCGACCGCCTTTTCGACGATCAGCTCGAGTTTCTCGGTCGCGACCCATGCCTGGATCAGTGTGACCCGCAGCGGCGATTCACGCTCGACCGCGTGGAATCGTTCGAGCTGTGCTGATGCGTGTTTGCCATCGAGCTGCAGTCGACCTTCGAACTCGCCCCCGCGGCCATTGAAGAGAATGACCGCCGCGCCGTCGCGCAGTCGCAGTACGCGCAGCGCGTGATGAGCGACCGTGGCCGGCAATGAAACGGGCTCGCCGACAACAAGGTCGCTGTCGAGGTAGAAGCGCGGCAGGGTCATGGTCCGGGTCGCGTCACGGACATCCGTGGCGAAGAAAAAAAGGCCGGCTTACGCCGGCCTCCGGGGCTTCCTCCGAGTCACCCGCAGAGCGGGCTCGCCCCCTGAAATCATGCGACGCGCAGATGCGGCACTCGCGGCGTTCCGGTCGTCGGCGCCGCGACGAGATCCTGCACGAAGCGGGGCAGCGTGAACAGCGCCGGATGCATCGACGGGTGGTAGTAACGCAGGTCGTCGATCTTCCGTTCTGTCATGCGCTGCGCAATGGTGTCCACGGTAATGGCCCGCGGATCGACGGTATCGCTTGCGACGGCGAGGCACCACTGCGATCCGTACAGCGGGATGAAGAGCGACAGCGGCGCCACGTGCTTGAACACCTTGCGCAGGTTTGCCGCATTCTTCCGCACGGTCTCGGCCTGATAGACCGGTGATCCAAGGTGCAGTGTCAGCATGCCGCCCGGCTTCAGGCGGCCCTGGCACATCCGGAAAAACTTCTCCGAGTAGAGGTGGAACGCCGGCGTGTCCGGATCTGTCAGGTCGAGGACGATCAAGTCAAAGCGTTCGGTCGTCGACTTCACGAACTCGTAGCCGTCACCCAGGCGGATCTCCAGGCGCGGATCGTCGAGTGCGCCCTTGTTGATCGTGCCGAGGTACTTGCGCGAAATGTCGATGACGATGGGGTCGAGCTCCGCCATCACGATGCGCTTCACGCTCGGGTGCTTGAAGAGCTCCTCCGACGAGCCACCGTCGCCGCCGCCGATCACCAGGATCGCCTCCGGGTTCGGGTGCGCGAGCGCCGCCGGATGGGTCATGCACTCGTGATAGAAAAACTCGTCGCCCTCGGAAGTCATCAGCCGCCCGTCGAGACGGAACAGCCGGCCGAACTGATGCGTGTCGAACACTTCGACGCGCTGGAACGGCGACTCGATCTCGGCCAGCTTTTCCTTGACGGTGAAGCCGTAGCCGGCGTGGGCATTGAGCCAGTCGAAGCTCAACTGCGACTGGGCGTTGTCCGCAGCCGCCGCCTCAGGTCCTTCGGCGGTCGCGCAGGCAACGTCGCCGCGGGTGATGCGGTTGACCACCTGTTTCTGCGGCCGGAACGCGACCGTCAGCGTGTCGAACAGCTGTTCGGCCTTGTCGGTGTTGTCCTCGGTAAAGTTGCAGACATAGACATCGAGCGTCACGCCCCGGCTCTCCGGCCAGGTATGGATCGCAAGGTGTGATTCGGCGAGCAGGATCGTGCCCGTGATGCCCCCCGGCTGTCCGTTCCAGTCCGGAAAGACGTGCCACCTCTCGTCGACTATCGTGAGTTTGGCGTCGAGCGTGGCCGTGCGGCACAGCGTCGACAATGCTTCGAGATCCGTGAGAGTGGCTGAACTGCAGCCGCAACCGAACAGATCGCCAGTCAGGTGAAGGCCTTGCATCTTCGTCCCCCAGCAGGTCCGCCCTAATCGACCTGAATCGCGACTCGCGTCGCAACCCTACGATCCGGGACCCGCACGCTGTGGCGCGGCACGCGGGTCCTTGCAGCTTGCGCTGCACCTGCTGGCTATGGCGGGATTGCTGCCTAACGGCACGTTGCCTGCGGTCGATCACCTTGTCGCGATGGTGCTGTGCGGCTGAGGGTCTCGAACTTGGCGCCCGTTGCGTCCTTTTGTGTTCCGGATCGAATTTGGAAAAGCCGCAAATAGTATAGGAAATCTGCGCGCGTTCAAATAGTTACTCTTCCCCAGCACGAAGTTTGGAGCGAGCGCTCCAGAGGGATCTGTCCGCGGTCAAGTCCAGGCGGTCAAGTGCGGTGTCCTCAAGGGTCGGCTCCGGGCGCGCTCGCCCGCTTTGCTAAAATTTCATGCTCTGCGGTGACGCTGACCGCCAAGCACCTCGTCGGTGGATGCCGCTGGCATGACCGATACCGCCAAATTCGCCACCTGCTCGAGACGCGCGACCATGAACGACTCTTCACCTCTCCGCGCGGTTCCGGCGGCAATGCGCGTCAACATGGCGAACGCCATCCGGGCGCTGGCGATGGACGCGGTGCAGAAGGCCAATTCCGGGCATCCCGGCATGCCAATGGGGATGGCGGAGATCGCCGTGGCACTTTGGGGCGCGCACCTTGCGCACAATCCCGCCAATCCGCACTGGCCGAACCGCGACCGCTTCGTGCTCTCCAACGGGCACGGCTCGATGCTGCAGTACGCGCTGTTGCATTTGACCGGCTACGACCTGCCCATGGAAGAGCTGGCGAATTTCCGCCAGATGCACAGCCGCACGCCGGGCCACCCTGAGGTCGGCGTTACGCCGGGCGTGGAAACGACCACCGGCCCGCTCGGGCAGGGACTGGCCAATGCGGTCGGCATGGCGCTTGCCGAGCGGCTGCTCGCGCATGAGTTCAACCGGCCGGGCTTTGACGTGGTGGATCACCACACTTACGTGCTGCTCGGCGATGGCTGCCTGATGGAGGGCATTTCGCACGAGGTAGCCTCGCTCGCCGGCGTATGGCAGCTCTCCAAGCTGATCGCCATCTACGACGACAACGGCATTTCGATCGACGGCGAGGTCGGGCACTGGTTCGCCGATGACACCGCGGCGCGCTTCCGCGCCTATGGCTGGAACGTCATCGGCCCGATAGACGGCCACGATGTTTCAGCGGTCGATGAGGCGATCGGCGCCGCCAGGCGCAGCGACCGGCCGAATCTCATCATCGCCCGCACCGTGATCGGCATGGGATCGCCGAATCGCGCCGGCACGGAAAAGGCGCACGGCGAGGCGCTCGGTGAGGCCGAGATCGCCGCAACGCGTACCAAGATCGGCTGGCCGCATGCGCCGTTCGAGGTACCGGCCGAGGTTTATCGCGCGTGGGATGCACGGGCGGCGGGCGCGCGTGACGAAGCCGCGTGGCAGGCGCTGTTCGATCGTTACGCACTCGCCCATCCGCACGAAGCCGCCGAGTTCCTGCGCCGCGTGGAAGGCACGCTGCCCAAGCAGTTCGCGCAAGTGCTGGCCCAGGCGGTCGACGCTGCTGCAGAGAAGAAGGAGACGGTCGCCACGCGCAAGGCCTCGCAACTGGCGCTCGATGTGCTCGGAAAAGCGTTACCGGAGATGCTGGGCGGCTCGGCGGATCTCACCGGCAGCAACCTGACGAAGTGGAACAGTGCCGGTACCCTGAAGCCCGGCGGCGTGTTCGCGTTCGGCCGTCACGTGCACTATGGCGTGCGCGAGTTCGGCATGAGCGCGATCGCCAATGGCATCGCGCTGCACGGCGGCTACCTGCCGTTCGTGGGTACCTTCCTCACGTTCGCCGACTATTCGCGCAACGCGCTGCGGATGGCCGCGCTGATGAAGCAGCGCGTGATATTCGTCTTCACGCACGATTCGATCGGGCTGGGCGAGGATGGACCGACGCACCAGTCTGTGGAGCACGCGGCCAGCCTGCGGCTGATTCCGAACATGGACCTCTGGCGTCCCTGCGACACCGTCGAGACGCTGGTGGCATGGGGCGCGGCGGCCATGCGCAGCGACGGGCCGACCTGCCTGCTGTTTTCGCGCCAGGCCGTGCCGTTCGTACGCACCGCCACCGACATGGGGGCTATCCGCAAGGGTGCCTATGTGCTTTCCGAGGCAGCGGGCGGCGTCGCCAAGGCGCGCGCGGTGATCATCGCCACGGGTTCGGAACTGCCGCTCGCGGTGGACGCGCAGAAGGCCTTGGCGGCGGCTGGTGTGCCGGTGCGGGTCGTGTCGATGCCGTCGACTACGGTGTTCGACCGGCAGAGCGTCGAGTACAAGGCAAGCGTGCTGCCCGCCGGGTTGCCGCGCGTCGCCATCGAGGCGGGCGTCACCGATTTCTGGTGGAAGTACGTGCGCGCGGAGGGCGCGGTCATCGGTGTCGACCGCTTTGGCGAATCGGCGCCGGCTAGCGCCCTGTTCAAGCATTTCGGATTCACGGTCGACAACGTCGTCACCACCGTGAACGCAGTTATCGCCGGGGGGAAGAAAAAGTGACCATCAAAGTTGCCATCAATGGCTATGGCCGTATCGGCCGCAACATCCTGCGCGCGCACTACGAGGGCGGAAAAAAGCACGACATTCAGATCGTCGCGATCAACGATCTCGGTGATCCGAAGACCAACGCACACCTGACCAAGTACGACACCGCGCACGGCACCTTCCCGGGCTCGGTCAGCGTCGACGGCGATTCCATGGTCGTCAACGGTGACCGGATCAAGGTCCTCGCCAATCGCAACCCGGCCGAACTGCCGTGGGCGTCGCTCGGCGTGGACGTCGTCCTGGAGTGCACCGGGTTCTTCACCACCAAGGAAAAGGCTTCGGCGCACCTGAAGGGTGGAGCCCAGAAGGTGATCATCTCGGCGCCCGGTGGCAAGGACGTCGACGCGACAGTCGTGTACGGCGTCAACCACGGCGTGTTGAAGGCCGCGCACACGGTCATTTCGAACGCATCGTGCACAACCAACTGCCTGGCGCCGCTGGTCAAGCCGCTGCACGAAAAGATCGGACTGGTGAATGGACTGATGACGACGGTGCACGCGTACACCAACGACCAGGTGTTGACCGACGTCTATCACGAGGACCTGCGCCGCGCGCGTGCAGCGGCCCACAACATGATCCCGACCAAGACGGGGGCTGCAGCGGCAGTGGGCCTGGTCATGCCTGAGCTGAATGGCAAGCTGGACGGCTTCGCGATCCGTGTGCCGACGATCAACGTATCGATCGTTGACCTTTCGTTCATCGCCGCGCGCGACACGACGGTTGATGAAGTGAACGGGATCATGAAGGCGGCCGCCGCGGGTGAACTGGCCGGCGTCCTCGGTTACAACGCCGACCCGCTGGTCTCCAGCGACTTCAACCATGACGCGCGTTCATCGATTTTCGACTCGACGCTGACCAAGGTCTCGGGACGCCTCGTCAAGGTGACGAGCTGGTACGACAACGAGTGGGGATTCAGCAACCGGATGCTCGACACGACGGTTGCGCTGATGGCCGCCAAGTAAGCAAACGTGCAGGGAAAACCCCGGGTCCGCCCCCGGGTATTTCCGTTAGGACGTTCGTCTTAGGTTGCGGCACGCGGTCAAACGTCCTCACCTGAAGTAATCTCAACGATGGCGTCGCGCGTTAGGTGAGAGCCGGTTGGTTCTCGCTGCGCTGGGTACAGGTTTTTGGCCGCTTTTCCAGGCCTGCATCGGGACTGTGCCTGCCAGCATCTGCCCTTGGCACGGGCACTGTCCTGCCGACCGTTCGGGAGTCTGATCTGGTGATGCGTCCTGTCCACAGCGTTCTCGTCGTCGCGGTCGCTGGCGCCTGCCTGGCGTGGCCGGCCTCGGTGGCGTTCTCCACCGGCGTCATGACGCCAAAGCAGGCCAAGCTGGTCGGGCTGACGGCGACGCACAAGGTACGTGAGCAGGTGGTCGACAAGCTGATCGTGCGCGTGCGGCCGGTGGAGTTCGACAGCGAACCGAGGATCAGCAATAGCCGCGTACAGGCGCTGTCGCGCGTCGCCGGAACACGCATGGCGCCGATGCGCACGTTGGCCAGCGGCTCGCACCTGCTGCGACTCGACCGTCCGATGACGGTTTCGGAAGCACGTGCGATGGCGGCGCGGCTGGTTCGCGACGGCGATGTTCTGTACGCCGAGCCCGACATCCTGTTCAAGAAAGCGGCGGTGCCGAACGAGCGGCGCTTCACGCAGTGGCAGTGGAACCTGTTCGCGCCGGTCTCGATCTACTCGTCCGACAACGTGACGGTCCCCGCGACCGGAGGTGCCAACCTGCCGGGCGCCTGGGACCTGACCAACGGATCGAGTGCCGTCACGATCGCGGTCATCGACACCGGCATCACCAATCACAAGGACCTGAACGGAATCGACGGCGGCCCGACCTATACCCCGACCGGACGTTTCCTGCCGGGCTACGACTTCGTGTCGAGCGGCATCGGCACGAGGCTGCCGGCCAATTTCATCGCGAACGACGGCGATGGTCGCGATGCCGACCCGTCCGACCCGGGTGACTGGATCACGGCGACCGACAAGGAGTCGTATCCCACGGACTGCGACGACGGGGCGATCGGCGTATCGGAATCAACGTGGCACGGGACCCACATGACGGGCGTGGCCGCCGCCACCGCCAACAATGCGGAGGGCATCGCCGGCATCGGATGGAATGTCCAGATCCTGCCCGTGCGTGCGCTGGGCAAGTGCGGTGGCAGCCTGTCCGATATTGCCGATGCGATCCGCTGGGCTTCCGGCGCGGATCCGGCGGACGGCCGGACCTGGCAACAAAACGGGGTCACCGTTGGCGCGAACCCGAACCCCGCGCAGGTGATCAGTCTGAGCCTCGGCGGCGACACCTCCTGCAGCGCGGAGATGAAGGGCGCCGTCGATGCGGCCCACGCTCGCGGCGCAGTCATCGTTGCGGCGACCGGCAATGACGGCGTCGAAGGCCTGATCTCGCCGGCCATTTGCGAAGACGTCATCGCAGTCACGGCGCACGCGATCAACGGCGAGAATGCCGACTACGCGAACATTGCCAGCGCCACGTCGCCCAAGACCGATATGCTGAGCGCTCCCGGCGGGGGGCCGCCGGTTCAGCTCGGGAGCGGCACGGCGATCGACAACGACAGCTTCTCCGGCTACTACATCCACTCCACTGTCCTTTTCGGTCCGACGACCCCGACCAGCCCAACGCCGGGAGGCAGTACCGGTTCAGCCTATTCCGGTTTCGTCGGCACCAGCCCGGCAACGCCTCACGTGGCCGCCGTCGCGGCCCTGATCAAGTCGATCTCGCCCGAGGCGACGGCGCCACAGATCCGCAACTTTCTCATCTCCAGCGTGCGTCCTTACCCGGCTGGCAGCGCGTGCGCTCCGGGAGGCGCATTTGCGGGCCGCTGCGGTGCCGGTCTTTTGGACGCCGAACGCGCATTGCAGGCTGTCCCGAATGCGCTTCCTTTCGCAGTGGCCGGGGCTGACCAGGTCGTCATCCCCGGATCGACGGTCACGCTGGACGGCAGTTTGAGCAAGGCGCTCAGCGGCAAGGTGCTGACAGCCTACGAGTGGTCACAGACGGCCGGCTCGCCGATCGTCACACTGGCGACGCCGAATGCCGTCACGACGACCTTCACCGCACCCGCGAGCGGCGCGCTGGCCTTCCGGCTGCGGGTTACCGACAGCCAGTCGAAAACCGGTGACGACTCCGTTGTTGTCCGCGTCAACAATCCGCCTGTGGCGG
>Ga0209254_10006775_pt1 | contig 10565 bp, 13 predicted proteins | sample FrelakmetDIP11DI_FD_187148 | JGI IMG/M metagenome (GOLD analysis project Ga0209254, IMG submission 187148) | Freshwater lake sediment microbial communities from the University of Notre Dame, USA, for methane emissions studies - DIP11 DI (SPAdes)... | ecosystem: Environmental > Aquatic >... | reverse complement strand
ATAGTTTATTTTTTCAGGAAAATTTTTCCGTAGACCGGCTCACCTTTTCTCGTGGGGTGGCGCTCGCCAAGGTCACCGATATGCTCAGCGAACCTGGCCTTGGTACCATCGACCTCAAGATCCACATCTTTGATGTACTTGAAGCCGGGCATCATCAGCCCGATCTTGCCAAACACAATAACTTCCCCTTTCACCATCTGGCCCCCAACACGTCGGTTGACATCGCCCTTAATAACGATCCTACCTCCTTCAGCATGGGTAGCAATATGGACATCGGCATTGCCTTCGACAATCAATTCACCTCCGTTCATGAAGGTGCAGACGTCGGATCCGACATTGCCCTTCACCCGTATGATACCCCCCTGCATCCCCCGCCAGTCCCCTCGGTAGGAAGCGCCGAGGTAGTTGCCGGCATTGCCCTCAATGAGGAATTCGCCACCTTCCATACCAAGGCCGCAGAAGGAGTGGACATCTCCCTTGACAACAATTTTACCACCCTTCATCCAGCCACCGGTGTACATATCAGTGCTGGAATTGACGATGACTTCACCAGCCGTCATTTTTATGCCGATGTATTTCATCTTGGAGCAGTCTCCCTTGAGAATGATCTGGGTCTCTGCTGCTGTTGCTCCGGCCTCACCGGCAATGGTGAAATATTCACCAAGCGTAGTATCTTCTTTTCCCTGATATGCCGGCAATTGTGCGATCTCATCGGCTTTTTTCCCTGCAAATGTGTCAGGCGTGATGTTCTCGCATTCCAGATAGAGTTCCGGTGCCTGTTTCACCGTTAGTGTTACTGTCTTCATTTTCTTGTCACCTCACTGGGTTGCATCCACTGCAATCACATAGGGATGCGGAGCATAGCTGTCGGGAACAGAGTAATTCGCCTCATTTAAACTGTAATACTTGAGGAATTTCTCTTTCACATCATGCGCAACCTGCTTATTCGCCTTGACCTTTACATCCACCCAGAACGTCCGTTTGTTGCCATTATCGACAACCGTCCCGTCTTTGACGCAGATCTTCCCATCTTTGAAGAGGTAGGCAACACCTGAGAATGCCTTTTCGATCTCCTCGGGATCTGATGGCATCTTGTCAGGGTTAATATTGTAGATTGCGATATCGGCATTCATGCCGGGTTTGAGGCCCCCGTAGTCCTTGCTCAGTCCGAGCGATGCTGCGGGACCGGCCCGGGTCATTGCCGCCAGTTCGTAGAGCGTTATCTCGCGGTCCATGGAGGCGATGTTGGTTGCTGCGACAACCTTGTCACTGTACTTGAATGCCTTGATCTGGGCATCCCGTGCCTTCTTGCTCATCAGCCACTTGATGATGCGGGGATACCGGGTGAACGGTCCTGCATTCGGGTGGTCAGTCGTGATGAAGCATCGCATCGGGTCCTTTGCGTAGAGTGCCAGTTCAAGACCGATCGCCCACTGGATTGCACAAACTTTGATGTCAGGGCTGTAGATGTAAGGAACAACGCCGGCTGCAGTCTCCAGTTCGACGTCCACGTTTGCCCACTTCAGATGATTAAGCCCGCCAAGGTGGTGCTCGAATGGCCCGTCCGCGGTCATCGTCGTTGTCTCATCAAGGGTGACGTTACCGGTGTCAATGGTAAGGTTATCCTGTTTGTTGACGTAGTCCATGACTTCCTTTGCCTTGGACTCGAAGTTCCCCCAGTTGTCTCCGCCATATGCATGGAACTGGAGGTGGGTCTGGTGCATCACCTGCTTTCTGCCGAAATTGTTCTTTGCCTTGAACCCTTCTGCAAGTTTTAGGGTATCAAGGGTGGTCTGGTAGCAGCCTGGGTTACCCAGGTTGTTTCCATGGATATGGATGGAATGCGGCAGACCAAGATACTCGTTGGTTTCGATGAGACCGGTAATGATCTCTGCCGGTGTGATGTCGAAATAGGGAACGGGGTCATTCACCGAGAGACAGTTCAGTCCCCATGCCCAGGCTTCAGTTCCACCCGGGTTAACGACTTTAATGCCATATCCCTTAGTCTGGTTGAGAATCCATGCGACATATGCTGCATTGTTCTCGATCTCATGGTTCTTGAGATACTCCAGCATGAACCAGTTGTTTCCGAAAACCGGGAGTGCCGCCTCGTCAATGATTGGGGTATCGTGGATCTCTTCGTGCACATGGCGTGCATAGAGCGGAGGCATTGCTGCCTCCATCGCGAATGTGTATCCCATACGGGCGTACTCATAGCCTGTCTTGAAGACAGTCGGGATTGATTTACCTCCTTCGATTCTGGTCATACCCGGTGTCTTGTGGGAATCAAAGAGCTTGTCCTCGGGACGGAACCAGCGGCCAAGGTTGACCTTTGGCCCGGCAACGTGTGCATGGATTTCCATTGCCCCCGCCATGACCGACTTGCCCTTTGCATCGATCTGTTTTGCCGCTGGGGACAGTGCCGAAGTCTCGACGATCTTTCCGTCCTTTACGGCAATGTCTTTCTTGTCGCCCTTGATGTGTTGCACGGGGTCAAAGACATGCCCGTTTTTAATAAGATATTCCGCCATTATTGCGCCCCCATGAGCTGGTCCACGCGAGCATTGATCTTTGTCAGCAGTTCCACATCGGTGAGCATTCCGTCCGGTGCATCGACAACTTTCCTGGTCTCGATTGGCACGTTATCCATACGATAGGCGCACCCTCCGGTCTCGACCCCGACCATCGCAACCGGTATATGGATGTCAGAGATCTCGGTTGACATGTTGATATGCGGGTCGACGGTTACGGTTGGTTTCTTGGACATGCTGACGACCGCATCGATCGGGAAGTGAGCACCCGGATCGGTGGCGATATTGAAACATGCTTCAACTTCATTTCTCACGAGGAGATCGACAGATGTTGTCTCGCCGGTCTGGTAGCGGGCTTTTGTCCTGCGGGAAAGATCGACTGCGTACGGGAACCCGTACTGCCAGGAGAGTACCTGGCCGGACCCGGTCACATTCCAGTGTCCCCGCATGGCAATGATCGAGAACTTCATCCAGTCATTCATATCGCGGGTGAAGCTGATTGCGATATCGATGTTGTGGTTCCTGCCCAGCGAGTGGGTTAAACCCATGCCGAAAAAGATAACGCCAAACCTGCCCTCCTTCAATTCTGCAACGATTTCATAGATCTTTTCCTTGGGAACTCCACCGATGGAGTCAGGCAGAGCTTCACCCCGGGCCGCAGTACGGAATGCATTGAGAAGTTCGTAGTCATAGCCTTGCTGGACCTGGATGAATTTATCTGCACAGCGTGCGGTGTCAGTGTACCGGCAGTCAATACAATAGATCTTACGGCCTTTGTGTCCCTTGACCGTGAAAAAACCCCGGGGGAAGATGGAATACCGGGACATGTGTCGCGGGTGGGCGTGTGCCGGGTTGCAGCCCCAGAATATCACACGGTCTGCTCGGTTCTTGACTTCTCCAAGGGTGCAGCTCGGGATACCGACATCCTGAATTGCAATCAGGGATGACCCGTGGCAGACGGTTGCACAGTTATCAACAACCCCGCCGACTTTTTCGGCAATTTCGTGTCCTACACTCATTGCCTGGCAGCTGGTGGATGCCCACCCGTACATCAGGGTCTTTTTCGACTTGACCAGCATGTTCGCCGTCCAGTCAATCGCTTCATCATAGGAGATCTCTTTAAATGTCCCATCGGGCTGGCGCATGCGGGGGCGGGTGACCCGGCCGGGGAGGCTGGTGTGGTTGAACTTCTCTGCACCGATTGCACAGGCATTGCGGACAGAGAGTATCTTCTTATTGTCGTCTGATACGGTCACTTCGAGATCATCGCAGAGTGTACCACAGAAGGGACAGGTTACATCAGTTACTACTTTGGGCATCCTACATCACGTCCTTAAAAGTCCACAGGCATCCTTGACCACATTCACTGCGCTCATGATTGATTGATTCATAGCAGCTTCAACAGTAACCGGGAAACCTTTGAAACATGGTTCACCAGTGGAGTAGGTATATGCCGGGACTATCCTGTTCGCCCAGGGTCCCATTGGGATGTGACAAAGGCCCGGGTAGAGGTCCTGCCGGGTCTCAACAGCCTTGACAATGACACTCCCGACTGAGCTGGTGACCTTGACATTGGTGTTCTTCCAGATGCCGAGGTTCTTAAAATCATCAGCGTGCATCTCAATAATTGAACAGGCATTGAAATACTTGTCTGATGTTTTGCCTGCTTCCATGCCGACACCCTGCTGGATGGTCCGGCATGTGATCATGTTTAGTGTAATCTTGTTTGTCATAGATTCTCCTCGTAATTTTAAATCAAATGCGTATTCTATGGAATCAGATTCCTCATTCTTGGTGTTTAGGCTTAAAAGACGGGAAGCAACGTACGGTTTAAGCAAATTCCAACGTTGCTTTGCCCCTCATGGCTAAATCTTCACCTTTTCCGGAAAGGGTAATCACATCCATGGGACAGGCTTCAACGCAAACACCGCAACCGGCACAGAGCTCATCTTTGAAGTCAAGACTGATTGCAACACCATCCTGTACAACATAGATTTTCTCTTTTGTTGCAGGATCCACTGAGTATAACTCAAGGGCATTGACCGGGCACGCGACAACACAGTTGTTACAACCCGTACATCGTTCCATATTAACATGCACTGAAAACGCCATACATATCACAAACGAATTTGCTTAATTTTAGAGTTAATTCTGCACTGTAATTAAAGATTGTTAATTTTTCAGGTGGTAAATGTGAATTACTTAATACAAATTAATTTTTTTGGCAGGAAGTTAACTTACCCTCTGCATTTTGGCGGACGTTTAACCTTCGAGAGAGCGAAAAACCGAATGAAGTTAAAAAAATATTACTATATGTTATAATATTATTTTTTTTTGCTTCGTATCTCAGTCAATGTGTGCAGCAAGAGTAAAACGCGCAACGAAATCAGGAACTGGTCCTCACACCACGGCACCAGCACGCACACAGATCGCCGGGTTTCCCTTCTTCTATAATTGTATCCCGGTGTCGGATGCAAATCCGGTCACCCACCTCATGAGAATCCATAACACGATGTTTTACAACAATAAAGGGAATTTTGCGTTCTGCAACAACATCTTTGATCAAGTGTTTCACAGAATCCATGGTATAATAATCAGGCACAGTGAACAGCTCGTCGACCATCAGGGGATCATATTCAATTCAGAGTGCCCGTGGAAGGTCAACCCACTGCTTCTGTCTCCCGGACACTGGCAGTCGGCCTGCATAAAATACAAATATGCATCGCTGCTGTGTACTTGATATTCTTCCATCTGACAATTCAGCCGAAAACAGCATTCTGGCTGTGTTATCCCCCATCATCGCCGGGGACAGAGCCCGCATTGATCCGCTCGAGATCCTCAAGCTTGTTAATATTGGTGAATGTTTTCAGAGTCGGATCGAACTGCCTGAGCTCTTCAACCGACACATAACGGGTGTTGATGTTGCGAATCATCGGGCGAAGGGAATAGGACTCGTGATCCTCGAGATAAGCCAAAAGAACTGACCGCCGGTATACTGCATGGAGCGGCTCGATCATGTCATAATTCCAGCTGGGTATCACGGCATCTGCGGTGCCCAAGGCATCGAAAAGGTAACGAACTACCCCGGCATCGATACAGGGCATATCGCACGCGGAGACAAACAGCGTGTCGCCGTGTGCTGCCCGTGCCCCGGCATGCAGCCCACCGATCGGACCGATGCCCGGGCGGATGTCGTTGATGCAGCGGACGCCGTCCAGATGGGCGAACCGTTTGCACTGCTCGGGATCCTTTGCAACGAGTACGATCTCGTCAACGACCTGTTCAAGGGTGCCGATGAGCCGCTCAATGAAGGTCCTGCCCTCATAAACGAAGAAGTACTTCTCCTGCCCATTGGCACGACGAGCTTCCCCGCCTACGAGGATTACCGCTGATCGATGGACTTTGCTCACCTGTTCTCACCCTCATTCTCTGCAATATACCCGTGAAATTCCTGATTGCTGGTAATCAGTTTGACAGCTTTCTAATTGTAGTTTTTCATGATATTTACGCTCCAGGGTAAACCTCTCTTCCATAATCCTGACAAACGGGAAAAAACTGCCAATACCCGTTGCGGCAATGATCCTGAGGCAGACGCAATACAGGCACCCCATTATAGTACAGGAACACAGGAGTGATGCAGGAACTGTGCAAATGGATCATATTATCGGGCTGAGCGGAGAAATTATACAACAATGAGATCTGTATTCCTGGATCCCGTTGCGCCCTATCCTGGCTGGCAGCGTCGTATTTACCGGCTTTCCCGCCCGGTAGCCAAAGATGATATCCAGGCGTTTTTGGGAAGCGAGGACCTGTACGTGCGGGATACGGCAGCAGGCCCGGTACAGATCATCCATAAATACGGCCTTCTTGAGATTCATGCTCTTATCGGCGAACAGAATATCGAGGTCTGGTTCAACCCGGACAAAGGAGCCTATCCCTCGGAATATCTGGATGCCCTGCTTTTAACCCGGTTTAATTAAGGCCTACCCTCAAAAATAGTTTTAATCGATCCCTACCATCACTTCTGAGGCCTTCATGATCGCGTAGACCTTCGATCCTTCCCGCAGATTCATTTTTTCTGCAGAATGAGTGGTAATGGATGAGACAATCTCATTGCCGCCGGCAATGGAGATTACGACCTCCGTGCTCACGGGGCCTTTCTTGACCATCCTCACGGTTCCCGGGATCTGGTTTCGTGCACTTATCTTCATGTTTTCACCATGCTTACTTGTTACCAGATATACATAAGGATATCACCCAAGGCAAAGGAAAGGAGAAAAACTGATTTTTTATTTTTTTAGATGCTCACTGAAGTGCCGGACACTTTTATCCAACAACTATCCAGGAGTTGATTGCGAAAAATAAACTATCCCCTCTGATTATTCACCAATTTCACAAAAACGTCTGTCGGACTTCTTCGATACGACCATATCCTTACAACCGGTAAGCCAACCTGACCTCTCATCCGGATAGCAGTCAAAGAGCGGTACATATGGTTTGATGTCAAGAAGTGGTGTCCCATCAATGACATCAACGTCCTCAATAATGAGCTCACAGCCATTTACGGCGACAAGCCGCACAATCGAAATACCGATCGCGTTCGGGCGGCAGGGAGCACGGGTAGCAAAGAGGCCGTGGGTTGTTGTGTCCAGAAACGGGGTCACGGTGAGCTGGCAGGAGGCGCACTTGTGGAACGCATAGATAAGGATGATCCGGGAGAAACCTTCAAGATCAGCAAGCCCCTCAGCATATTTCTCGGAGATTTCCACGGTTCCCCGTACAGCCCGTGCTCCAGTAGGCTGGATGGGCATGCCGGAAATGTCGGTAAAGGGGGAATGGATCGTGCCAATCGGGAAATAGGTGATCTGTGCATTCGGATTTGTGCTCTGATTCATTCTATCCAGTGTACTGCTCTTGGGAAAGAAAACAGTACCGGTTTTGAACTGTGAACGTGAATTATTCCGCGGTACAGTTCATACCTGATAGCCGGTTACAACTGCAAGAATAAATGAACCGGGTATGCCGGGCGGGAATTCTCCGGCTGCGGGCCTCGATCCGGATCTCAGAATAACAGATCATCATGGCAAGGCGGGGAGTAATAATTCCTTGGTGATGACCATGATCCCAGCATCAGTGTGCAAATCGAAAACCGGATGCCGGGTTATCATGGCATTGTTTTCCAGCTTGCCTTCGAAGCGTTCGTTTGTGATATATCATACTATGACATGGTGTCCGCTTAGTGCATGCAAACGGACAGTATTCCTGTTGGCAGTCCGTAATTATAATTCTTTTCGTTAAACTTTAACAAAAAATCAAATAGAATAGTTTATCTTTCATCGAACAAACACTGATAGAAAGGATTGATCTATTATGCACAAACGATGGAATGACATGTCCTCTGTATTCATCAGTATCATCTGCCTTCTGATTTTCGCAGTCCTTGTTGCCGGCTGCACCACATCGCAGTCCACCACTATACTTCCTGCAACGACAGTCACTATCCAACCCGCGACAACGACCGTGGTTTCAACACCAGCACCGACAACTACCGTAATTTCGACAACAACCGCAGTCGCGGTAGCCGCAACACCTGCACCAACATATACCCCTTCGGAAAAAACACTGGTCGTATTTACTGCGGCATCCCTTAAGAGCGCTTCCGGTAAGCTCGGAACCGCATTTTCTGCAATGTATCCCGGCCATACTGCAGTCTTTAACCTTGACGGGACTCAAAACCTCAAGACCCAGGTGGAGAACGGTGCTTATGCCGATGTATTCATATCCGCGAGTAATTCGTATACCAACACCCTCAAAAGCGAGGGGCATTTCATCAACAGTTCCGTCAAACCGCTGACAACCAACTATGTGATCGTAATCCTTCCTGCATCCAATCCCGGAAATATAAAGACACTTGCTGACCTGGCAAAGCCCGGTGTGAAGATCGCCATAGGAGATAAGACAGTACCGGTTGGCACCGCTACCTATGCAGTATTTGCAAACCTTGCAAAATCAACCTACAGCCAGGACTGGAACAAGTCCGTGTTCAGTAATGTAGTGACCTATGAGACCACAGAACCCGGAGTCGCAACCAAGGTTGCCCTCGGTGAAGTGGACGCAGGCTTAGTCTACGAATCCACCTATACGACAGCCCCAAAAAACACCTACAGTGCAATCACGATCCCGAAGGCCGATAATTACCTCCAGACCTACACTATCGGTGTCATGCAACAGACCCGGAATACCGGGGTGGCACAGGAATTTGAGGATTTCATGCTCTCAAGCGTCGGGCAACAGGTACTCAAAGAATACGGATTCAGACCAGTCTCCTAACCCTTTTTTATTAGGGGATTAATATTATAGGAATAAGGACAGGTGTTTTCCCTTCATGACCCGTTCGTCCCTCCAACAAAAAAACCTTCAACGTACCCTGACGGTTATTGGTGCAGCCGTCCTGATCATTTCAGTTACCCTTTACCTCGCTCTGCCTGTCGCTGCTCTCTTCTTTCGTACAACTCCGGAACTCTTCTTCTCATCCCTGTCAGACCCGGTTGTCCAGAGTGCTCTTTGGCTGAGCCTGATCACTTCAGTTATCTCGCTCGGTATCGTCGTCCTTGTGGGAACGCCTTTTGCGTATGTCCACTGCCGAAACACGTACCCGGGGAAGATGATTGTTGACACCCTCATCGATCTCCCGCTGGTGCTGCCCCCGGCAGTTGCCGGCCTGGCGCTGCTCGTCCTGTACGGGAGGGTCGGATTCATTGGGAGACCGCTGAACATGTTCGGCATTACACTCGCATTTACGACTCTTGCCGTCATCATGGCCCAGATCTTTGTCGCATCCCCCTTCTACCTCCGGCAGGCAAAATCCCTCTTTGAACAACTCGATCCTGCGTACGAACATACTGCAAGAACACTCGGCGCTTCACCGCTTCGCATCCTTACAACTATCACCATCCCCCTCACCGCCAGCGGGCTCGTATCCGGTGCGGTCATGACATTCGGGAGAGCTCTTGGCGAGTTCGGGGCAACGATCATGTTTGCCGGTAACCTCCCGGGAGTGACGCAGACCATGCCCTTAGCGGTTTATGTCGGTATGGAAGGAAACTTCAACGTCGGCCTTACGATCTCTATCCTGCTGGTTCTCATTTCGTTTGCTATCATGATTGCCGTCAGGTTCTTTGCCCGCCGCGAGGTGCCGCATGCTTGAAGTCGATCTCCATAAACAGCTCCGGGACTTCTCCCTCGACCTGAATCTCCGGGTGAATCCCGGAGAGATCCTTGTACTTATGGGAGAGAACGGGGCGGGAAAGTCGACAGTACTCAATAATATATCCGGCCTGCTTAAACCGGATACTGGATCGATCACACTCAGTGGAAGGCAGTTCTTCGATTCCATGAATGCAATCAATCTGCCGGTCGAAGATCGCAATATCGGTTACGTTTTACAGAACCCGGCAGTCTTCCCTCACCTTACAGTAAGAGAGAATATCGCCTATGGCTTAAAGACACGGCACAAGGCTAAAGATCTGGTTGACACAAGGGTAAATCACTGGATGATGGTTATGAATATTGAGGAACTGGCACGGGTAAAAGCCGGCAACCTGTCCGGTGGGCAGAAGCAGAAAGTTGCCCTTGCACGTGCATTTGCCATTGAACCCGATCTCCTGATGCTGGATGAACCATTCACTGCACTTGACAAAGAAAGCAGACAATCTGTGCAAGAGGCTGTCCGCACATGCGTTTCTGATCTTCAGATTCCCTGTCTCGTGGTTACGCACCGGGTTGCTGATGCCCTCGATATAGGTGAACGGGTATACCTGCTCAACCGGGGTGTCAATCACTGGGAGGGTCGGCCTTCGGACATGCCAGCTGCAGGAATGCAGTTGCCAATGTGAGAGCGGATCCAGAATGTTTTGCGAGACGGGTGTGTGAAGTGAGAGAATATTATGATGGCAAAGAAAGTCTACGCGATCATGAAAGCATCCGAAGTTCAGGTAGGGATCGATTGGAACCAACATCTTTTTTTCAAGGAGT
>Ga0209254_10006774_pt1 | contig 10565 bp, 8 predicted proteins | sample FrelakmetDIP11DI_FD_187148 | JGI IMG/M metagenome (GOLD analysis project Ga0209254, IMG submission 187148) | Freshwater lake sediment microbial communities from the University of Notre Dame, USA, for methane emissions studies - DIP11 DI (SPAdes)... | ecosystem: Environmental > Aquatic >... | reverse complement strand
AAGCTACTGGCCGGCGGTCGCGGTCTCGGCGGCGGCCCTAGTCCTATTCATCATCGGGGTGATCTTCAAGGACAAGGTCATCGACAGGGTGCGCGACAAGAAGTCAGGACATCAGGCGGCTGATACCCCTCTCGATCCTCCGCCCCGGAGTTGATTTCTTCCCAGGAAAATCAGACCACGGACCGGTCAATCACAAGAATATAGAATCCTTGAAACGAACAAGATTCCCCGCCAACAGTGGATCTCTCGACCGCTGGAAAGCCGCTAGGACAAGATGGAGATAAAGTGATCTAGCTAATACCGCTGCCGCTCAAACATGATTTTGTTGCGGAGTTTCCGTTGCTGCACGAATCCGTCGCCTGAAGACCATCCAAACATCCAAAATATTTCGCGATTGTCCCGCTATTGCATGCCACATCGTTAGGCTGGTAGCCAAAACTACAGCCCGCGCCGCCGGCGACATTCCCATTCATGCACGTCTTGTTCACATCGGGAGTATTGGCTGTGCTTCCGCTTAGGCAGACGGCCTGGGACTCGCCGCCCTTCAGAATCAGGTCTATGCAACAAGGCTTCTCGTACGCGATTTTCATCTCCCCTCCATCACACCATGCGGGCTTTCATTTGATTCACGAATTGGCTATTATTGCTTGTCTATATGTCCGGCAATGAAGATTTCCTTTTTATAATGTATCAATCGTTTATAGGATGTCAAGGGTTTTTTCGCCGCGCAAACGCCCCTCCCCAAGCCCCGGCTGGATTTCCGACTAAAAAAAAGGCAAAATAGTCCCCGAATTTTCGAGAAGCCCTTGATACCCTCAGTCGCCGCAGTCCCTGCCCGTCGCGAAGGGAGCCTCTCGCCTTGGCCCTGATCGATATCGGCGCGGCCCTGGACAAAGCCTGGGCGGAGAATCGGCTGGTCATTCCCCTCGGCAAGGCCTCGCGCCTGGCGATCTTCAGCGATATCCACCGGGGCGCGGGGGACGCCGCCGACGACTTCCGCCACAACCGCCGCGTCTTCGCCCGCGCCCTGGATCACTATTATCGCGGCGGCTTCACCTATATCGAGGTCGGCGACGGCGACGAGCTCTACGAGAACAGGCGCTGGGCGGACATCGTCGCCGCCTATCCGGAAATCTTCCGCCTCCTCCAGAAGTTCCACGCCGCCCGCCGGCTGGTCTACATCCTGGGCAATCACAACCAGCCCCTGGCCAAATCCGCTCGCCGTGAGGCTTTGCTCGCCCGGGCCCGACGAATCGTCCCCGGACTCTTCCCCGGTCTCGCCGTCCACCGCAGCGCCCGTCTAGGGGACCGGATCTTCCTGTTTCACGGCCACCAGACGGACCTCCTCTCCCGGCGTTTCTTCGAACCCGCGGGCCGCCTCCTGATCCGATATGTCTGGAAATTTCTCCAGGTCTCCTTCGGCTTCCGCGATCCGACCAGCGCCGCCCAGAATGTCCGCAAGAAAACCAACTTGGAGCACGAATGCCTGGAGTGGGCCCGCCGGCATGGACGGATGGCCGTATTCGGACACACCCACCGGCCGCTGTTCATGTCCTTGAGCCTCAAGCAGAGACTCGAGGGCAATCCGGAAAGACCATGGCTTTTCAACCCGGGCAGCGGCGTCCATCCCGAGTGCGTCACAGGCCTGGAGGTCAGCGGCCGGACGATCTCCCTGGTCAAGTGGCTGGCCGTTCCGGGGCCGGGACGCCGCGGCCGGACGAAGGCCCGGGTCGAGCGGCGGGTTCTCCTCCGCCGAAGCCTCCGGGGGGTTTTGGCCGGGCTCGGAGCTCCCCGGGACTGACAGCCGCGCCCGTCCAAGAACCCCTTGAATTTTCGCGGCCGCGGTGATGTAATATTCAGAGCCGAGGGCTCAGCCCCGGGGGGCGCGAAGCCCGGGCGTCACGAAGGAGGAACACATGAACAAAGTCTTGTCCATCATCCTCATTGCCAGCGTCTGTCTGTTCGGCCTGAGCTGCGCCTCCATGAACAAGAGCCAGAAGGGCGCGGTCATCGGCGGCGCCGGCGGAGCCGTGGTCGGCGGGATCATCGGCAAGCTGGCGGGCAACACCATCGTCGGGGCCCTGATCGGGGCGGCCATCGGCGGCGCGGCCGGCGCCTGGATCGGCCACTACATGGACAAGCAGGCCGAGGAGATCAAGCGCGACCTGGAAGGAGCCCGCGTGGAGCGGGTCGGCGAAGGCATCAAGATCACCTTCAACTCCGGCCTGTTGTTCGACGTGGACAAGTCCGAGCTCCGCGACCAGAGCAAGCAGAATCTGGGCAACTTGGGCACGATTCTGAACAAGTACGAGGACACCAACATCCTCATCGAAGGCCACACCGATTCCACGGGCACGGAAGAGTACAACATGCCCCTGAGCAAACAGCGGTCCGAATCCGTGGCCTCTTATTTGACCCAAATCCAGGTCAAGTCGACGCGGTTCACGGTCGTGGGCTACGGCGAGATGCAGCCCGTGGCGAGCAACGACACCCCGGACGGCCGTCAGCTCAACCGGCGGGTGGAAATCGCCATCATGGCCAACGAAAAGCTGAAAAAAGCCGCCAAGGATCAGACTCAGGGAAATCCGCTGAACTGACGGCCCGGGAAGCCTGAAAAGCAGGCTCTCTCGGCCTGTTTCCGCGGCGGGGACGGGGGTGACCTCCCCTCAAGGGGGAAAAATCATCGCCGAAATCACCTTTAGGGGTGATTGACCTTTCTCCGGCTCAGACCGATAAATAGTAAAGCCGATATTATAATTCCAAGGTCCGGCGAGGCCTGTCCGGGACCCGATGCGAAGCGTATGTCGATGACGGCCGGCGTCCCCGGAACCGAAAGCCGGGAGTATCGGACATTCGAGGACTAGGAAGGAAAACCGATGAGCAACGAGGACAAGACCGGAAAAGGTTTTCTCGACGAGCTGGAGTCACTCTCGAACGACACCGAGAAAAAGCCCAAGAAACAGAGCTCCGTGGATGTCGTCGAGAACCTCCTCAGGACCACTCTCTCGGAAGTGGGCATCAATGCCGAGAAGCTGAGGACCTCGGTCAGGGCCATGGAGGCCGAGAAGAAGAAAGAACAGGAGGAAATGAACAAGCTCGACGACCTGCTCGAGCCCATCCACAAGCCTGTTCATGAAACCGCCTCCGATTTCCTGCGGTCTACCGTTCATGAAAAGATCCATGAGCCGGCCGAGGAACCGACGGCGGAGTCCCTTCTGGACGTCAACCGTGAGCCCGTCCGGGAGCCCTATCACGAGCCGGTCAAGCCGCCCGTCCTGGAGCCCTATCACGAGCCGGTCAAGCCCAAAGAGCCTTTTGTCCCCAAGCCCCAGGAGCGGGCGGAGATCTTCGAGAAACCCAAGCCCACGTCTAAAGACGTCTTCCCTCCCCTCCCCGAAAGGAAGCCCGCGCCGAGCCGTCCCGCGCCGCCCCTGCAGAGAGAGCGGCTTGAGGCTCCGGCCAAGAAGCCCGACGGCATCTTCGACGCTTATGCCGAAAAGCCCAAGAAGAAGTTCCCTGTGGCGATCGTTGCGGTGGCCGCGGTGGTCGTCCTGGGAGGCGTCGCCGCCTTCGTGTTCATGGGAAAACCGGGCAAGAGCGGAACGGTCGCCGAGCCTCAGCCGATCGTCCAAGCGGACTCCTCCACGACCACCACTCCGGGCGAATCGCCCGACTCCACTCTGAGTCAGAATCCCGCTGATTCCGGCACGGGCGAGCCTCAAGCGGCTCCTGGCGAAAAGCCTGCTCCCAAGAAGACCGCGACTTCGACGCCGCCGGCCTCCAAGCAAGCCGGCCCCTCCGTCTCCACCCAGACCGGACCGGCTTCGGAGAGCACGGGAGCTCCGTCCGAGCCCATCCAGCCCATCGTGCCCGTGACGACGCCCCGCGTCCAGGAAGTCAAGCCCGCGCCGACCCAGACGACCGGCGCGGCCGCCGCGGCAGGCCAGCCGGGCACGGCCAATCCCACCCCGGCCGAACCGCCCAAGAAAGCCAAGCAGGGCGACCTCTTCCCCTTGGAACAAGTGGACACCCAGCCCGTGGTCCAGCAGAAATTCGAAGCGACCTATCCGACGCTCGGCCGGAGGATGGGCATCGAAGGCACGGTCATCGTCAACGCCCTCGTCTCTGAGACGGGCTCCGTCATCCGGACCAACGTCATCCGCAAGATCCAGGGGAGCGCGAGCTACGGATTCGAGACCGCCAGCGAAGACGCGGTCAAGAAATGGAAGTTCAAGCCGGCCGTCAAGGACGGGGTCAACGTCAAGACCTGGATGCCCGTGGCAGTTGTATTTCGCAAGTGATCCGTATTAAGATAGATAAATATTAAGATAGACATGATGGGGAATCCCTGATGGAGCCTAATATGGAGCCTAATAAGGAGTTAACCGTGGCACTCAACCCAGATCAAGAAAACCTCTATAAGAAAACGATGCAGGAGGTCCGGAAGCAGCTGGCCGCCATCGACGCCCAGATCGAACGGGAACTGCAGATCGTCCGGGAAAAGCTGGCCGCGCTTCAGGAATCCAAGAAATCCTACAGGCTGATCCTGGAAGGGACGGCCAAGCTCCTCGGGCTGGAAACGGACCTCGAAGATGATGAGGAAAAGATCACCGATATGCCCAAAATCTAGAAGCCGTCCCGGGCTCCGGCTTCGCCAGAACAATTTCCCCGGCCCACGGGTTTGACATCCTTCCCCTCCTTTGATATAAGCAAGTCTCACGTTTGCGGGCGTATCTCATCGAGCTGACGCGCCGCTCATACCGGTTTTCGGAATGCACTTCTAGGAAGGCCGAACGCGCATGTTCATCGCACTGGGCCTGCTGATCGGATTGCTGGCCGCCGTCCCTCTCGGCCCGATCAATGTCTACGTCGTCTCCCAGACCCTAAAGCGCGATTTTTTCCACGGGATGATGGCCGGCTTGACGGCCTCGCTCCTGGACGCAGTCTATTGCCTGGTCGCCCTCATCGGAATCTCGACCATCAACGCCGCCCTGGTGAGATTCGACATCCCGCTCAAGATCGGGGCGGCGGTCCTCCTGACCGCGATCGGCATCCGCCTCATCCTGCACGCCAACAAGACCATCAGCGAGCAGTCGAACCCCGGGCCGAAAACTGTGGCCAAGACTCCCCGGCCGGCCATCGCCGTTCTCCTGCTCTACGTCTCCAACCCTACTCTCTACATCTTCTGGCTAAGCGTCGCGGGCATCGTCTCGACCCATAACTGGCTGACCGACTCCCGGTCCTACGAGGTCATTTTTTCATTGGCCTGCGGTCTGGGAAGCATGCTCTGGTATTTCCTGCTCGTCCGCTACGTCCACAAGTATCACCATCTGCTGAAGCCGCGAACCTTCCGCAAGATCTTCATCGGTCTGGCCATTTTCCTGTTCCTGCTGGCCGCCTACAGCCTTTTGTCCCTGGCCTTCCCCTCCATCTCGGGAAAGGTCTGAGCCGCGGCCGCGCGCCCCTCCTGTCCCGCATTGACAACTCCCGCCGGTCTGGTATAACACTTGAACCCTGCGGGAGGGACAACCTGAGACTCGCGATGAACAAGGCATGGCCGGCCAGCCTGGCGCTGGGAGCTCTTCTTCTGCTCCCGGAGCCGCTGGCCGCCTTCCCCGGCCGATACTTCCGCTTCGAACACTTCCTGCCCGAGGCCAGACAAGCGCCTGTCCTGGGCATCTCCAGCATCCTCCAGGACAAGCAGGGCTTCCTGTGGTTCGGCACGACAGCCGGCCTGGCCCGGTTCGACGGGTATCGCTTCGATGTCTTCAATCCCCCGACGACATCGTCGGCCGGACGCTCGCTCTCCCCGGCCGTCGTTTTCCCGGTCATCGAAGACAGCCGCGGCATGCTCTGGCTCGGAACGGACGGACAAGGGCTTTTACGGTTCGATAGGACCCAGGAATCCTTCGTCCAGTACCGCCACGACCCGAACGACCCGGCCAGCCTCGGCGGGGACATCGTCCTGGCCGTCCAGGAGGACGGCCGGGGGGATCTCTGGGTAGGGACCCGATTCCAAGGGCTCTACCGGTTCGAGCGGGCAACGGAAAAGTTCAGCCGAGTGGAGCTCGGCCCGGACGTCGAAGCCGTCTGGGACCTGCTCACCGACCGTCACGGGAACATCTGGATCGGGACGCAGGGGGGCGGGCTTTTCAGACTGGACCCGAACTCCGGGGAATTGGCCAACTACCGGCACGATCCCGCCGATCCCCGAAGCTTGGGCAGCGACGCCGTCTGGTCGGTCTTCGAGGACGCGCAGGGAACGATTTGGGCGGGAACGAAAGGCGGCGGCTTGAACGGTTTCCAGGCGGCCGAGGAAGGGTTCGTCCGCTTCACCGGAGACGCCGGCCATCCCCGGGACCTTCTCTCCCTGCCGATCACGGCCCTCGCCGAGGACGCAGGGGGGCGGTTGTGGATCGGCACATCTTGGGACGGCCTGAGAGTGTGGGACCGCGCGACCGGCGAATATCTCATCCTCAAACATGACTCCCAGGACTCAGACTCCCTCCGGGACAACTGGATCACCTCGCTCCTGAGAGACGCCTCCGGGATCATGTGGGTCGGGACAGCCCGGGGAGGGATCAACAAATGCCCGGCTTACCGGGCCAAATTCGCCCATTTCAAACACAGCCGGTTCGACCCCCGGAGCATCAGCCGCAACGAAGTCCGCTCCCTGTGGATGGCAAGCTCGGGCCGTCTCTGGGTCGGTTTCGACGAAGGCTTGGATGAAGTCGACGACCGGGCCGGTCCGCTGCAGAGGTTCCGCGGCGAGCCGTCCGACGACCGGGGCCTCGGCCGGGGAGCTGTTCTTGCCTTTGGCCAGGACAGCCAGGGGCGGGTCTGGGTCGGGACGGAAGAGAACGGCCTGTACATCTTCAACCCGCGCGCCGGACGATTCGACCGACTGCAGCACGACCCGGAGGATCCCGGGACGCTGTCCCACAACCGGGTGAATGTCATCCTGGCCGACCGCCTCGACCGCAGTGTCCTGTGGGTGGGAACCCACCACGGCCTGAACCGTCTTGATGTCCGGACGCGCCGGTTCACCCGCTATGCCCGCCGGGAGTCGGACACCGCCAGCCTGAGCGGCAACATCGTCACCGCCATCCATCAGGACCGATCCGGCGCGCTGTGGGTGGGCACTCGCGAAGGGCTCAATCGTTGGGACAGGGCCACAGGCCGGTTCGAGCGCTACCTGGGGGGATCAGGCCGGCCTGCAGGATCGGGCCCCAACGACAACTCTATCAATTGTGTCTACGAGGATGCGGCGGGCATCGTTTGGGTGGGGACGAACAGCGGCCTCAGCCGCTTCGACCGGGCGGCCGGCGCCTGGGACTCCTTCGAACCGAAGGACGGCCTGCCCGGGAGCATCGTCTGCGGCATCCTGGAGGACGCCGGCGGCCGGCTGTGGCTGAGCACCAACCTGGGGCTGGCGAGGTTCGACCCCCGGACGAAAACATCTCAAGCGTTCGGCCTTCACGACGGGGTCCAGGAGAACTCGTTCACTCCCGGCGCCTTCTATCGGAGTCCGGACGGCCGGATGTTTTTCGGCGGGACGAACGGCTTCAACGTCGTCCGGCCGGAAGAGGTCCGGCCGAACCCGCACGCCCCTCCCCTGGTCTGGACGGGATTTTTCCGGAACGGACAGGAGGAGAAGGCCGGGACTCCGTATGCCCGGCCCCGGTCGCTGAGGATGTCCTCCCGGCTCGAGTCCGTCGGTTTCGAATTCGCCGCCCTGTGTTTCGTCCAGCCGAGCCTCAACCGCTTGGCCTACAAGCTGGAACCCCGGGACCGGGACTGGACTCCGCTCGGAACGAGCCGCGTCGTCACCCTCGCCCGGCTCATGCCGGGCGACTACCGGCTCCGGGTCAAGGGCGCCAACCCGGACGGAGTCTGGAACGAGACCGGGCTGGAGGTCGGGCTCACCCTCGTCCCGCCGTTCTGGAAACGGACCTGGTTCGTCGTCCTGGCCCTGCTGTTCATCGCCGCCGGCGCGGCGACCGTGGTCCGGATGTGGCTGAAGCTTCGCTCGGCGGCCACGGTCATCGGGGACAGGTTGGACGAGGTGATCGGCGGCTACGGCCTGACCGCCCGGGAACAGGAGATCCTCCGCCTCATCCTTCAGGGCGCCCGCAACAAGGACATCGAACGGAAGCTGTTCATCTCCGGAAGCACGGTCCGGAACCACATCTCCAACATCTACCAGAAGCTCGACGTCGGAACCCGGCTGGAGCTCATCAACCGGCTCGGCCGGGACGCGCAGAAAAAAGACTAGCCGCGGCCCGCGCGGAAGCTTGACAGAACCGCTCTCCCCGGTGATAGACTATCTCCAAGCGGAGGGGAAAGCGCCGCTGTTTTTATCGAGGGGGATAAACCATGACCCATCGAATCCGATCCCGGTGGCAAGTTCTGGCTTCCGCTCTGGCGGCGGCGATTCTGGTCTTCAGCCTGCAGTCTTCGCCGGGCGCCCGGTCGCAGGGCGATGACGAGGCCTGGGTCAAGTCCGGAGACCCGTGCTACCCCTCGAAGCAGAACAAGAAATACCTCGAGAGCATGGGCGCCGATTCCTCCTACATCCATTGCGTGCCCCTGACCGTCGAGGTCCTGTGGGAGGCCCGGGAAGTCTTCCACCATCACGCCGGCCTGGGCACGTCCCATGCCAACTTCACCATCCGTGACACCTTCCCGGCCTATCTCGAGCTGATCTACAAGTCGTCCAAAAGCAAGGAGGTGACGCGTTTTCACATCCAGGCCCCGGCGCCCTGCTGTCCGGGAAGCGCCCAAACCGGCCTGGAGAGCGCCGACGTGTCCCTCATCGTCTGCAACCAGTCCGGACGAGGGTGCAAGCCGTTCGCTTCAACCGATCCCCTCCATTTCAAGCTGGACAAGCCGACGGACACCGCCCTGGGGATCACCTGGGACAAGAACGAGGGGGCCCATGCCAACCTCAACTCCTCCCGGGTCCAATTCAACGAAGATGCCATTCCCGATCCCTACCGGGCCGTCAACGGGGTCGAGGTGCTGGGCAGCGAACAGCTCCAGATCGACTACCACGGCGAGCCCGGATTCACGCCCGAGGACATCGCCCGGCTCTTCAAGGACGGTCAGGCCGAAGAGGTCTTTAAAGGCCAGGATGTCACCGCGCACCCCGCCCTGCCGGTGAGCGGCAGCGAGACCGTCAAGGCCACGGTCACGCTCCTCTTCACCGAGGACTGGGAGAAATGGCGGGTGACGCTCGTGGGCTGGAGCAAGGAAGACACCAGGCCCGACATCATATATAAGCAGTCCGGCGTCGAGAAGCGGATTCCCGTTCGCGTAGAATTCGATTGGTCGCTGGTGGGGGAATTCCTCATCCGCAACCCCAAGAAGAAGCCCGCCTTCGACTCGGGCCAGATCATCAAGGCCGGGCTCTTGCCCCGCTTGATCCACCAGGCCGGAGACCTGTTCAAGTGCACCGTCAAGAACTGCGCGGAGACCTACGACATCTCTCGGCTGGTCGGAGCGGCCCTGTCCGGAACGGTCAACGGCTCGACCCTGACCTTGTCCTGGCCGAAATACGACGCGACCCAATGCGTCACCTGCCGGGGGAACAAGGTCGTCGTGGAGAAGGTCGCCTACTTCGAGAGGTTCGGGTCGACGGATTTCATGCGGATCGTGTCCCAGCAGCCCCTGACCCTGAAGAACGGCTATACGGTCTCGGCCAAACCCTATGACTGGATGACTTATACGATCACTCTAACAAAGATCAAATGACGCGCGCGGGGTCTCGCCCGCCGCGGCCGGCCGCTCGGGGGAGGCCTCTCCCGGGACAAATGTCCTACTTTCAAAAATAGGACATTTGTCTACATACAAACCCCCTGCGGCTCCCGTATATTCGGGTCGAGGAGACAGTTCCGATGAAAAACGTCATCAAATCTTTGGCTATTCTGTCCATCGTCCTTCTCGCCGCCTGGGGGGCCGGCCAGGCAGGCCAACAACCGTCCCCGGCCTGGGATTGGCCGGTTTCAACGCCCGACAAGGAGGGGATGGACCCTAAGAAGCTGGCGGATCTGGCGGACGCCATCCGCAAGGGAGAAGTCTGCCCGCGGCTTCATGCCCTGCTGGTGGTCCGCCACGGCCGCATCGCGCTCGAGGAGTATTTCAACGGCTGGCAGGCCGATCGCATGCACACCCTCCAGTCCGTGACGAAGAGCTTCGCCTCGGCCCTGGTCGGCATCGCCATCGGCCGGGGCGAGTTCAAGGGCGTGGAGGAGAAGGTTCTGGATTTCTTCCCGGACATGAAGGATATCGCCAACATGGACGAGCGCAAGGCGGCCATCCGGCTCAAGGACCTCCTGACCATGCGCACCGGAGTCGACTTCAATGAGAGAGGTGCTAATTCGCCGCTCGAACAGCTGAACCAAAAGCCCACCGGCTGGGACAAGTTCTATCTCGACCGCCCCATGATCACCGCGCCGGGAACGAACTTCAACTACGACAGCGGCGCGGTCATCCTGGTGTCGGCCATGCTCAAGAACCGCACGGGCATGCACGCCCTGGAGTACGCCGAACGCTATCTCTTCAAG
>Ga0209254_10006773_pt1 | contig 10566 bp, 10 predicted proteins | sample FrelakmetDIP11DI_FD_187148 | JGI IMG/M metagenome (GOLD analysis project Ga0209254, IMG submission 187148) | Freshwater lake sediment microbial communities from the University of Notre Dame, USA, for methane emissions studies - DIP11 DI (SPAdes)... | ecosystem: Environmental > Aquatic >... | reverse complement strand
ACCGTGTCTTTTCACCAGTCGCCACTGAGAGAGGGTTCCTCTTTGGAGAAGTTCGGCAGGGAGCGGCAGAACCGCTCCGCCAACAGGTCAAGGTCGCTGCCACTACCGGACCAAATCTCCTGAAGAGAAAACCAGTTGACGAAATGAGCAGCCGCATGGAACAAGCACCACTGCTTCCGGAACAGGGAACATCGCAAGAGCGCCTCCCTGAAACCATTCTTGACCGGATCTTCAGCTACCCCGGGGTAACCGCAGCAGCATTCTTCAGGGAACGAACGGTCGTGAATTCCCGGGGAGAGACCTCCCTCGAGGATCTCATAGAAGTGGCCGAGGACACCCTGCTCACGGTGGGAGAGATTCTGGCCTTACTCTCGACCGGTTCCCTGGGCCAGCTCACACTCCGGGCATCAGGCAACAATGTCACCATTGCACCCTTTGAGGATGGGTATCTTCTCATCCTTACCGAGCCGGACGTCAAACTCGGGCAGATACGGAGACTGGTACAGGATACTGCCTGCGCCGGGAAAGGATAGCATTATTTTAGAAGAAAAATCCCTGACCCGGTACCAGGCCGGTGGATATAGGCTTTAATTATTTCCCGGGTTCTTCCGGTTTTGGTTCGATCTTTTTTTTTTAAAAAAAGAATTGAATTATTCCTCTTTTTCCTGCCGGGTGAAGGTCTCGACCAGGGTTATCTCGCGGATATCAGGGATGGATTCAAACGCTTCATTGATGATCCTGCTCCTCCAGAGAACCCAGCGGCGGTCGTAATTTATTCCGGGAGGGAGGGTGATGGTGAGAATTCCTTCGCTGAAGCTGATCTCCATCTCCCTCCCCGCATACAGCTTGATGAGACCTTTTACCTGGTCCTCAATGCCCGGGACTTCACCCTCGATCCTGAACCAGTAGTGAAGTTCTTTTCCGGCAAGCGGGTGGTTGAAATCAATCAGGACACGGTTGCCGATAACATCCACGACCGTACCCTCTCCCTTGTCCGGGACCTTGATGGTCATCCCGAGTTTTAATTTTTCACTGAATGTATTCTTGTTGAAAGCCTCGACCTTGTTCCGTTCATGCGGGCCGAAAGCCTTCTCGGCTGGCACATCGATCTCGCCCTCGGATCCCACCTCTTTCCCCTCAAGGGCTTCATCAAGCCCGACGATCACATGCTGGTTCCCGACCCTGATGGTCACCGGGCCGTAGGGAGCCCCGGGACTGTGGATACCGGCATCCCGTGCCACATCTTCATCTGTGGTATCGAATACCTTTCCGGCAAAACTGCCGGTATAGGAGAGCGTTATAAAGTCACCATTCTGTGTGGGCATGGTTGTCCACCTCTGACTATATAACGTAGAGACGATGATACATAAACCTGATGAAGGCATGCTCGAAGTCGAAATAAAGGCACGGGTTGAGGATCCCGGTGAGATACGGGAGCGGCTCCTCCTCGGCCATGCCACCCCGTCAGGCCGGATACACGAGCGCGACGTCTACTTTAATGCTCCGCACCGGGATTTCGGGGTAACCGATGAGGCATTACGTCTTCGGTACGCCGAGGGGGGGGCTGTCCTCACCTACAAGGGCCCCAAGATGAAAGAATACCGGCTCAAGGCACGGGAAGAGCTGAATACCAGTATCGGTTCGGGAAGCGGGACAGAGCTGATCCTCGAACGACTCGGGTTTACCCGCGTCGCTGAGGTCGAAAAGTGGAGAGAGTATTATACCTATAAGGGTACCCTGGTCTCCCTTGATGAGGTCAGGGGTCTTGGAAATTTTATCGAGATAGAAGCCGTTGCGATGACCGGCCGGCAAAGCCCGGAGGAACTGGTGGGAACTATCGCAGAGGAACTCGGAGTAAAGGGTGAACCCATCCTCTCCTCGTATCTCGAACTTCTGCTCGCTACACGGTAATGAGTTCAATCTGTATGGCCTTTGGCTCGCTGCCGAAATGGATCATGGCACAGTCACCGGCCGCTGCCATGCCGGGGTTGACCACTTTAACCCCGCCCGTATCTGCAATACCCTTATCCTCGTGAATATGGGCACAGCAGACGAGATCAAACTCATGGAGGTATTTCCTGACACTCCGGCTGCCAACATGGTTTCCTCCTGCCCGGTCGAGGATGCCGAACGGCGGTGCGTGGCTGATCAGGACGGAATGCATCGCGTTCTCGCGCCGGGATATTGCTCCGGCGAGGATGGTCTCGATCCGGTTCTCCTCCATCTCAAACGGTGTGCCAAACGGCGTCGGGTTGGACCCCCCGATGCCGAGGATAGAAATCCGGCCCAGACAGAAACAGGTACCGTGGATGCAGACACAATCGGAACCTTCCAGGAACTCGACCATATCCGGTGGATCACAGTTGCCAGGAACAGCAAAGGTCGGGACATCGATCCGGGCGAGGAGCTCCTCTGCCGCCTCTGCAGGTCCCATGTTGGTGAGGTCACCGGCAAGAAAGACTGCATCCGGGTTCAGGTCCAGGAATAAGTCCAGCTTTCCGTATTTTCCATGGAGATCAGCAAGGAGGAGGACGTTTTCCATGCGTTATAGGTTCGAAGGGGAATGAGAAAATCCTATCTCCAGCGATTGCCAGGAGCCGGTCAGCTTTCCCTGCCGGGCAAGGGAGCCAAGGAGGGTGGATAACCCGCGCGTGAGTGACCGGGGCTTCAGCCCTGCAAGCGGGGTGCCGGGAAGGGGGAGGAACGAATGGGCATGGATCGTTCCAAACCGGGTAACCCACCGGACCAGTTCTGCAGTTGCCTGCTGATCCTCATCAGTCTCGAAGGGGAACCCCACAATGATATCCACAACCGGCTTAAGGCCTGCATCGGTAGTCAGTTCAACGGCCCGGATCACATCCTTAACGGTATGACCACGTCCGATGATCCGTAACACGCTGTCACTTCCGGACTGGGCGCCAAAGTGAATGCCGGAATTTGCACAGTACCGGGTGATCAGGGACAGGGCATCTTCGGTGACAAACTCCGGCCGCACCTCGCTTGGGAATGTACCGAAATACACATTATTTGAGAGGGCTGAAAGAAGCGCCCTAATCTTATCGAGCCGAACGCGTCTGCCATCAGAGCCATACGCGAGGGCATTAGGTGAGACAAAACGGGCGTCACGGTACCGCGATGCGTACCGGACAATACTGTCGATACTCCGGTGCCGCATGGCGTGGCCGAATATACGGGGAGTCTGGCAGTATGTACAGGAGAACGGGCACCCCCTCGAGATCTCAGCATACCCTTTCATCCTCGAGAATGCCGGATACGAATCCAGGACCACGGTAGAGGTGGCAGGAATAAGCCGGCCATGGGCAGCGATTCCTGCAGGACATACCGGGTCTCCCGCTTCAAGGGAGGTGAGGAGAGCGGGCAGGGTATATTCTCCCTCTCCAACGATGACATAATCAGCATAGGAGAGAACTTCCCTCCAGCAGGCTGTTGCATGCGGGCCGCCGGCGATTACAGTACAGTCGGCACCGGCCATTTCAGGTCGCAGGGTGTGGACATTCAGGGAATTTAGGCTGTAACAGGTAACATCGGGTAATGGCTGGCTGACCGGTTCCATGAGAAACCCCTCCTGTTCGCAGGCAGCAAAGAGCACGGCATAGGTATTCCTTGTCGAGCTCGTATAGCGCCAGTGAACCTTCATTTCAGATCCTCAATTCATCATGGACGAAAAAGGTAGGAATCCGGAAATTATGCCCTTGTCCGGAAGGGGAGAAGACGGTCGATGATTTTGTAGGTGATGCCGGTATTCAGTGTAACGTAGACTTCTATCCGGTCAGTGTCGCGGGTGCCCTCAAACACGAGCTCGGCCCCCTTTTCTGCGGGTAGGTGGCCGGTCAAGACTTTCCCGTCAGGATGGGTGACCTGGACGAGAATATCACTGACCGCAATCTGTCCCTCGCCGCCCGAAAAGATGACCGTGATAGTGGCAAAGCTGGTGTCTTTCTCATTGATCTGGATGGTAACATCCTTTCCTGGAGGAAGGGTCTGGACGGGTCCCGGTGTGGGGACCGATAACCCGCCGTTGCCGTCAGACCCGGGGGTGGTGCATCCTGAGAGAAGAATCAGGACAGCGATAAGAACCAGAGATACGAACCCGATCGGCTTCATAGCTGAACCTATTCTCCGCACAAATTTAAAATCAGCTTATAGCTGCGGTTCCGGAAGAAGTTCCCCCTCGTACTCCAGTTCGCCCCTTGTCCCGTCCACCAGTACCCGTGTTCCCGTGCGGAGACGCCGGATATCCACCTCGGGCCGGTCAACCATGGGAATCCCGCTGATAATCGCACCTACAGCAATAATGGGATCAGCCAGGACATTGATGATCGCTGCCGGAGCCTTTCCGTTTCTCTGAAGCGCATAGATGACGTAGGAACCGACTGTCGATCCCTTGCCGTGATCGAAAGCCAGGACCCTCCCTGCGATGCACTGGCCTTCAAGGGGATGACCTTTTTCGATGACGATGCCGGTATCGGGATTAACACCGGAAAGGAATGAGATAGGGGCAGAACTCACCAGGAGGTCTCCGCTGCCGGTTCCCCTGGAAATACCCCGGGCGGTAATTAGCATCATCACACCTAATAAATGTAGGGAAAACGAGTATAATAGTGATATGGAAGAAACCATCCTCAATACGGGTGGCGACTCTGAGCTCACCTCAAAGCTGAAACTCCAGGATCTCGAGTCCCAGCTCCTCGACCTCAAAGTCAGGAACGAGGAACTCGGCCGGGAGGTAGCTCAGCTCAGGCGTGAAAATAATCAGCTTAAGAGGATGCCGCTCTTCGTTGCCGTGGTCATCGACATCCTTGATACCGGGGAGGTCTATCTCAGGCAGCAGGGTAACAACCAGGAGTATATCACCCATGTCAGCGACGAGATCTTCCCCCAGCTCAAGCCGGGCACCAAGGTTGCCGTCAATAATGCCCTCTCGATTGTCCGGATCGTTGGCAATATCTTTGATTCACGGGTACGGGTAATGGAACTTGACGAATCTCCCGAAGTGACCTTCGACCAGATCGGGGGACTCGAAAAGGAGATTGAGGAAGTGCGGGAATCAGTCGAATATCCGCTCACCAAACCCCAGATCTATGCACGGGTTGGCGTCGATCCCCCGAAAGGAATCCTGCTCTTTGGTCCCCCCGGGACCGGAAAAACCCTGATTGCAAAGGCCGTTGCACACGAAGCAAAGGCAACCTTCATCCGCATGTCCGGGAGTGAACTGGTCCACAAGTATATTGGCGAAGGGGCCCAGCTGGTCCGTGAGCTCTTCTCCCTTGCACGGGAGAAATCCCCGTCAATCGTGTTTATCGATGAGATCGATGCGGTTGGAAGTACCCGGACCAATGACGGCACTTCCGGGAGTGCCGAGGTCCAGCGTACCCTCATGCAGCTCCTCGCTGAGATGGACGGGTTTGATACCCGCGGAGACGTCCGGATTATGGCCGCCACCAACCGGGTGGATATGCTTGATCCGGCACTCCTCCGTCCGGGGCGGTTCGACCGGGTCATCGAGATCCCGCTTCCCGATGATGTCGCACGGCGGGAGATCCTGAAGATCCATTCCCGCAGGATGAGGCTTGAAGGGGTTGATCTGGACCGGATTGTCGAGATGACCGGGAAAACAACCGGGGCCGAGCTCCAGGCTGTCTGCCGGGAGGCCGGAATGATGGCCGTCCGCAGGGAGGCGACCGGGGTCTCGCAGGATGACTTTGACCAGGCGGTCCGGAAGGTCAAGGCAGAAGTTATCCCCGACCTCCGGATGTATACCTGATCCTCATATTTTTTCCCGGTAATGTCTATAAATTCCTGGTGCACGAATATCAGACCAGGAATTGCCATGGAGGTCCTGTTTTTGCCCCGGGAAGGTGTTGCGTTGTACCGGGAGCTTCTTGCATCAGAGACGAGCCGGGAAGCCCTCCGGTTTTACCGGCCAAAAGAGACCCCGTGCGGCGTGGAAATCTCTGTGGCATCGCTGGGAAGCGGCCTCACCCTGGTCGCTGATCTCCGCTGGTATGTAAAACGGTATATGCGGGGGGTGCTCTTCAAGCTGGCACCGGCGGTATACTGTTCTCACCGGCTTGCCTATGAGCTCTTCTTTGAGCGGGAGATCACCCTTCCGGAGTCCTGGGACTTCCGGCTCATCTACCAGATGAGGGACGGCCGGGTCATCCGGGAGGAGCAGGTATTGTCCGGTGAGGGCAGGCTTCCGGGCGGCTCACCAGAGGCTCCGGTGATCGAGGTCTGGTGCACAGAGGATGAATACCATGGCGGCAGTCCCATGCCAGCGGATGTGGATGCCGGGAACGGGGGAGAGGAAGATAGCGAGCCCTGAGGGGATGCAAAACTGGCTATCAAAACATTGAATGCGGTAATCGATGTGTAAAGCCTCAGCTAAACGGAGACCGTAAATCACGCATTTTTATGCTCGCGCAGATATGTTGGTGGATAAGTGGAAATCGGTTTTCATGGTAAAATGACCATGCAGCACAACGTGGTATCTTGAGAAACAGTTAAGAAAGTGGATCTGTAGAGGTACGTCTGACCATCACCTTATCCACCCGTTTCCCATCCATGTCTACCACTTCATAGCGGAGACCCCCGATTTCAAAATGATCACCGGTTGTGGGAATCCGGTTCAGGATATACATAATCAGTCCGGCAATCGTCCGGTACTCCCCTTCTTCTTCCCCTGGAAATAACTCTACTGAGAAAATATCCTTGAGATCCTCAACCGGTGTGCTTCCATCGATCAGCCAAGAGCCATCTTCACGGACGACAACCGGAGTCTCCTCCGGTTCTCCAAAGGTTCTGACATCTCCGACAATTGCCTCAAGAATATCGTGCAAAGTAACAATCCCCTGGATACTGCCATACTCATCGGTTACCAGGGCGCTGTGCAATCCGGTCTCCTTGAAGGATTCAAGAAGTTTCAGGACCGAGATGGTGTCTGGTAAGAACAACGGTTTCGTGACTGCCCCCTTTATATCGGGTGATCCCCCGTCCACCATCCTTGCCAGGACGTTCTTCACTGACACCATGCCGACTATTGTATCAAGATTTCCCTGAAACGCCGGAAATTTTGAACGGCCACTCAAAATCATCTTTCGCAGGTTTTCCTCATCGGGGTCATCGAGATCGAGTGCAATAACATCGGGGCGAGGAGTCATCAGGGACTCAACACGGCGGTCTCCAAGATCGAATATCCCTTTCACCATGCTCAATTCTGCCTTCTCAAAGATCCCGGCTTCTGTTCCCTCTTCAAGCAATATCTTGATCTCCTCTTCGGTGACTGGCGGCTCGGTAGTAGCCCGAACCCCCATAATCCTCAGCACCATTTCAGTTGAACGGCTCAATACGACTACGAAGGGTGCCGCGATAAGAGAGAGGAGACGCATGGGTTTTGCAATGGATGCTGCAAGATTCTCGGCGTTATTCAGGGCAATCCGTTTTGGGACGAGTTCCCCAAAGACCAGGGTCAGATAGGTGATGACCAGAACCACCAGCGTGACACTCAACATTTCCGCATAGGGGGCAAGGGAGGGAAATGTGGTAAAGTATTTGGCGAGCCCTCGTGCTACGGTCACCCCCCCGTAAGCACCCGCAAAGATACCTATAAGGGTGATCCCGATCTGAATTGTCGACAGAAAGGAGGTTGGTTCTTCCGCGAGTTCAAGCGCTGCGGCCGCCCGGGCATCTCCCTTTTCCGCCCGTTGCTGGAGCCTCATTTTCTTGGCTGAGACGATGGCAAACTCTGACATGGCGAAGATGCCATTAAGAACAATGAGAATGACGATAATGAGAATCTCGATGAGATAGGACATTTTGCAGTTATTATTAGTGAGTGGAAATTTATACCTTGCCAACGGAGCCGTTTTCAAAACTCCTTATTATTCGGAGAGCCTGATAGCGAAGGTTATTCGTACAGTCACCTCTCACAAAGATGAAAACCTTGCAGAAGGATATTATCTAAGATGATCCCCCTTAGGGACCTCCCTGAATCCGCCCGCAAGCACGGGCTCTCTTCTGAATCCATCCCCGAGATGAGGGAGCGGTACGGGAAGAACGAGCTGACTCCTCCGCAAAGAACACCCCTGTGGCGGCAGTTCCTTTCGAAGTTCAACGACCCGATTATCCGAATCCTCCTCGTCGCCGTTTTCATCTCGGCAATGGTTTCGATAATCGAAGGAGGAAGCCTGATCGACACTATCGGGATCATCCTCGCCGTACTCCTCGCGACCAGCATCTCGTTTGTGACCGAATACCGGAGCAACCGGGAGTTTGAAGCCCTGAATGCCATGCGGGAAGATACCGGCATCAAGGTGATCAGGGATGACCGGGCCGCCACCGTCCCTATGAGGGACCTGGTGGTTGGTGATCTCGTCATCCTGGAAGCGGGCGATGTGGTTCCGGCCGACGGGTACCTCCTCATAGCTTCGGGATTTGAGGTGGATGAATCAGCGTTCACCGGGGAGAGCGAACCCCTGGGCAAGATCGTTGAGGACACGGTCCTGAAAGGGACCCTGGTCACTGCCGGCCGCGGCCGCATGATAGTCGGTGCAACGGGGAATGCGACCCGCATGGGCCGGATTGCAGCAGAACTCGCAGAGGGTTCCCGCCCGGAAACCCCGCTGCAGCTGAAACTCAGGCGACTTGCGACACTCGTCAGCAAGTTTGGCTACCTGATGGCAGGGCTGATCATTGCGACCCTGCTGATCCAGGGGATATTTACCGGCGTCTTTCTGGAGAGCCCGGCCACCATTGCCCAGTATGTCCTGGACAGTTTCATGTTCGCTGTTATTATCATCGTCGTCTCTGTTCCGGAAGGCCTGCCGGTCAGTGTCACGGTCTCCCTGGCCCTCACCATGCGGAAGATGACCCGGGCATCCAGTCTCGTGCGGAGGCTGATTGCCTGTGAAACGGTGGGGTCGGTGACGGTCATCTGCACCGACAAGACCGGCACCCTGACGATGAACCAGATGGACGTGGTCGCCTCATCGGTCGAGTATCCGGATTCAGAACCGGGAATCCCAACGTCACCCAGGGGCTGGGTCACCCTCAACGCAGCGGTGAACAGCACCGCGGAACTTGAATCACGCGAGGGCAAACTCGTGACAGTGGGCAATTCGACCGAGGCGGCCCTGCTCCGCTGGCTTCACCGGGCAGGGCTCTCGTACCAGGAGATACGTTCGTTCCATCCTCCCGTCTCCCAGGAGCTCTTTGATTCGAACAGGAAGCAGATGTCGACGGTCGTCACGCTCGAAGGCAGGTCATTTCTCGTGGTCAAGGGAGCTCCCGAGATCATCGCAACACGGTGTACTCCCTCCCCGGACCTCTCGCACATTCACACGCTTGCCAGTCGTGCGATGCGCACGCTTGCGTTCGCCCATTCCGAACTCCCCCCTGATGGTTCCGATCCTTCTTCATTGACCTGGGACGGATACGTGGGAATCCGGGATGAGGTGCGGCCTGATGTGCCCGATGCCGTCAGGACCTGTAATGACGCAGGTATCACGGTGAAGATGGTGACGGGTGACAGCCCGGAGACGGCAACAGCTATCGCACGCGAGACGGGCATCCTTTCCACGGGAACGGTCCTCCTCGGCAGCGAGTTCCGGTCATTGCCGGAGAGCGAACGCGGCGCGGCAGCCCGACGCCTGGATGTCATGGCCCGGTCGGAACCCTCTGATAAACTGCTCCTGGTCCAGGCACTGCAGGGTGAGGAAGAGGTGGTAGCCGTCACCGGTGACGGTACGAACGATGCCCCTGCCCTCCGCCATGCCGATGTGGGTCTCGCTATGGGAATCGCAGGGACCGAGGTGGCCCGGGAGGCGAGCGACATCATCCTGCTCGATGATTCCTTCCCGACCATCAAGAATGCCGTCTGGTGGGGGAGAGCACTCTTTGAGAACATCCAGCGGTTCCTCATCTTCCAGCTGACCATCAACATCTCGGCCGCAGTGTTATCGTTCCTCGCTCCCGTGCTGGGGTATCCTCCGCCGTTTACCATCATCCAGCTCCTCTGGATCAATATCGTCATGGACTCGTTCGCAGCCCTTGCCCTCTGTTCCGAGGCCCCCCATCCCGCACTGATGAATCGCCGGCCTGTACCACGGGACGACCCTGTGATCACCCCGTATATGCGCAGGGCGATCCTGATCACGGCATCGGTCTATATCCTGGTCGGTATGCTGGTCGTGGTGTTCGGCCTCCCGTTCATGGAATCACCTGAACAGCAGGCCACGGCATTCTTTGCTGCATTCGTCGTGGCACAGGTCTGGAATGGGATCAACTGCCGTGGGATCAATGGCATCATGCCCCCGTTTTTCAAGGGGAATCCGGCATTTTTCGGGATCATGGCGGGGATTGTGGTGATCCAGATCCTGATCGTCCAGTATGGTGGGGCTCTGTTCTCAACGGTTCCGCTCACTGCCGCCCAATGGGTGTTCATCATCCTGTGCACTGCTCCCGTCCTCCTCCTCTGGCCACTGATAGCGTGGAGTGAAAAATACATGCGGATCGCAGGAAAACCGGATTACCTGGCCCGATGATGAG
>Ga0209254_10006772_pt1 | contig 10566 bp, 10 predicted proteins | sample FrelakmetDIP11DI_FD_187148 | JGI IMG/M metagenome (GOLD analysis project Ga0209254, IMG submission 187148) | Freshwater lake sediment microbial communities from the University of Notre Dame, USA, for methane emissions studies - DIP11 DI (SPAdes)... | ecosystem: Environmental > Aquatic >... | reverse complement strand
GTCAGTTCATCGCGACGCTGGAGAAGCGGCAGGGGCTGAAGGTGGCCTGCCCGGAAGAGATCGCGTATCGCTCGGGGTGGATCGATGCTGCGCAGCTCGCGAAGCTGGCCGAGCCGATGAACAAGAGTGGCTACGGCGCGTACCTCATGGGGCTGCTGCGCGAGCGAGCGTTCTGATGAAAGTCACGGCCACGCGACTGCCTGAATTGCTGATCCTCGAACCCAGAGTGTTCGGCGACGAGCGCGGGTTCTTTCTCGAGAGCTACAACCGCCGCGCCTTCAACGACGCCGTGGGTTACGACGTCGACTTTGTCCAAGACAACCATTCACGCTCTGCCAGGGGCGTGTTGCGCGGGCTGCATTTCCAACTGCCGCCGCACGCGCAAGGCAAGCTGGTGAGGGTGACGGCCGGCCGCGTCTTCGACGTGGCGGTTGACGTCCGCCGTAACAGTCCGCGATTCGGGCAGTGGGAGGGTGTCGAACTTAGCGCCGAGAACCACCGGCAGTTGTGGATTCCGCCGGGGTTCGCCCACGGATTCCTGGTGCTAAGTGATTACGCTGATTTTTTGTATAAGTCGACCGACTTCTACTACCCCGAACTCGAAGTCACGGTTGCTTGGGACGACTCCACGCTTGCGATCATATGGCCGTCAAGCATCGGCTCGCCGGTACTGTCGGCCAAGGACCGCGCCGGGAAGCGCCTCGTGAATTCGCCGGTGTTCGACTGACCTACGTTTCGATAGAGATTCAGTTCTTCTGTAGGATCGAGACCAGGTTCTCCCCACGCCAATCCTGCTGGCGCAGCACGAACAAACCAACAAATCCGTAACGCGATGCCCAGTCGTCGGGCTTGCAAAAATACATCGAGAAAAACGGCGTGGTTATTACGTTGACGTGCGTCGGGTCGACGAACGCCGAACCGCGCAGCCACGCTGGCGTGTAGCCTGGCCGTATCTGGCCGTCGTTGCGGATCAGTTCTTGCGCAAGATCATCGGTTGGGCTGCGGGGCCGACGATTCATCGAGAGCTTGTATTGAACGCCGTCTTGACGGCCGTCCGTCGAAGGCGGAAACGCGGCACGATATTCATTCCGACCAGGGCAGCCAGTTCGGTAGCGATGCATGGCGACGATTCCCCCGGGCCAATCACCTTGAGCCGAGCATGAGCGGCAAGGGCAACTGCTTGGACAACGCCGCCGCCGAGTCGTTCTTCAGTAGCCGAAAGAAAGAGCGGATCAAGAAACACATCTACAGGACCCGTGAGCTGGCGATCGCAGACGTGGTCGACTACATCGATTACTTCTGCAATCAAACGCGTCGCCACAGCCACTTAGGCGGAATGAGCCCCGACCAGTTTGAGGCAACTCTCAATCCACTGAAACCGGCGAACTCCACGCCCAGTCTCCTCGGGTTCGTTCCGGTTGCAGCCCTCTGCATCCCGCTCAAGCAGCTTCAGGATAGATTCCAGTGACCTGCCGGCCTGACGCAAGGCAAGTTCATGGTTTCGATCATCCGAAGCGCTCCATGCGCCGCGCTGAACGAGATTTCATCGCCACACCAATGGCAGCACTAGCGTCGGGTTTCCCGGCACATTGTTCACGTCCAAGGGGTGTGGGTAGGTGCGGATTGCTTCCTCCGAAAAGCCACGGTCCTTTCGATAGAATGTCATCTCGGTGACCAGCGGCACCTCAATCCCGTGAAATCTGGCGCATCCGGCGCAGTTGTTGGGATGATTGTGGACAACGGCATGGGCCGCCAGCAACTTGCGAAAGACCGCCTCAATGAGCGGGAAACATCCACGACTAAACATGTCCTGCAAGCCGTGAAACTCGATCACCATGATCCGAAATCGCTCCAGCAACGCGGGTGGTGTATCCAACAGCACCCGCCACTCCGCACCTTCGATGTCCATCTGCAGGATCATGTCTTTGTGCTGGCTTGCAGGAATGCCCGCGCAGAAATCCTCCAAGCGGATATTGGTGTCGTCATTGACGACATCAAGAAACTTCTTGCGGAAATGAAATGACGGATGGCTCTGGGGCGGCCCGTTCACCGAGGCGTCTGCCATGTAGACATCTATGCCGCGCGCAGCCATGTCCAGATCGAAAGTGATCTCCTGATTCACACCAGGCGAAACCGCGGCGGCAATTCCCTCTAGATCGTCCGGCACCAGATATCCGCCGTCTTCTGCAGACCCGACTCGAATCAGCGGCGCTACGGTGCCCTTCGGGCGCAGCATTGCAATCAACCCCATCAGCCTGTCTCGCTCGCTGGCGCGATCAATCCAGTACCGATGCCCCGCGAACGCCTCAATTCGATTCTTCAATTCCATCCTGTTCATCTACATACCCTCGTCTCGCACCAGTGTCGGGTCCGCACGCAGGATTCCTCAACTGGGTGGACTCTCCCTCCGCCCCTCCGCCCAACACCAGATCTCCCGCACTGGGTCAGGCGCATGACAAACGGCGTTATCCCAGATACGGATGAGCCCGTTTCGCCGCTAAACCAATCGTTTGTCATTGGTGTGATTCTAATCCGCTGGCACGCTGTCGACGCAAGCGTAGGCTTCAGACCGATATACTTACGCAGTGACCTTGGCAGGAAATTGGTTGCCAGAGACAGGGCAGCGCGAGCGCGCCGCCACCGAAAGTGCCGCAGGCGCGAACCGTTTGGCCCGGATCAGCGTGACGGGGCGAGCCACACTACCACTGCCCGGGGAAGTGACTCCAGCATCACAAGGTGAGCGCGTACGACTGGCGCGACTGCACGATGGATCGCCAATCGATCACAAGAATGCGGCTGGTCCTGAGACAAGCCATCTGCCTGCCGAGTTAAGCTAACCTTGGGAGCTATGGAACCCCGCTCAGACTGTAGTTTGCCGGCCGCCGGTTCTGTCTTGACCAAGACGCCCGACCCAGAGGACTTAAGTGGGTTGCCTGGACGTGGCCAGTTACTCGCATGAATCGCGACATGAGGTAGCCGTTCGGTGGCAAAGCTACCCAGCGCCGTTTCAGCGCAACTGTTCGAGCGACTTCTCAGCCGTGGGTTGGGGCGAAACGCTCTGGCGTCGCTTGCCCAGAATCTGATTGGGTTAGCTGCTTTTCTGATCACCTATCGAGCACTGGTCAGCGCGGTGGGCCTTGAAGCGGTGGGCGTCTGGTCATTGTTGATGCTTGGTGCTGTTGTCGGGCGCGCCGGCGACCTGAGCGGCGGCGTGGCACTCTCCAAATTCGTTGCCCACGATGTCCGCGATGGCAACCTTGCCCAGGCCGCACTGACCACGGAAACAGTGATGTTGACGGCGATGGCCTTCAATGCGGTCCTTGCCGGACTGGTGATCCTCCTGATGCCGATGGTAGTCCCTGCAATCGTCGCTGCCGATCAGGTCGCAGACGCCCGGCCTCTGGTCGAGTGGGTCGCAGCCGTGATGTTTGCGACAGGGATTGGGACAGCAGTTGCCAGCGCCATTGACGGCGCACAGCGGGCAGATCTTCGATCCTACGTGATCGCAGCATCTTATGCGGTTCTCGTAGCTGTAGCCCTGCTCTTAATCCCCAGATTCGGCGTGGTCGGGTTCGCGATCGCCATGGCCGTCCAGCAGGCGTTCACGGCAATCGTTGGCTGGTATGTGTTACGCACCATTATTCCCGCGGTTGCGGTTTTCCCAATCCGATGGTCTGCATCGCGCTTTCGGGTGACATTTGCCTTCTCCGTTCGAGTCAATGCGATCTCTTTCACACTGATCTTATTTGAACCCATCGTGAAATTGAGTTTCAACACGGTCGGCGGGCCCGGTGCAGTGGCACTCTACGAATTGGCATCGCGACTGGTGACGCAGGCGCGTGGTCTCTTTCTTGCGGTCCTTGCCCCGATTTTTCCAGCCTTTGCCGCTACCAATGGACCGGCCGACCCGCGATTCCAGACCCTCCTCATTGGAGCAACAAAGGGTGCGCTTCTGGGTGCATGCGTTGTCGTGGTGACGTCCTTAATGGTCAGCCCATTAGTCAGTTGGCTTGTACTGCATCACGTGTCCAATGACCTGCTACTGATCTGCGCCGGGCTGTCGATCGGATGGGGCATTAACTTGCTCTGCACACCTCTTTACTACGCCGCTCAATCACAAGGGATTGTACGCTGGAACCTTCTGACTCACGTGGGGATGGCACTCATCATGCTCGCCATACTGGCCGGTGCGGGACGGTTTGGTGGCTGGGAGCCAATTCTCGTCGCACTTACAGGCGTTCTGGTGTTGTCTGCGCCGTTCAACTACGTGGCCAATGCTCGCGCGTTGCGGATTGGAGATGCGCTTCGCCCATTCACTTACGCAATGTTCAGTGTGTCCGCTGGCATCGTACTCATCGGCGCGGCCGCAGCTATTGCGTCGATGGTTCTTTAGCACGGTGAATCTGGCGTGAAGATTCTGGTTTCCAGCGTGATTGGTGAGCCTCGCAATCCACGGACCTGGTCGAATGCGCCGGCCCATCTGATCGCCGAACTGGAACAGCTCGGTGTAATTGTCGCCACGATTGACAATTGCCAGAAGGTGGGACGCCTCGCCAAGCTAGGGTTGATGGGCGTGTCAATGCTATCTGGACACAACAGGCATAACTATGCCCGAAATGCTCTTTTGCTGCGAAGGCGGCAAGAAGCCGCAGCTGCGGCCTTTCACAGATCGGGTGCGGACCTGCTGCTGTGCACCGGAAGCATGGATGCCCCGGTCGGCCAAGGTGTCCCTTACGCGTTGTGGATCGACGATACTTGGCACCTGCTTCACGCCAACCCCCATGCGCCGCGATGCAGCGAGAGTAGTTTTCAAAAAATCGATCGCCTGGAGCGTGCGGCATTTCAGGACGCGAAGTGCCTTCTGGCATTCTCCGAGCACGTAGCAGCCGACGCTATTGGCCACTACGGTGTGCAAGCCCAACGGGTCCATGTGGTGGGTTGCGGTAGCGGGTCGATTTCTCCATTGGAGGAGGACAAGACCTATGCCGACGGATACTTGTTGTTTGTCGCCAAGCACCTTTTTCATCTGAAAGGTGGCGCTGTCACCTTGGCCGCGTTTGAGAAAGTCCGTGCGGCCAGACCGCAGACCCGTCTGGTCGTTGTCGGCACCGATGAGACCGCCAGACGTCTGGCAGGGCGGGACGGGATTGACGCTCGTGGCTTTGTGGAGCGCACGGAGCTGAACAACCTATTTCACGGTGCCGCAATGCTGGTTCAGCCCATGCTAATTGACCCTTGGGGGCAAGTGTATCTTGAGGCGATGAAGGCGAAGGCACTGGTGGTGTCCTGGAACAATGCGGCGATCCCGGAACTCACGGACAATGGGCGCTTAGGCGGAATCGTGGCTACCGCCACCCCTGACCTGATTGCGGCAAAGGTGCTCGAGCTCTACAACCGCCAGAATGACGAGCTCGCTGCAATTGCCCGGGAAGCTCAGCGGCGGGTGCTGGACCGATTCGCCTGGCCCGCGGTTGGAAGACGAGTGCACGACGCGATCCTGAAAGCCCTGTGACATACGACCAATGAACCAAGCTAGAGCGGCGTCGGCGAACGCAATGGCTGCAGATTCCGCAATGAACTCCTGCCGCGGAACAGCAAGCGATCAGAGCAACTGTGACCCCCTCATAGTCCGTTCACGATCATGGTCCCGGCCCGACTACCATGCACGGCGCGGTGGTTCGACGCCGATCCTGGGGCCTTCTGTGCGCAGATGAGCCATGCAGGGATTACCGTCGCGATTCTTGCGAATGTGAGCAAGACTCACAGTCCTCTGCCTACTCCATTCCAGACGGGATCGTGGCACGAATGGGTCCGTGCGTGGTTAAGGGTCTCAGGCAACCTGTGCCCGGTCGGTGAAAGACACTTGCACGCATTCTGCTTCCGGGGCTCGGGCAGCGGCTATTCACGTGAGCGCCCCCGGGACGGGGCACGTTATGGCGGCATCGTTGCTGGGTGGGTCTCGGCGGGTTCATTGCGGACGGTCCTTGCGTGATATCCGCCGGTAGCCTCTGAATGACTGTGCCAGTTCTGCTGCTCCATCCTTTCGACGCATTCGCAGGTGCTCAGAAAGTCGCGGCGACGCTCGTGGAGGTCTTGACGGCAAGGGGCGTGAGCGTTCGCGTTCGACTTGGCTTCGGCAGAACAGGGTTTGTCTCGCGCCTGCCGACAGTATCCCGATTCATGGCGGTGGATCGGTCTTTTCTTCGCAAACTGCTTTATCCGGTCTGGGTCGGTGTCTCAATGATTCAAGCGGCGATTTGCAGCGCGCGGGGGCAGATTGTCTGGGCGAATACCATCCACGCGGTGCCGTCGGTATTGCTCAGCCTAATATTCGCCCCAAGAAGGGTGGTTCTTCACATACACGAGATCGAGTTTCCGTGGCCTTTCCGAATACTTCTGAATGTGGCCATCGCCCGGGGCGCAACAATTGTCTGTGTATCAGATTTCCAGGCCAGAAAGCTGGGCGTGCCGGCGCAGTTGCTGCCAAATGGGCTTGGTTGGCCGCCAGCTCCGGTTGCGCCATCAATCCGCGATCGCTTCGTGTTCGTCGGTAACACAAAGCCACTGAAGGGGTTCGCGCTATACCTTCGCGTCGTTGAGCGCCTTCAGGTCCGAGGAATGGTCGCGGTGGCATTTCTGTCGGGAACCAGGGAGACTGAGGATCCTGGACTAGTGTCGCGCGCCGAGTCGATTGGCGTCGATCTTCATTTTGCCGTAACAGACCCGGCGACTATGTTCGCGAACGGCTTCGCTTGCCTGCTCGCGTCGGATCCGTCGATTGCGACAGAGACCTTCTCCCTGGTTGCCGCCGAGTCGGTCTGGCACCTCGTACCCGTCATTGCTGCCGGATCGGCGGTCTTGCCGGAGATCTGCGGTGCGGCGCTGGCGTTCGAGGAGCCGGGTCGCAATCCGGATCGCCTCGCGGAAGGAATTGAGGCGCTTGCGAGAGATCCGGATCGCTACGCGCGGCTTGTCGATGCCTGTTCCGATCGACGTCACGAATTTGAAGTAGAGCGCTTTGGCAGCCGCCTGGAAGAGCTTCTCAATACCGTTGCGGCACGCTAAAGGACTTCCAGTGAGCGGGTCTCGCACAATTTCTGTGATCGGGATAGTTGGCGTTCCGGCTCGTTATGGCGGATTCGAGACACTCGCGGAACAGCTTGCTCGAGGCATACCACCAGAGACGTTGCGCTTCGTAGTCTACTGCGAGCGGGCATCGTATCCAGAGGCCGCAAAGGCAGCAATCGGAGGGGACTTCGCTGGACACGAACGTATCTTCTTGCCCCTTCGAGCGAATGGCGCCAGCAGCCTGGTCTACGATGCGCTTGGCATGGTTCACTCGCTTCTCCTGCGGGACACGCAGGCGATGCTACTCCTCGGCTGCTCTGGTGCATGGGCACTGCCGTTCGTCCGGCTGTTGCGACGTGATGTCAGAATTGTCACCAATATCGACGGACTTGAATGGAGGCGCGAGAAATTCGGCCGCCTTGCCCGCTCGACGCTGCGCGTTCTCGAGTGGTTCGCGTGTCGCTTTTCTCATGTTGTGATCGCAGACAACAGGGCGCTGGTGCCGATCGTCCGCGAGCGGCACGGCGTCGAGCCGGCCGTTGTGGCCTATGGTGGAGACCATACGATCATCGATGCCGAGCCGCCGTGCCGGACGGCCGATTACCTGCTCTCGATCGCGCGCATTGAACCCGAAAACAACTGTCACATGATTCTTGAGGGTTGTGCGCGCGCGCGTGCGCCACTGGTATTCGTGGGCAATTGGTTCGCGAGTGCGTATGGTCGGGCACTCAAAGCGCGTTACTCCGGCATTGCTGGATTCGATCTGCGCGAACCTACTTATGATGTTGCGCACCTGGCAGCGCTGCGTCGGGGCGCCGTTGGCTACATTCACGGACACAGCGTCGGAGGGACCAATCCCTCGCTGGTCGAGGCGATCTTCCACACGGATCGGGTTCTCGCTTTTGATTGCAGTTTCAATCGAGCGACGCTCGATGATACCGGTGCGTATTTCGCGGACGCTGATGCGCTCGCTCGGCTCATAGCGGACCCGGGCGCCGGGCGGGTCCAACCGCAGCAGCTCGGAGAGCTGCGTGGTCGCTACGTCTGGCGGCGGATCAGCGACGAGTATGTCCGGTTGCTGCTGCGCTGAAAGCCGCGGCCCCCGGGGATCCGCTGCTATTCGTGATAGTCATAGGCTTTGAATCCGGCGTTCTTGACAAAGCTGTCCCTTCTTGCACTTTCGTAGTCCGAAAGGACCATCTCCTGCACCAGCGATTGAAACGACGTTTGCGGCTCCCACCCGAGGGCGGTCCGAGCCTTCTGCGGGTCTCCGAGCAGCGTTTCCACCTCGGTAGGGCGAAAATAGCGCGGATCGACGCGCGCGATTACATCGCCAGGCTTGCTGCGCGACCGCACGTCGTCCTTGACCGGGAACACGTCGACGACGCGCCCTATCTCGTCGACACCTTGCCCCTCAAACTCGACGCGCATTCCCAGTTCGAGCGCCGCCACTTGGAGAAACTGTCTAACGCTGTGCTGTCGGCCGGTAGCAATCACGAAGTCTTCAGGCGTCGACTGCTGGAGCATCAGCCACTGCATCTCGACGTAGTCGCGCGCGTGGCCCCAGTCGCGCAATGCTGAAAGGTTGCCGAGGTAGACGCAGTCCTGCAGACCAAGCGCAATTCTCGCGAGTGCCCGCGTTATCTTTCTCGTTACAAAGGTTTCGCCTCGGATCGGACTTTCGTGGTTGAATAGGATGCCGTTGCATGCGTAGAAGCCGTAAGCCTCTCGGTAATTGACCGTGATCCAATACGCGTAGAGTTTGGCCACAGCGTAGGGACTGCGTGGATAGAAAGGAGTCGACTCGCGCTGCGGAGTCTCCTGCACGAGGCCGTACAGTTCACTGCTGCTCGCTTGGTAGAAACGTGTCCTGCGCCCCAGGTCGAGGATCCGGATAGCCTCCAGCAAGCGAAGCGCTCCTAACCCATCGGCGTTCGCCGTGTACTCCGGTTCCTCGAAGCTGACGGCGACGTGACTCTGTGCCGCAAGATTATAGATTTCATCGGGCTGTACTTGCTGGACAATGCGAATCAGATTCGTACTGTCCGTCAGGTCGCCGTAGTGCAGTATGAATCTTGGATCATCGACGTGCGGATCCTGATACAGGTGATCAATCCGGTCCGTGTTGAAAAGGCTTGCGCGCCGTTTGACCCCGTGCACCACGTAGCCTTTCTCGAGCAGGAGTTCGGCTAAATATGCGCCATCCTGTCCCGTGACCCCCGTGATGAGCGCAATTTTCGGTTGGTCACGGCGCGGAAGGATCGGAGCGGTCGTCATGATTCGGCACTCCTTCGGACTCGTGTGCATTGCCGCTGCCGCCGAATTCCGCAGCGTAGGTGGTCGCAATCCCTTCCGCCAGGGGAATTCTGGCATGCCAGCCCAGGTTACTGAGGCGTGAAACGTCTAGGAGCTTTCGGGGAGTTCCGTCCGGCTTCGCGGCGTCAAATACCAGGCTCCCTTCAAATGCCACGACGCGCTTGATGATTTCAGCGAGCTCGGCGATCGAGATGTCACACCCGGTGCCGATGTTGATGAGCGGACCGTCATAACCATGCTCGGCAAGGTGTACGCAGGCGTCCGCGAGATCGTCTACGTGCAAGAATTCCCGGCGTGGCACTCCCGTTCCCCAGACGACGAGTTCCTTGTCACCGCGAATCTTGGCATCGTGTGCTTTGCGAAGCAGGGCTGGGAGGACGTGACTGGTTTCCAGATCGTAATTGTCGTTGGGGCCGTACAGATTCGTTGGCATGACACTGACGTACTGCCGACCATACTGCGAATTGTAGGCCTCGCACATCTTTATCCCCCCGATCTTGGCAATGGCATAGGGTTCGTTCGTCGGCTCCAAAGAACCGGTGAGCAGGTACTCTTCGCGGATGGGCTGCGGACAGGCCCGCGGATAAATGCAGCTGCTTCCGAGGAACATGAGGCGTTGAATGCCGGCCCGGTGAGCCCCGTGGATCACGTTGGTCTGCATGACCAGATTCTCGTGGAGGAAGTCGGCACGGTAGGTATTGTTGGCCTGAATTCCGCCGACCCTTGCGGCCGCCATGAAGATGAAATCCGGGCGTTCAGCTCCAAGAAAATCATACACGGCGCGTTGATCAAGCAGGTCCAGATCCGAGCGGGATCTGGTGACGATGCGGTGGTAGCCACCAGCCGCCAGGCGCCGGAGAAGAGCGCTGCCAACCATGCCGCGGTGTCCAGTGATCAGGATCCTGTCGTTCTTGGTCATATGCGTGGTGCGCATCGGCAATTGCTTCGGAATCAAAGTCGCAGGACTAGCGTCGTCCGCATGTGTGAGCTCTACCGTGCAAGGGCCGCAACAATCCAGTGCGTGAAACAGTGCCTCGCGGCGAGACCGCCGAACCGAGACTCCTACACGACGGCCGCCTCATCTAGGACCCCGATTCACACTATCGTCCATCGTACATGGTCGACGAGACTCATGCGCAAGGCGGGCTACACATTTTCGCCCAGCGAGACGCTGATCCGGCT
>Ga0209254_10006771_pt1 | contig 10568 bp, 5 predicted proteins | sample FrelakmetDIP11DI_FD_187148 | JGI IMG/M metagenome (GOLD analysis project Ga0209254, IMG submission 187148) | Freshwater lake sediment microbial communities from the University of Notre Dame, USA, for methane emissions studies - DIP11 DI (SPAdes)... | ecosystem: Environmental > Aquatic >... | reverse complement strand
ATCCTCTCTGACTCCGTCGCCGTTGCGGTCAATATATCCGAGTTCATCGAGGAGAGCCCCTGCCTTCTTCAAATCAAAAGGATATTCAATTATCTCCTTGGAGTAAAATTCAGTAGAAGCAGGACTCAATGGCGACCATAACGGGACGCCGAATCCATTCATGAAGTTTGTCACCCAGGTTCCTCTGTCAAGCGCATACGACATTGCCTGACGGAATTTTTTATTTGTGAACCACTTGAGTTTATGCGGTTCAACATACGATTTGCCTGTCTTGGAGTCCTTGCCATAATTCATATTGAAACAGATATACCGTATTGTAGTACTCGGTCCTGTCCCAAATATCGTAAATCCCTTTTCTTTCTGCTGAGGTATTAGGAATGGAACATCCTCTCCGCTAAGCGGCAGAAAATCTATCTCGCCCGCAAGAAATTTCAGCACCGCGGTATCATGATTCACTATAGTGTGAAAAACAATTTTATCAATATAAGGAAGGGATGTTCCCTAATATCAGGATGAGGGAAAACGGGCTCATTTATGCTGATGCACCTGGCAAACCACTAACCTGGATGCAGGCTGTTATTAACGGGGTACCTGTCACTCAGAGGAAAGGATACGCAGTGGAAATAAATGCCCTATGGTATAATGCGGTATGCTTTGCCCTTGAAATGGCCGATGAGTCCAACGACAGGAAATTTGTGAAAGAATTTGAGAACCTTCCTGATCTGATCAAGGATTCTTTTCTTGACATCTTCTGCGACGATCAAAAGGGTTATCTGGCTGATTATGTAAATGACGAGGAAGGAAAGAATTATTTCGTAAGGCCCAATATGGTAATTGCCGTTGCACTGCCGCATTCAATGCTTTCGAAAGATCAGATGAAGAGAATACTAGATATTGCCGACAGGGAACTTGTTACACCCAGGGGACTCAGGACCCTTTCGCCCGGGAATCCGCTTTATCATGGAACATATCGCGGGAATCAGGAGGAAAGAGATAAAGCCTACCATAACGGAACTGTCTGGCCATGGTTGTCAGGTCCTTTCTGTGAGGGATGGCTTAAAGTTTACGGTAGTCAGGGAGTGCAGAGAGTTAAAAAGCTGATCTACAGACTGGAGGAGGTGATGAGCGAACACGGAGTAACAACAATTTCAGAGATTTATGGCGGAGATCCTCCTCATGAACCAAACGGTGCTATCTCTCAAGCTTCCAGCGTAGGTGAAGTGCTCAGAATAATAGATTTGCTTGAAAACAAATATTCTAACTTATAATCAGGTGTGATATGCGTGTACTAATGTTCGGTTGGGAATTTCCGCCTCATATCTCGGGAGGATTAGGTACAGCCAGCTATGGCCTGACTAAAGGGATGTCGGTGCTTGAAGACCTTGAAGTTATCTTCGTAGTCCCCAAAGCCTGGGGTGATGAAGACCAGGCACGGGTGAGACTTATTGGTGCCAATAAGGTTCCGGTGGCTTTTAAACAGATCCATTACAAAGGATTCAGACGTCCTCTTGAGAAAATAGAAGTATCATCTAAAATCGTACCATATACCACCCCTGAAGAATTCTGGACCAGACTTGATTCGGAAATTTCGGGTTACAAACTTATTGTGCAGACAAATAACGAAGGGACAATAGATTTTACCGGGAAATACGACAATTCTCTCATGGATGAGATCTATAAATATTCAGTTGTTGCATCAGTAATAGCTGAAGAAAATGAATTCGATATTATTCATGCACATGACTGGCTTGCATACCCCGCAGGAATAGCTGCTATGGAGGTTTCAGGAAAACCGCTTGTGATACATGTTCATGCCACCGATTTCGACCGCAGCGGCGGCAACGTTAATCCCGATGTTTACAGGATAGAGAAACTTGGGATGGATGCTGCCTCAAAAATCATTACAGTGAGTAATCTTACCAGGGATATTGTAATAAATAAATATCAGATACATCCGGATAAGGTGGAGACCGTATATAATGCGGTTGAACCATTAAAAATGTCGCAGGAAGCAGTTCTCGATAAAGGTATTAATGATAAAGTAGTTACTTTTCTTGGAAGAATAACCATGCAGAAGGGTCCTGAATACTTTATAGAAGCTGCCCATAAAGTCCTGAAAGTAATGCCTGATGTGAGGTTCGTTATGGCAGGCTCAGGTGATATGATGGAAAGAATGATGAGAAGAGCAGCCGCCCTCAGGATTACTGACAGGTTCCATTTTACCGGGTTTCTGAAGGGGAAAGATGTTTTTACAATGCTGCATATGAGCGATGTGTACATCATGCCATCAGTATCAGAGCCGTTTGGAATTTCTCCGCTTGAGGCAATGCAATCAAATGTTCCTGTAATTATAAGTAAACAATCGGGTGTTTCAGAGATCCTTACTCACGCAGTCAAAACTGATTTCTGGGATATCGATGCAATGGCTGACGCTATTTATGGGATTCTTAATTACCCTGCCCTGTCAAAGATGTTCATAAAGAACGGGAAAGAAGAGGTTGTCCGACTTAAATGGGACAATTCGGCAAGGCATGTCAGAGATATTTATTACAGAGTTATTTGGCAAAATAAAAACTAAATATGAGTGTAACAGGCAAAAAAGCAATTTGCTTTTATTTTCAGGTTCATCAGCCTTTCAGGCTAAAACGATACAGGTTTTTTGACCTGGGTCATGACCATTATTACTATGATGACTTCTCGAATGAATCAATTATGAGAAAAGTGGCAGAGAATTGCTATCTTCCTGCTAATGAAATAATTCTTGACCTGATTCTGAAAAACAAGGGTAAGTTCAAAGTTACTTTTTCGCTGACTGGCCTTGTAATAAACCAGTTTCGCCTTTATGCCCCTGAAGTGCTTGAATCATTCAGGCAGCTGGCTGAAACAGGAATGGTTGAATTCCTTGCTGAAACAGAATCTCATTCACTGGCATCTATTAAAACAAAAAGTGAATTTGAGCACCAGGTAAATGCTCATAAAGCTATGGTAAAGGAATTTCTTGGTGTTGAGACCACTTCCTTCAGAAATACCGAACTTATATATTCCGATCAGATAGGATCATGGGTGGCAGATATGGGTTTTAAATCCATATTGACTGAAGGTGCCAAACATGTCCTCGGCTGGAAGAGCCCCAACTTCCTGTATTGTAATTCAATAAATCCAAGACTGAAAGTACTGCTGAGAAATTTTGTGCTTAGTGATGATATTGCTTTCAGGTTCTCGAACCGGGGTTGGGCCGAATGGCCTTTGACCGCTGATAAATACTCTTCATGGCTGAATAAGCTGGCCAACAAAAGCGAGCTGATAAATGTCTTTCTTGATTATGAGACCTTTGGAGAACACAACCGCAAGGATACAGGAATATTCGATTTTCTTCGCAGCCTGCCCGGATCAATTTTGAAAAAGACACCTTACAGGTTTATGACTCCAACCGAAGTGACAGATTATCTGCAGCCAGTATCCGCTATAAGCATTCCGTCGCCAATTTCCTGGGCCGATGAAGAGCGAGATATTACTGCATGGCACGGAAACGAACTGCAGGTGGCAGCCCTGGATAAACTTTATGAACTGACGGATAAAGTCAGAAGATGTGAGGATGTTCAGATCAGAAAAGACTGGGAATATCTGCAGGCAAGCGATCACTTTTATTATATGGCGACGAAATTCTTTTCGGATGGAGTAGTTCATGCCTATTTCAATCCTTATGATACTCCGTATGATGCCTTTATGAATTATATGAACGTTCTCAGTGATTTTGAAATAAGGCTTAACCGGTTTGTTCCTGACAGGGATGAACAAAATGAGATATCAAAACTTAATAACCTGATAAAAGAAAAGGAATCAATAATTGAACAGCAGACAGCAGAAATTGACAACCTTAAAAAGAACAGCCGCAGAAAAAACAGTGGCGGAACATTACTCACCGGTAATAAGAACTCTGGCAAAGGAAAAAGAGTGTCTTCAAAAAAAACTACGGGATCGGGTTCCTCCCGAGGTACCAGAAGAACAAAATCCTGAAAACCGGGAGGGCCTAAAGAATATATTTTGAGAATACAAGAAATCCATTAACCAATATAATATATAATGAATGTTGAACTAGTTTTTGAGACCAGCTGGGAAGTTTGTAATAAAGTGGGAGGTATTCATACTGTAATCTCAACAAAAGCACTGAATATTGTAAATGAGCTTGGAGATAATTATATCCTCATTGGACCGGATGTATGGAGGGAAGAAGTAACAAATCCGGAATTTATACCTGATGATACATTGTTTTCCGACTGGAAGATTCTTGCATCGAGTGACGGAATAAGAGTAAAAACCGGGCGATGGAACATTACCGGGAGACCTATTGTTTTCCTGATCGACTTTACTCCATATTTCGGACAGCAGAATGAGATCTTTGCAAAGTTCTGGGAGACTTACAAGCTTGACAGTATAACAGGACAGTGGGACTATGTTGAACCTGTTCTCTTTGGATATGCTGCCGGGAAGGTTATAGAAAGCTTTACGTCATATCACCGCGACCGTCATAATATTATTGCTCATTTTCATGAATGGATGACTGGAACAGGAATCCTTTATATTGAAAAATTTGCTCCCTGGATAGGCACGGCTTTTACAACCCATGCTACTGTTCTTGGCAGATGTATTGCGGGAAACAACAAACCATTATACGGCAGGATGAAGGAATACGTTCCTGCACAGGCTTCGCGTGAGTTCAATGTTGTTGCAAAACAATCGCTTGAGAAGATTGCGGCTTCCGAAGCCGACGTCTTTACCACTGTCAGCGAACTTACTTCGACTGAGTGTTCTCTCTTCCTGGGTAAAGAGGTAGATATTGTAACCCCCAACGGATTTGAAGATTCTTTTGTTCCGCCTGATGGAGTATTTGAGGATAAAAGAATAGCTGCCCGGCAGAAGCTTAAAAAGGTTGCTGAGGCAATACTCGGGTATACACTTCCTGATGAATGCACATATATCGCTCATAGCGGAAGATATGAATTCAGGAACAAGGGAACAGATGTTTTCATAAATATTCTCGGGGAGCTGAATAAAACCGATTCTGTTTCAAAAGAGATTGTCGCATTTATTCTGATGCCTGCATATCATAAGGGACCAAGACAGGATCTGATTGACATTTTATACCATAACGGACCTCAAAATGGTATTGACCGACATCTGACCCACTGTCTTCATTATCCCTCTACCGATCCGGTCCTTCAAAGTATAAAAAACAATAATCTTGGAAATAACCAGACTGATAAAGTAAAGTTAATCTTTGCTCCTTCATATCTTAATGGTAATGATGGAATCTTTAACCTTTCCTATTATGAGCTTCTAATAGGATTTGATCTTTCGGTATTTCCTTCATATTATGAACCATGGGGCTATACTCCTCTTGAAAGTCTTATGTTCTCCATTCCTACTATTACAACCTCACTTTCAGGATTCGGTCTGTGGGTAAAAAAGTATTTCAGTGAGCCAGGCAATGGGATTGCTATAGTTGAAAGAACTGATGACAATGAAAATAAGGTAGTTACTGAGATCAAAGGGTTTATTCAGAATTTTATTAGTCTTTCAGATGATGAGGTCAGGGAAGCAAGAAAAAAGGCACATGAGATTTCAAGGATCGCCATGTGGGATAATCTGGTTAAGCACTATTTTGAAGCTTACGGGATTGCATTGTTGCACAGCATGGAAAGAAGGGACGAGCCCAGGGAGTTTGCTCAGTTTGTCGAAGCTGCCGGCCTCCAGATAAGAAAGCCCCACCAGATACCTGTCTGGAAGGATATCTATGTCCAGAGTGATGTGCCTGATAAACTGGCATCATTAAAGGAACTTGCCGGGAACCTGTGGTGGTCGTGGAACCATGAAGCAGAATCACTGTTCAGGCGAATGGATCCTTCATTATGGGCAGAGGTATTTCATAATCCAAAACTCCTTCTCGAAAAAATTGACTACAAAAGACTGCTGGTTCTGGAGGATGATGAAGATTTTGTGAGGGATCTTGATAATATCTATCATAACTTCAAAGAATATATGGGCAGACCCGATGATAAGGAGAAGCCTTCAATAGCATATTTCAGCATGGAGTTTGGGATTCATCCCTGCCTTAAGATCTATTCAGGAGGTCTTGGAATTCTCGCGGGTGATTATCTGAAGGAAGCGAGTGATTCCAACATAAAGATTTTCGGAGTAGGGCTCCTTTACAGGTTCGGCTATTTCAAACAAAAGCTTGGGCCCAAGGGTGAACAGCTTACCATATATGAAGCCGAAGAATTTTCCCGTATTCCGATTAATGCTGTCAAAAACGCGGAAGGAAAGCATCTCACAGTTAGTATCATCTGGCCTGGCAGGGCTGTTAAAATAAGAGTGTGGGAAGCAAAAATCGGAAAAATATCCCTCTATTTACTCGACACCGACTTTGATGAAAATTCGCAGGAGGACCGCTCGATAACTCATTACCTTTACGGAGGAGATCACGAAAACCGTTTAAAACAGGAGCTTATTCTTGGGATTGGAGGCATACGGGCCCTTACGGCAATCGGATTAAAACCAGATCTGTGTCACAGTAATGAAGGACATTCTGCTTTTATAAGCCTCGAACGCATAAGGAAACTGATAGAAGATAACCACCTTACATTTAATCAGGCGATTGAAGCTATCCGTTCCTCAACCCTGTTCACGACTCATACTCCTGTTCCTGCCGGTCATGATGCCTTTGAAGAGGATATGTTAAGAAAATACATCTCACATTATCATTCACGACTAAACATTACCTGGGACGAGCTTATGGCATTGGGCCGGTGCGAGGGAGAAGCTGATAAGAAATTCAATATGAGCTATCTGGCTACCCATATGTCGCAGGAGCTGAATGGTGTCAGCAAGCTGCATGGCGAGGTAACCCAGGGTCTGTTTAATAAGTTATGGCCCGGATACCTCAAGGAGGAACTTTTTATAGGCTACGTTACCAACGGAGTTCATCACCCTACATGGACTGCCCCTGAATGGCTGGATGTCTATAAGCAACTGACGGGAAGTGAGAACTTTGATCAGACCGACAGAATTCAATGGGAAAAACTATATAACCTGGAGGATAAAAAAGTTTATGAGGTTAAAACCAAGCTTAAAAAGAATCTCTTCATAAATATCAGAAAAAGATTGCAGACAGAGATGATGGATAAGCATGTAAGTCCCCGTACATTGATGAATATCAGCAGTCATCTTAATGAAAAGGCTCTTACAATAGGGTTTGCCAGAAGGTTTGCAACATATAAAAGGGCTTCACTTTTATTCAGGGATCTCGACAGGCTTTCAAGAATTGTGAACAATCCTGAGAAACCGGTACAGTTTATTTATGCAGGGAAGGCACATCCTCATGATGGCGGAGGACAGGACCTTATAAGGAGGGTTTTTGAGGTATCTCAGATCCCGCAGTTCGCAGGAAAGGTAGTTTTTCTTGAAAATTATGATGCGGAACTTGCCAAACACCTTGTAAGAGGCGTGGATATATGGTTAAATACACCAACTCGACCGCTTGAAGCTTCAGGAACCAGTGGTGAAAAAGCAGTAATGAATGGCACACTGCATTTCAGTGTTCTCGACGGATGGTGGGTAGAAGGATATCATGCCTTTGCAGGCTGGGCTCTTCCGAAAAAAAGAACATTCAGCAATCAGGATCTCCAGGATGATATTGACGCTGAAACAATTTATAACATGCTTGAGTACGAAATAGTTCCTGCTTTTTATTCATTCAACGATAAAGGTATTCCTGTTGAATGGATAAGTCATATTAAAAACACAATGGTCAGAATAGCACCGGAATTTACAATGAAACGTATGCTTGATGATTATTTTGAAAGATACTATATGAAACTGTGGGCAAGAAATAAATATCTTACATCGAATGATTTTGAGAAATCCAAGGAGATAGCTTTGTGGAAAAAGAATATGAGGGACGAGTGGGATAATATTGAAGTACTTAATTATAATTTTGAGAGACCCGCAGAGAATGTTTATCGTTCCGGCCACGATTACCGTGCTGAAATAGCCCTTGATGTAAAAAAAATACCAAAGGATAATGTGGGAGTTGAGTTTGTATTTACTCACCTCAACAGGTATGGCGAATATGAGTTCGTTGACAGTCAGGAATTTAAGCTTGTCAGCTGTAAAAACGGGAAGTGTCTCTACAGGGCTAACCTTATTCCCGAAAAAGCTGGAACATTCTTTTATGGCATAAGAATATATCCCAAGCACAAAGACCTTCCTCACAAGCAGGACTTCTATCTGCTCAGGTGGATTGATTAGATATCAGTTGCTTTTTTCACAGCTTCCCTTTTTAAAACCAGGGCGCTTCGGGAAGGGAGATACAGATAAAGATAGAAAGGCTGATCAAGGGTCGGCCTTTCTGTTTTTCTCGTGGATGTGTAATATGCTTTCCTGTTAACCCTGTCGAATCCTCCGAAGACAGGGTCGTCAGTATCAAGAATAATGCTGAACTTACCTTTTACAGGTATGCCGTAGTCGGTAAATGAGTTGGCAGGATGAAAATTGAAAACCAACACGAAATCACCTCTCATGAAAGCTATCACCTTGTCGAAGTTATTCTCATATATCCTGTTTACATATTTATCATCGAGTATCCTGAATTCTTTATGCAGTCTTATCATTGAATTATCGAACTTCAAAAGATATTCGTATTTAAGTTCCTCATTGAAAGCAAGTTTCCATTGACGACGGGCATATTTGTAGCTCCAGTTATTACCTTCGCGCGGAAAATCTATCCATTCAGGATGGCCGAATTCATTTCCCATGAAATTAAGATAACCTCCGCCTGATGTGCTGAAAGTGATCAGTCGTATCATTTTGTGAAGAGCTATTCCCCGGTCGAGGGTGAAGCTGTGATAAGCCTTTGTCATTCCAGTGTACATTTCTGCATCAAGCATCCTGAAAATAAGAGTTTTATCCCCAACCAGGGCCTGATCGTGCGATTCGCAGTAAGATATAATTCTCTCTTCGGGCCGGTGTTGTGTCAGCTCATGAATCAGATGGCCCACATCCCAGTTTTCATCGGGAGTCTCTTTAACCAGCTTAATCCAGAGATCGGGCACTCCCATCGACAGACGGAAATCAAAGCCAAACCCTTTATTGTCGGTATGACTTGCAAGCCCTGGCATACCACTCATCTCCTCGGCAATTGTGAGCGCCCCTGGCTTGAAATCATGAATCATTCTATTTGCCAGATAGAGGTAGATAAGAGCATCTTCATCCTGTCCGCCATTAAAATAATCATCATAGGAAGTGAAATTCATTTCCAGACCATGATTATAATAAATCATGCTTGTAACGCCGTCAAAGCGGAAACCGTCAAATTTGTATTCTTCAAGCCAGTATCTGCAGTTGGAAAGGAGAAAATGAAGAACATTATCCTTCCCATAGTCGAAGCATAATGAATCCCAGGCTACGTGATTTCTCCTCTCATTAGTATGAAAATACTGACCCGGAGTTCCGTCGAACATCCCAAGTCCCTCATTGACATTCTTAACAGAGTGGGAATGGACGAGATCCATAATGACTTTTATTCCTGAAGCATGGGCTTTATCTATCAGGGCCTTAAGCTCCTCAGGAGTTCCGAACCTCGAGGAGGCGGCAAAGAAACTCGAGACATGATAACCAAATGATCCGTAGAAAGGATGTTCCTGTATTGCCATTAACTGGATCGTGTTGTAACCTGATTTAATTATCTGGGGCAAGACATTTTCAGTAAATTCTTTATAAGTACCGAGTTTTTCCTCGGAGGTGGCCATCCCGATATGAGCCTCATATATTACAGGAGCGGTTGATGGTGCTTTGAAATCCTCAATATGCCATTTGTATGGTTCTTCGGGGCACCAAACCTGGGCAGTGAATATCTTTGTATTTTCGTCCTGAACAAGACGGGTTGCATATGACGGGATACGTTCCCCTCCTCCTCCGTTCCAGTGAAGTGAAAGTTTGAATAAATCACCATGATTGAAAGATTCGGGAGGCAGGTTTATTTCCCAGTCACCGTATTTGTTGATCCTGTTCAGACTGTAAGCAGGCAGTTCTTTCCAGTCGCTGAAGATCCCTATAATATAAATACTCTCAGCATTAGGAGCCCATTCCCTGAATATCCAGCCATGCTGATCCCTGTGGAGGCCATAATAATAATGACCCATGGCAAACTCCTTTATGCTTCCGTGGCCTGAAAGGTGCCTCTCTTTTGCATGACACTTGTTAATCCGGCTTTCAATAGAACCTTTAAATGGTTCAAGCCAGGGATCGGATTGATAGAACTTGGAAGGAGTCATAATTTTTTTTATGAATAATTACCTGATATAAAATTACAAAAACAAAATCACTTAGTTATTCTGTTTTCACATGCTTTACTAATTTTACAGACTTAAAATGAATAATGAATGATAATTCATGAGGGATATGAAAATCTGAACCTGATACAGCCTGTTGTCACAATAGGCGTTTTCGACGGAGTGCATCTGGGGCACAGGGCTGTTCTCGAACAACTTGTTAACGTTGCTCATCGTACA
>Ga0209254_10006770_pt1 | contig 10570 bp, 9 predicted proteins | sample FrelakmetDIP11DI_FD_187148 | JGI IMG/M metagenome (GOLD analysis project Ga0209254, IMG submission 187148) | Freshwater lake sediment microbial communities from the University of Notre Dame, USA, for methane emissions studies - DIP11 DI (SPAdes)... | ecosystem: Environmental > Aquatic >... | reverse complement strand
CGGAAAGGGCATGGTGACTCCCGGGGTCAGGTGCGAGGCAATCTCGTGACGGCCGTGTCAGATCGTCGACTCAGGCGGGGGATTCGCCATGACGAGCCGCCGAACCTCGCGGGCCTGTTCCCGCACGGTCGGCAGTTCGAAGAGAACGCTGGGGGACAGCGACACGCCGATGGCCGCGTCGATGCGTGACAGCACCCGCATGGCACTCAACGAATCGCCGCCGAGCTCCAGGAACGGCGTGTCGATATCGACCGAGACCACCCCCAGGACGTCGGACCAGATTTCGCCCAGCAGCGCCTCGAGGGCGTCGTGCGTCTCGTGAGCCGGTGACGCGGTCGTCGGGCCGGGCGGCGGCAGCGCGCGGCGATCGATCTTGCCGTTGGCATCTTTCGGGAGCCGTTCGACGACGACCCAGCGCTGCGGCACGCAGCCCGGCATGCGGGCGGCGACCCGCCGGCGCAGGTCGTCGAGCGCCGGCGCGGCGCCGGCGGCGGGCACCAGATACGCCACGATCCAGGCGTCGCCGCGTTCGTCCTCGCGCACGTCGGCCACCGCGGCCGCAATTCCGGGCCCGCCCGCCAGACAGGCTTCGAGCGCCGCAAGGTCGATCCACCTGCCGCGCCATTTCACCGTCAGCGAGCGTCGGCCGAGGTGGATGAGCTCGCCGTCGGCGCTCCACCGGCACAGGTCGCCGCTGCGGTAGCGGCGTAGCGTCGGGTCCAAGGCGTCCGCTTCGAAGGCCGCGGCGGTCAGGTCCGGTCGGCGCCAATACCCGAGCGCCAGGTACCGGCTTCGCACGAACAGTTCGCCGATTTCCCCGCAGGCCGCCGGCGTGCCGTCGTCGGCGAGCACTTCCAGCGTCACGTCGGCCGTGGCCCGGCCGATCGGAAGCGCGCCCTGCGCAACGTCATCGTCACCGCGGCCGATCCACTGGCTGACCAATCCGCACTCGGTCGCGCCGAGCCCGTTTGCCAGCACCGCGCCGGGTGGACAGCTGCGGCGAAACACGGCGAAGTCGTGACTCGATGCTCGATCGCCCTCGAGGCGAACGCAGCGCAGGGCCTCGAACCCGCCCTTGCCCACGATTTCTCTGAACAACGCGGGGACCGAATGGTAGACGGTGATCCGCTGCGTACGCAGCCACTGCGCGGCCGAGTCGATGCCGTCTGCACGGGGGTCGACGGGAACGCAGGCCGCGCCGTTGAGGATCGCGCCGAACAAACTCGACACGGCGCCGCTGAAGTGGGGCGACTGCAGCAGCGACAGGCGGTCCTGCGCGCACAGACCGAGGTTGTTCGTGTAGCGGCGGACGTTGTGCAGCACGTTCCGGTGGCTGTCGTAGACCCCCTTCGGGGTCCCGGTCGAGCCGGAGGTGAAGTAGATGTACGCGATCGAATCCGCGGTCGGTGCGTCGAGGCCGAACGGTCCAGCACGCCCCGGGTCGGCCCGGTCCCGATCACCGGCCGGCGCCGGCGAGTCGTCCACCCCGATCGATACCACCCGCGCGCCGGCAACCAGATCGCGGGCCAGCGACTCGAACTCGGGCAGCGCGAACGCAGCGTCCGGTCCGGCAAGCTCGACGATGCGTCGCAGTTCCGAGCGCTCGGCCATCGGATCGAGCGGCACATACGGACGGCCGGCCTTCAACGCAGCCAGCGTCGCCACGACCGCCCGCGCACCCTGCGTGGCCAGCAGCAGCACCGGCGACCCGGCTTCGCCACCCAGCGCGTGCAGGCGGTACGCGAGCCGCTCGCTCGCCCGATCCAGCTGGCGATAGTCGAGCTGGCCGTCGCGTGCGATCACCGCCGGCCGGTCGGGATGGCTTGCCAGGCACTCGGCGAATCGGCTGGGAATCGACTGCTCCGTCCGTCCGATCGGGAACCGGTCGGAAGGCTTCGAGTTCATGGCCATGCTCACGGGGCCGTGCGGATCGCTACGCGGGCGGCGGATCGATGAGGCGGTAGCGGTCGGGAGCCAGCCTGCAGATCGGGCACGCGTCGGCCGGGATCCGGTTGAGGATCGAGCCGCAGTTGGCGCACACGTAGTAGCGGCCCGTCTTGGCGTCGATCGTTCGCGCGACGGTCTCGAAGAAGGCGTCCGACCACTTGCGGATGGCGTCGATCAGGCCGCGATGCTGGCGCTCGGACTGCCACGCCCACGTGGTCACGGTCACGGCCTCGGGAACGTCCGCGCCCTCCAGGCGCCTGAGGATCGACGGATAGCTCTGGTCGATGTCGTGGATCTCGTTGCGCACCGCGGCCAGCAGGTTCTCGCGCGTCGTGCCGACCCGGGGCGCGATGCGCGCCGCCCGTGGAACCTCGGCGCCGGATGCCGCCAGCACGCGTGCGTGGTTCTGCGCGTGCACGCGCTCCGACGCAGCGAGCGCGAAGAACAGGTACGCGATGCCGCGATACCCCTCGGCCCCCGCCCTGCCCGCGTACGCGACGTAGTGCTCGTGCATCGTCAGTTCGCGATCGCGCGCCTCGGCCAGCGCCGCCAGCGCGTCGGCGCGGTCACCGGCCCGGGTGGACCGCAGCCACACGGCCAGCGGCACGCCCGCCGCCAGCGTCGCACCGTGGCGCAGCACTCGGCGGCGCGAACGCACGGCCACGCGCTCGCCCCGTCGCTCAGGCGGCCTGCGCCAGCCGCGCGATGATTCCCGACACCTTCGCGTTGACCGACTGCCAGGCGCCTTCGACCTCGGGCGTCCACTGCTCGCCCAGGACCCCGCGAAAGGTGTCGGTCATGGCCACGAAGAACAGCTCGAACTGCTGGGGCGGCACGCCGACGTTCTGGTGGTTGACCCATTCGGTGGCGATCATCCCCTCGGCATACCGGTCGTCGCCGACCAGGTCCAGGATCGTCTCGAAGGCACGGTGCAGCATCTCGCCGCGTACGCTGCCGTCGGTATCGCGCAAGAACAGATCCTTCAGTTCGGGCGCCATGTCGAACAGGCGCTGGTAGACCAGGTCCGCGGGATCGCCGACGCGCTCGGCGACCCGTTCCAGACTGCGTTCGATCAGTTCGGCGCTCACGTCCCCCTCCCCCTGCCCCGTTTCACCGGTGCCCCCAGTCTAACCCCGGCGCCCAACTGGCGCGGGCCGCCGCGGTCAGCCGCCGCGGTCAGTGCAGCCGCGGCCGCTTGAGCAGGTCGTTGCGGTCGATCGAGGCGACCTCGACGCGCAGGACGTCGCCGTTGCGTGCAACCTTCAGTGGAATCCGCGTGCCGGCCGGGCCCAGTCGCCACACCGCGCGCAGGAATGCCGCCAGCGAGTTCACCCGCGTGCCGGCCACTTCGAGCAGCAGGTCCGATTGCCGCAGGCCGGCCTTGTGCGCGGGCCCGCCGGTTGCCACGCCGCCCACCAGCAGCTGGCCGTCCGACTCCCCGGCATACAGCCCCAGCCACGGGCGCGGCGCCGCGCCAGAGCGTCCGGTGGCGAGCAGGCTCTCCAGGATCGGCTCCAGCAGGTCGATCGGTACCGACATGTTGGCCTGTACGGTCCGCCCGTCGACGGTCTCCTGCACCAGCAGCGACCCGATTCCCAGCAGGCGGCCGTCTGCGCCGACCAGCGCCGTGCCGCTCCACTCGGGGTGCGCCGGCTCGGTATACAGCGCCTCGTCGAGCAGGTATTCCCAGTATCCGGCGAACTCGCGCTTGTCCAGCAGCCGCGCCTTCAGGGCGTGCCCCCGCCCGCCGTGGCCCAGCACGAAGGTCCGATCACCGCGGCCGATCGACGCGGCACTGCCGCGCTCGAGCGCCGGTGCGCCCAGCGGCCCGAGCGCCCGAATCAGGCCGAAGCCCGTTGCCTGGTCGTACGCCAGCGGATAGCCCGGCACCACCGCCCCCCGATTGCTGGTCAGCCAGACCGTCTGCGCCTCGGTGATCAGGTAGCCGATCGTCAGGATGATGCCGTCGGCCCGGATCACCACGCCGTTGCCGCCGCGCTCGGTCCCCAGAATCGACGCGGTGAACGCGTCCTCCGGAACCTCGGCGCGGATCGCCACCATCGCGTCGAGGGCGGCCTCGAGGTCGAAGCCGGCCTCGGCGCTGCTCGGCTGCATCTCCTCGGGGAACGACCAGTCCTGGGTGTCGGCCATGTGCGTGCGTCGCGGGTTACTGCGTGCGGACGATCTCGTCGGTGATCCGGTAGCCGCCGTCGAGCCAGTCGACGATCTCGCGCGCAGCCGGATGGTCGAACGCAGCGTAGCACCGGCGCAGCGTGGTGGCCATCTCGCCCAGCCGGTCCAGCCCGGTGTCCTGCAGGTAGATCAGGTTCGAGCGCACGGATTCAGCCAAGGGGTCGCCGAGCACCTCGCGGCACGCGCGCAGGAATGCCGCGCCATATGCGTACGCGTCGTCGCCCACGCGGTAGCGCTCGGCCAGCGTCAGCGCCGGGATGCAGCCCAGCGCGGGCTGCAGCGCCGGGTTGATCGCGTGCGCGCGCAGCAGCGGCGCGTTGCCCGACGGCCGGCCGGTGAACGCGCGCAAGTGCAGGAACTGCGACATGCGCTGCCCGTCGTTGACCGGGTAGTTGTCCCACAGCACCGGCGCGCGGCCCAGCCGCTGGGCGACCTCGCGCAGGTGCGCGGGCGAGATCTCGCGCGAACACACTTCCTCGCCGGTCCAGAACACGCCCACCGCCGGATCGAGCAGGCGCCCAAGGCGCTCCAGGTACCCGGCCGGGCGCGCGCCGAACACGCGATCGAGCACCGGGTCGTCGCTGTAGTAGCTCGGACAGACGAAGAGCCGCGTGGCCCGCGTGCTCGCGGCGGCGAACGCTGCGATCGCCGCCTGCCGGTCGGCCAGCTTCGGGTCGTCGCCGCGGATGTCGTCGAACAGCAGCGCCAGGTCATGGATGCCGATCGCATCCAGCGTGGCGAGCCGCTCGGCGAGCCGGGCCCAGTCATCGCCGCCGGGCCGGTCGTCGAACGCGTCGGGGCTCAGCCCCACACCGAAACGCACGCCCCGTCGCGCGCAGTGCGCGGCGAACGCGGCGATCGCGTCGGCCTCGCCGACGGCCATCGGCTCGCGCCAGCGGCGGCGCAATGCCGTGGCCGCCTTCGGCGCATACAGGTAGAAGCGATAGCCGTGCGGGGCCAGCGCGGCGACCACGCGCTCGCGCTCGGGCCAACCCCAAGGGCGGCCGTAATAGCCTTCGATGATGCCGAGATCGACGGGCAGCGGGGACATGGCGGTCGGCGGTCGCAGGTCGGTGGTGCGCAACGGTCATTGTCGGCGATTGCCGACCCGGCTGCATCGGCGAGCTGCCGCACGCAGCCGGCGGCCGCCGCTCGCCCGATTCGCCCGCGCCCGATTCGCCCGGGCACGATCCGCCATTGCGCGGGCGGGCATGGCGCGACCGTCCGTCACGTCTGCGAACGCGGCCGGGTCGCCCACGCCAGCGCAAAGGTCAGCGCCAGCGTCGGCAGCGCCGAGCCCAGCTGCGGCGCCCACTTGCCGATCGCGTGATAGAGCGCGATGCCGGCCAGCCACAGCAGCGCGGCGGGCCAGTCGACCGTGCGCGTGCCGGTGGCGAAACCGGGGCGGCCCGTTCCCAGCCGCCCCAGGATCACGCCGTACAGCGGCACGAACACCGAGCTCAGCATCAGCAGGAACGGCTCCAGGCTGTGCATCGGCAGCATCATCGCGAGCCCGGTGCACAGCGCGGCCAGCAGCAGCCCCCAGCGCCGGATGCTCCACGAGGGCCTGAGGCTGTGCGCCGACACCGCACCGGAGTGCGCGTCGCCGTACGCGTTGTCGAGCTCGTCGAGCAGGATCAGCCCGAGCGCGATCAGGCCGCCCTGTGCCAGCAGCAGCGCCGTCACGAGGTCGGTCCCGGGCTCGACGACGCTGACCACCAGCACGCCCAGCGCGTAACACCAGGCGTTGGCCAGCGCGTACCCGAGCCACGTGCCGCCCAGCGTGGCGCCGCCGCGACGGCCGTGGCGCGCGTAGTCCGCCACCAGCGGCAACCACGACACCGGCATCGCGATCACCAGGTCCATCGCCGAAAACAGGCCCATGCTGCCGTCACCCGGCCGCGACCAGAACGCCGCCGCGCCCTGGGCCTGCAGGCGGCCCCAGAACTGCCAGGTCAGCCAGACCAGCGACACGACGACCAGCGGCAGCCCGAAGCGCCCGACGAAGCGGCGCACCAGTTTCAGCATCGAGCCGGCCATCAGCGCGGTCAGCACGGCGCCCCACAGCAGCGTGGCCAGCGCGACGCCGATCGGTCCGCCCGGCGCAAGTCCCAGCGCCTGACGGCCGATCGCGGCCGTGCCCTCGCCCATGATGACCAGCTCGAACGTGGTCCAGCCGATCAGCTGGGCGATGTTCAGCGCGACGGGCAGCCGCGCGAACGCGCTGCCGTAGGTCGCATGCATCAGCCCGGCGCTGGACAGTCCGCTGTCGCAGCCCAGTCGCGCCGTCCAGGCCAGCAGCCCGGCCCCGACCAGCGAGCCCAGCACGATCGCGAGCGCCGCGTCGCGCGTGCCGACCCCCGGCACCAGGAACGCGCCGACCTGGATCACCAGCAGACCCACGCCGAGGCTGAACCACAGCGCAAGGTGCTCGCGGAAGTCGAACACGCGCTCGCCGGCGCCGACCGGACTCAGCGCGAGGTTGACGGGTTCGGCGGTCGAATGGGCGGGCATCGGCGGGCTCCGGGCACGGACAGTCAGGTCGGCTGCACCGCGCCGGAAGTCGCACACCGCGCGGATCGTCGCGGCACACCGGCTGGCTTGCTTCCCTGCGCGAGGATTACCTCAGTCAGGTTCGAAGGGACTTTCTCAGTCGCAACGGCGTGAAGGACTCACCCCGATGCAACACCCCCAGCTTGTTCTGCTCCAGCGAGCAGACAAGGGCCAGTGTAGGCGCGGGTGACGGATTCGGCAAACGCGAGGTATCCCATGCACGCGACATCGATGCCACGGAGCCGGCGCGGCGTTCGCCGCCGACGGCATTGCGTACCGGCGACCTGCGCGTGGGCCGCTCAGCCGAGCCCGCGCCCCTGCTTTCGCGGGCTCCGGGCGGTCGCCGCCGTCGGCAGCAGGATCGTGCCGACGGCGGCCGTCGCACCCAGCGCAACGAACGCCGCACCGAACGACAGCGACGACTTGATCGATGCGAACGCCAGCGGACCCGTCACCAGGCCGAGCGTCATCAGCACCATGATCGCCCCGGTCGCGGCGCCGACGCGCTCGAGCGGAACCTGGTGCGCGACCTCGGCCAGGAACACACCGTTCCAGCCGCTGGCGGTCAGCCCGAACCCGAAGCACAGCGGCAGCATCAGCCAGGCGGGCGCCGTGTCCCCGACGGCCCCGACCGCAAGGCTGCAGGCGGCCATCGCCGCCCCGAGCGCACGCAGCATCGACAACGCGTTGCGCCGGCGCGAGGCGACCCAGCCCCACAGCAGGCGCCCGATCAGTCCACCGCCCTGCGCGACCGCCAGCAGCACGCCGGCCTGCGCCAGCGTCGCGCCGCGCTCGGCCACGGCATACGAGACCATGAAGCTGTTCAGGCAGACCTGGGTCGCACCGAAGGTGGCGGCGCCCACCGCCAGCCGCCGCAGCAGGCGGTGGCGCGCGAGTTCGGCGAGCGCGACCCGGAACGAAGTCCGCGCGGCCGGCGTCGCCCGGGCGAGATCGGCGAAGCGGCTGCGCGGGCGCTCCAGCGCCACCAGCATCGCGACCACCACGGCCGCGACCACCCACAGCGCAGCACGCCAACCGTACAGGCCGGCGACCAGGGGCAACGCAACGGCGCCGCACATGCCTCCGATCTGGACCCCAGTCTGCTTCAGCGAGAAATAGGCGGCCCGCCGATCGGCCGGCACGCTGCGCACCAGCAGTTGCGAGCTGGCCGGCGTTTCGGCGCCATTGCCCAGCCCGATCAGCAGGGCGGCGATCGCCACGCCGGCCAGGCTGCCCGCCGACGCCGCCAGCAGCCCGAGCACGCACAGCAGCAGGCTGAGCTGCGCGACCCGCCAGGCACCGAGCCGGGCGATCAGCCCGCCGGCCGCAATCGAGGTCAGGATCGACGCCGCCCACAGCGAGCCCGAATACAGGCCGACGAACCCGGTCGGCAACGCGCGATCCGCGGCGATCGCCGGCGCCAGGATCGGCACGGCGAGGAAGCTCGCCGACGCCAGCACCATGACCAGGTTCAGCCACAGCGTGATCGCCAGCGCCGGGGCCGTCGACGGCACGCCCGCCGGTGTCACGACGGTGTCACGCCGGTGGCCGGCCTACTGTCGCAAGCGCTGCGACAGGCCGACCGCGCGCTCCATCACCAGCATCATGATCAGCGTCAGAACGATGATCACGCCCGACATCGCGGCGATCGTCACGTCCAGCCTGCCCTCCAGGTCCTGCCACATGCGGATCGGCAGCATGTCGGTGCGCGCGTCGCGCAGGAAGAGCGAGACCGGCACGTTGTCGAACGAGGACATGAACGCGATGAAGCCCCCGGCCAGCACGCCGGGGCGGATGATCGGCAGCGTGATCCGGCGAAACGTCATCAGCCGCGACGCGCCCAGGCTGGCCGAGCTCTCCAGCAGCGAGGGGTCGAGCTGCGCCAGCGCCGCGATCGAGGTGCGGATCACGTACGGCACGCAGACCACCGTGTGTCCGATGACCAGCGTGGTCGCCGACACCTGGAAGCCGACCATGCTGAAGGTCATCAGCGCGGCGAAGCCGAACGCCAGCGCCGGCAGCACCAGCGGCGACATGAACAGCGAGTCCAGCACCCGCGCGGTGGCCGACGCGGATCGCGCGATGCCCAGCGCGCCGGCCACGCCCAGCACGACCGACAGCACCGTGGTGAGGAACGCCACCTTCAGGCTGTTCCAGGCCGCGAAGTGCAGCTGCCAGGCGTCCAGAAGGGCCGTGTACCAGCGCGTCGAGTAGCCGGGCGGCGGGAACTTCAGCGAATAGCCGTTGGTGAACGACACCACCAGCACGACGACGGTCGGCGCCACGAGCAGCAGGATCGCCAGCCACGAGACGGTCCATATCAGCACGCGGAAGGACCGGCTGGAGATGTCGAGTCGACGGGCCACGGCCGGCGCGCTCAGCTGTGGGCGTAGCCGCGCGACATGCGGCCGAGCACGTTGAACGCCGACACGCACAGCAGCACCGCGATCAGGAACGTGACCGAGATCGCGGCCGCGAACGGGTAGTTGGACAGCGCCGACGCCTGCTGGTACAGGTACATCGGCATGAACAGCATCTGCCCGCCGCCGATCAGCGACTGCGAGATGAACGCGGTGATCGCCGCCGCGAAGGTCAGCAGGCAGCCCGCCACGACGCCGGGCAGCGACAGCGGCATCGTGACCCGGTAGAACGTGCGCCAGTCGCTGGCGCCCAGCACCGAGGACGCATCCGACAGGTTGGGGTCGATGCGCTGCAGTGCGTTGATCAGCGGCAGCACCATCAGCGGCATCTGCACGTTGGCCAGCGCCACGACCAGCCCGGTGCGCGTGTACAGCAGCCGCAGCGGCGCATCGATCAGGCTCAGGTCCATCAGCACCGAGTTCACGATGCCCTGGCGCCCCAGGATCACGATCCACGCAAACGTGCGGACCACGACGCTGGTCAGCAGCGGCATCATCACGACGAAGATCACCACCGTCTGCAGCCGCGGCGGCATCCGCACGTACGTCCAGGCCAGCGCGTAGCCCAGCACCAGGCACAGCAGCGTCACCTGCAGGCCCAGCAGCAGGGTGTCCAGCAGCACGCCGATGCCGAACCGGTCGAACATCTTCACCCACTGGGTGCCGCCCCACTGGGTCATCTGCGGATCGGTGTACAGGCTGACGATCGCCAGCACCACCAGCGGCGCCAGGAAGAACAGCGCCATGAACAGCGCCAGCGGCGCGGCCAGGCGCAGCGGGTAGACGGTGACGGGAAGACGTTCGGTCATCGCGATCGGCGGGCGCACCGGCGGACCGGCCGGCACGCCCCCCGGCCTAGAGCTTGATCTCGCGGCCAAAGCGCTCGATCCACTGGGCGCGCTGCTCGTTGATCTTCTTCCAGTCCTGGAACACGAAGCTCTTCTTCAGGTCCGCGTGGTCCTTGGCCAGCACCTTGGCGATCTCGCCTTCCATCTTGACCTTGGTGTTGGTCGGCACGATCAGGTACGGGCTCTGCATCAGGCGCGTCTGCACCTCGGGGGCCATCGCCGCCTCGATCAGCGCGACCGCGAGTTCCTTGTTCGGCGTGTTCTTGACCACGTGGATCGTGGTCTTGAAGGCGATCGCACCCTCCTTGGGCCGCACGAACTCCACCGGCACGCCACGCGCCTTCAGGATCTGGATGGCATTGAAATTGCCGGGCCCGATGTCGATCTGGCCCTGCTGATACAGCGTGGCCAGCGCCCCCGGATTGGCGGCCACCGCGGCGAGGTTGGGTTTGAGGTCGCTGATCGCCTTGAAGCCCGGCTCGACGTTGGCCTCGGAGCCGCCGAACATCTTCGAGATCTCGACCAGGAAGCCGGTGCCCAGCGTGGAGTTCAGGTTGGTGATGCCGACGCGCCCCTTGAACTCGGGCTTCCAGAGGTCCCGCCACGAGG
>Ga0209254_10006769_pt1 | contig 10571 bp, 8 predicted proteins | sample FrelakmetDIP11DI_FD_187148 | JGI IMG/M metagenome (GOLD analysis project Ga0209254, IMG submission 187148) | Freshwater lake sediment microbial communities from the University of Notre Dame, USA, for methane emissions studies - DIP11 DI (SPAdes)... | ecosystem: Environmental > Aquatic >... | reverse complement strand
CTGCCGGTACCCCTGGCCGGGGTGAACCTGATCCTGGCCGCCGCGGGCGGCGCGCTGGCGCCCAGCCTGTACACCTGGCTGACCACAGGCGCGGCCGACTCGTTGATGGCTGCCAGGGGCGCCGCTGCCGGGGCGCTCAGCATCGCCGCCGCCATGGCTTTTGCGTCGCCTTGGGCGGCGCTGGCCCTCGGCTTCGCTGCCGGGCTGCTGGTGCCGCTCGCTACCTTCCTGGTACGCTATGCCCTGCACGTCGACGATCCCACCGGCGCGGTGCCTATCGGGCTGCTGGGCGGCATCCTGGGCGTGCTGGCGCCAGGTGTCTTGAGCGACGGGCGGTCTGGCCTGGGTTGGAACGGGATCGGCGCCGACACTTACCAGGGTGTGGCCGGCCAGGGTGTGACCGGCCTCTTGCCCGCACCGGGCATGGCTGCCGACTGGCCGGGGCAGATCAATGCCCAACTGGTAGGCCTGGCCGCCGTGGCCGGGCTGACGGTGGTCCTGTTCGGAATCCTATTCTTGGTTTTAAAAGGTCTACTTCTCCTGTGGCGCTCGGTCCCCGCGCCTGAGGAGGGATAGGAGGGCAGCTCCATGGGCCGCCATCCCCAGCCGCCAGCGGCCCTGCATGTGACGGGGATCTCTGTGAAGCATGGCCGCCAAAGGCAGACAGCACTCCCTGCGGCATACGACGCCGCACTGTACGGCGGTCCGGTCGCGGCACAGGGGTTGCCCCTACTTTTCGAACTTGGGCAGCTTGCCCTTGTCACCGAGCGTGTCGAATATCCAGCCGACGCTCTGTTGGGTGTGAATGCGCCAGATGGCGTGGGCCAGGATCCTTGCCGTCGACAGGACTTGAATCTTGCCCCCTGCCACTTCCCCGGCCGAGGCGGTCGTGTCGGACAGGACAAGGCTCTCTAGCGGCGATTGCGCCACCGCCTCCGCCGCCCCGGGCGTCAAGTCGGCATGGACGACGGCAGCGTGGACGCCGGTTGCCCCTCTCTCTTTCAGCAGCTTGACCACTTCCAAAAGGGTCTCGCCTGATTGGATGATGTCGTCAAAGATCACAGCCGATCGCCCTTCTACATTTCCCACCATCTCTATGACAGTCGGCTTGCCCTTGGCTGTACGCCGCTTGAAGGCAATGGCCATCTCGTCACGGGCTATTTCGCCACGCAGTTTGGACTTGAGGTGATCGCGGAACTCGGTGGCCCGCGCCACCCCTCCCGCATCAGGCGACACGACAACGGCGTCTTTTAGCCCGAACGTGTCTCGAAAGTGGGCGCCCATCGCCAGGGCCATGCGCATGTGGTCCACCGGGATGTCAAAGAAACCCTCGATAGCGGGCGTGTGCAGGTCTACGGTCAGCAGGCGGTCGGCGCCGGCGGTCGTAATCAGGTTGGCCACCAATTTGGCAGTGATCGGCTCGTGGCCCTTTTTCTTTTTCTCCTGCTTGGCATAGGCCATGTAGGGCACTACCGCAGTGATCCGGCCGGCCGAAGCGCGCCGCGCGGCATCGATCATCACCAGAAGCTCCACCAGATTGTCGTTGATCGACTGGTAGGTACAAACCTCTTCCTTCAAGCCGGCGGGTGTGCCGCGCGCCAGACAGGGCCGCACCAACGGGCTGGAATGCGACTGGCAGATCGGCTGGATGATAAACACGTCGGTGCCCCGGACCACGCAGTCCAGGTCTACCTCGACCTCGCCATCGCGAAAGCGCCCCACCTTTGATCCTTCGAGTTTCAGGCCCAACTCTTCGGCGATCTGGATCGCAAGGCCCAGGTTGGCATTGCCGGCGATCAGCTTGATCTCGCCAAAGTGCCGCTTCTGGTCTGTCATTCCTCTTCTCCTGTGCGCATCTTGGCGGCCAGAGCGATGGCCGCTTCTACCGCCTGCAGCGGGGTATCGGCCCGGACGATGGCGGCGACCGGTTGTCCCTGTTGGGACAACTCCCAGGTGCCGAGGCCGACCACCGGCCGTCCCATTTTGAGCGCCAATCCTATCTCCGACAGGGTGCCATAGCCACCACTGACGGCGACAACCGCGTCGACGCTGCGCACGACGACGGCGTTGCGTGCATCGCCCAGGCCGGTGACTATCGGGATATCCACGTAGCGGTTGGCTTGGCGGTGATCGGCGTCGGGCAGGATGCCAACGGTGATCCCACCCTGTGCTTTGGCTCCCTGGCAGGCCGCCTCCATGACCCCACCCCGGCCGCCACAGACGAGCACGGCGCCGCGGCGGCCTATCTCGTGGCCCACTGCCCGGGCCAGGGCAGCGATGGGCTCGTCACACGATGCCGAGCCGACGACAGCGATGAACAGGGGCCGCTCAGCCACCGGCATCCCTCGGCGATTCAGACCTGGCAGGTCTCGTCCCCTGATGGGGATCTGCTTGAAGACCTGTCAGGTCACCATGCAATGTAGCTTTGGCCAGGGTGGTATAGACCGCGCCGGTGGGCCGCAGGTCGCTCTTGATATAGGCCACCGAGCTGACGGCCATCTCGTCCTGTACGCCGGCCATTTCTGCGGACAGGGCCGCCACGGCCTGGCCAATGTCGCGCACCTCGGCGCCGGAGGCGTAGCGCTGGACGCGGCCCAGGGTCAGATGAGGGCTAAAGGGCCGCTTTTCGGTGGGAAAGCCCAGGGGAGCGACGTGCGACTCGACGGCATGCCACAGCCGGTCCAGGGAGCCGGACGGCTCCTGGACGCCGACCCACACCACACGCGGCCGACGGGCGTCGGGAAAGCAGCCCACCCCGCCCACCGTTATGGCAAAGTCCGGGATCTGCCCGGCGGCCTGGGCCAGGGCTACCTTGACCTGTTCGACCTTGTCTAGGGGTGTGTCGCCCAGGAATTTCAGCGTCAGGTGGATCCCCTCCGGCTGCGCCCAGCGCACGGCGCGCGGCGGCACCGCGCCCCGCAGGCGGGCTTGGATGCCGGCCAGTGTGGCCCTGAGCTCCTGGTCCAGCTCGACGGCTATGAATGTCCGCAAGATCTGCATGGATCGCTCCCTCAGATTGACAATCGCAGCAGGCGGCAGGCGTTGCCTCCCAGCATCTGGTCGAGGCTGCCCGGCGGCATGTCCACAGCCCGCATGCGCCGGATAAAGCGCCCGGGCGAGATAAGCGGGTAATCGCTGGCAAACAGCACTTTGTCGGGCGCACAACGGGCCGCCAGGCCAAAGATGCTGTCGTCGTACAGGTATAGGGAGGCGGCAGTGTCATAGTAGACCCGGCCCATGGCCCGGGCCACCTCAGGCATCAGCTCGTAGAAGAAGGTGCCCCCACCCCAGTGGGCGCAGACCAGGGTAGCCTGGGGAAAGGTGCGGGCGAAACGGACTACCTGGTCGGGCGTCGTACTGCCTTTGCCGGGGTAGAGGTGGCCAACCGGCTCGCTGCAATGGGTCAGGATCAGCATGTCGTGGGCGACGGCGGCCTCGACGATGGGGGCCATGACCTTTTCGTCGTCCAGGCGGTACCCCTGACCATCGGGCATGAGCTCGCCGACGCCGCGCAGCCCGGCGGCAGCGCAGCGCTCGATCTCGCGCACTGCCTCGGCGCCGGCCAGGGGGTTGACGATGGCCAGGCCGATCAGCCGATCCGGGTAACGGGCCACCGACTCGGCCACATAATCGTTCTCGATGCGGCAAAACTCCATGTCGATCCAGCCAAAGCCACACGCAACGGCGCGATCGACTGCCGAGCGGTCCATCTCGGCGACCAGCTCGTCGGCGGAGCACAGCCTGGCCTGAGGATCGGCGTACAGCTCGCGGAACCAAGCGTCGCAGGCCAGGCACTCGTCGCGCCGGGCCATGATCTGTGGCGACGTGATGTGGGTATGAAAATCGACGATCACACGGACTCTCCGGGGGGGATTATAGCACAAGGCAGAGCAAAGGTAAAGAGCGGCGGTGGCCTGGGTGCAGGTTAAAAAAACCTCAATCCCCTCTGATCTGCAAGTTTTCGTGAGGGTTCTGAACTGGTTAGCGGCTGCGGAGGCGAGGGTTGAGGATGCTGTCGAGGGCAAAGCCGACCATAGCAAAGGCCAGGCCGGTCAGCATCATCAGGCTGATCGGCTCTAAGAACCAGTAGTAGTGTCCCTGATAGGCGCCTGCGGTGATCGCGTCGTAGATGATCTTGCCCCAGGTGGGGAGACGGAGATCGCTTACGCCCAGGAAGGCCAGGGTCGCTTCAAAGAAGACGTAGGTGGGGATGAGGATGACCAGTTGCGGGATCAGGAGGGGCATGATGCGCGGCACCAGGTAGCGCAGGATGATCCGGCTGTTGCTGGCGCCATAGGCCCGGGCGGCCTCGATGTAGGGCGCTTCCTTGACCTGGACAAAGATGGCGCGGTAGTTCTTGACGGCGCTGCCAAAGATGCTCAGTAGAACCATGACGCCCAGGATGACCCAGATGCTCTTGGAGTAGACATAATAGATCGTGATGGCGATCGGCAGGGCTGGCAGGATCATGTTTATCTCGGTGATGCGCTGGACGAGGCCGTCCACCCACCCCCCGAGCCAGGTGCCGACCGCGGCGATGATCATCGACGCGACCGACGTGACGACGGCCCCCAGGAAGCCAAAGGCCAGGGCGACCGGCATGCCCCACAACAGGCCGATCCGCAGGTCGCGGCGCGCGTTGTCGGTCCCGGCCAGGCCGTAGACCTGGCCGTCGAGCACGAGCTCGGCGTCCAGGTCGGAGCCGGCCTCGAAAGTGAGCCCGTCGATGCGCAGGGTGTAGGTGCCTGTGAGGACAGCCGGCTCTGTCGCAGCCAGGTCGGCAAACAGGATCGCCGCGGCCGGGAGCCCGCCCCTGCCGCGCATGTGTTGTCCCTCGCGGGTGCCCTCGGCCACGTACTTGGCGGGGATGTCCTGTGAGGCGGTGTACCTCTGGCCGGTTACCACCGAAAAGCTGCCCAGCTCGAACTGCCGGCCATCGGGGGTCAGCCAGGTCAGGGAGACGAAGGGCCGCTTCTTGTCGAACCGTGGAAAGAAACGGATGGACATTTCCTGCGGAAATCCGCCATACGGATAGTCGAGGGTGAAGGAGATGGTTACCGTGCTCACCCCCTTGGCGTCCTGCTCGACGATCTTGGTGCCCATGCCTTCCAGGCTGTCCATGATGATCATGGGCGGCAGATCGTCCTTCCTGAACAGGTTGACCCAAGCCGGCATGGCGGTCTGCGGCCTGGTGTAGCTGTCCTCCATCTGCGGGTGCCACGCCATGACCGCCTGGTCGTAGGGGATGGCGATCAGGGTATAGATTGAGATGCCGATCAGGGCGGCGATGATCAGCAAGCCGACTATGGCCGATGGATAGCGTCCAATCTCGCGGAGTGAGGCGCTCAGATCGCTGGCCCTTGCCCTCCGAGTTTTGATCCGGCCTGAGGCAGATGCTTCTGCCCCCCCAGGACTGGCCGCGTTCCAGCCGGGCGAGGGCGTCGGGGCCTGGCGCGGCAGATCGGAACGCCTGCGCAACGGCCAGAGGCGAAAACGCCTTTTCTGCGCTCGAGGCGCCTTGAGGGCCTTTTCCGCCGCGGAGCTGCCGATCTTGACCCTGGGATCGACGAGGGCATAGACGATGTCGAGGATAAAGACGGTCAGGGCCAGGATGTAGGCGAACATGACGATGAGGCCGATCACTACCTCGCGGGCATTGCCGGCGACGGCCTTGATGAAGAGCTGGCCGATGCCGGGCCAGTTAAAGAAAACCTCCAGGACAATGACCCCCTGCCAGAAGGCGATCATGAGCAGGGCAAAGTTGGTGATGATGTAGGGCAGGGCCGGCTTGAGGACGTAGCGCCACTCGATCATCCGCGGCGGCAGGCCCTTGGCCCGGGCCAGATCGACATAGTCCTCGCCGGCGTGGATCAGGAAAAAGGTCCGCCAGGCATAGACGCTCTGAAAGAAGGTGGCGAGGAGGATCGCGACCAGAGGCAGGATCATGTGCTTGAGCACGATGGGGATATATCCCCAGGCGGCGGCGGGCGGGAATGTGTCGAACATGCCGCCATAGGGCAGGAGGTGCAGCTCGGCGGCAAAGATGAGGATCAGGACGACGCCGTACACCCAGTTGGGGATGGAGGAGATGGGTGACAGGGCGATGGCGATCTTGTCCCACAGGCTGCCATACCGCTTGGACAGGGCCAGGGCCGCCAGGATGCTGGAGAAGAAGAGGATAAGGTTGGCAGTGCCAACCAGGAAGAGCGTGTTTGGCATGCGTTCCAGGATGATCGCCTGGACATCGTGCGAAGTTCCACCGCGCGTCTCGGCCAGAAACGTCTGGCCCCAATCGAAGGTAAGGCCCTGGGCGAACCAACGGACGCAGCGCAGCAGAAAGGGCTGGTGCAGCCCGGCGGCTTCTTCCATGCCCCATCTGGCCTGTTCGGTCGCCGCGGCGATCTCTTCGACAGTGGCCCCCGGCATGGACAGGCTTAGGAAGTTGAGCGCGTCCTCGATGTCGGCCTTGGCGATCTTGTCGATGTAGCCGCCATAGTTGATGACGACGATCGACAGGAACACGCCGACGGCGACCATCAGGGACAGCACGAGTGCCCTGACGGTTACGTACTTGGCGACTCGGAAAAGGGCGCCGACGGCGGGTCTCGCCGCTGTTCGTTCGAGGTCAGGTTGGGCCGGCTGTACCTCGGGCTGGGCTGGGGCGCCGGGCGGTTGAGCCTGAGGCGGCTCTTGTACCAGGAGAAGCTCCTGCCCGGCGCGGGCCGGCGCAGGCGTAGATGGCGACGGCGCAGGGGGGGAAGCTGCACCGGCAACCCGGGACAGTTGTGACCGGGCCGCACGATTCGCCGGGTTTATGGCCAACACCCGCCGCAGGGCATAGGCCTGCTTGTCGGGCTCGGCGAGCGCAAAGCTCAGCAGATGCCAGGCCTGTTCGTTGTTCGGATCGCACCTGATGATCTCGGCCAGGAGTAGGCGGGCCTCTTCGAGCCTGGTCTCCTTTACGAGTTGCAGGGCTGTGTCTAGCGTCGTTGTCTGTGCCTGGTCCATTGCAAGTCCGCTCTTGGATTATGGAGAAATGCCCCTATCATTTAACTCTGCCGCCGCGGTTTTTGTTCAGCCAACATCAAGACTTCCGACGCTTGCTGAAACATCGGAAGTCTGGCAGACAATATAGGACAGGCCTCTCGCCATGGAGCAGAGAAGGCAGCTGATCAACGCTTGTGCAGGCGGACGTAGAAGGCGGTGCCTATCACACCGAGGATCAGGCCGGCCACCGATGCCCCGGCCGCCAAAAAGTTGAGGAAAAAGGTTGACTCGATGAAGTGAAGGACCATCAACCAGGGAAGGACGGCGCCGAGCAGGACCAACCCAAAGCCGATGACAAAGATCAGCCGCGGGTCTTTGTCGATCATTTGTACAACCAACACGCGGTGAGGTGGTCAGGGCTCGGCTCAAAGTCGGGCGGCTTTTCGACGTTGCACAGGCCGTCGATCATGCGCGAGCAGCGGGGATGGAACCGGCAGCCCGGCGGCGGCTTGATCAGGCTGGGCGGCTCGCCCGGCGGCACCTCCTTGAAGACGAGCAAGTTGTGCGGATCCGGGTCAGGGCTCGCCTCGAGCAGGGCTCGGGTGTAGGGGTGGAGCGGGTTGCGGAGCAGCTCGTCCACCTTGCACTTTTCGACCAGGTTGCCGGCGTACATGACAAAGATCCGCTCGGAGAAGTAGCGAACGGTGGACAGGTCGTGGGTGATGAAGATGACCGCCAGGTTGTGCGAGGCTTGCAGCCCGCGCAGCAGGCGCAGGATCTCCACCCGCACCGAGGCGTCGAGCATCGACACCGGCTCGTCGGCCACCAGCAGCTTGGGTCCCATGATCATTGCCCGGGCGATGACCATGCGCTGCTGCTGGCCGCCGCTGAGCATGTGCGGGAACTTTGGTAAAAAGTCGTCCACCGGCGTCATCTTGACCTCTTCCATGACCTTGAGGATCCGCTCCTGCCGCTCCTGCTTGCTCTTGACGCCGTTGATGGCCAGCGGCTCGCCCAGGATTTTTTGGGCGCTCATGAAGGGCGGCAGCGCACCGTAGGGGTCCTGCTGGACATAGCCCACCTGAGAGCGGTACCAGCGCAGCTCGCGCGCCGACTTTAATCCGATGTTCTTGCCCTCAAAGACAATGTCGCCCTTGGTGGGGCGGTACAGCCCCAGGATCGTTTTCATCAGGCTGGACTTGCCGCAGCCGCTCTCGCCGACGACGGCGATCGACTCGCCGTAGTGGAGGTCGAAGGTCACGCCGTCTACGGCCTTGACCCAGCCGGCGTGGCCAAAGCCAAAGCGCTTCAGCTCGAACCAGACGTGGAGATCCTGAACAGACAGCAGCGTCCCGTTGCCTGTCCCCGTCGCAGGGGAGGCTGCCGGCACGTCAGTGGGTATGCTCTCGACGGTTTCCTGGAGTCGATCTTCAGTAGACATGCTATGCTCCTGTGTCACGCGTGCAGCCAGCATCGGACCTGGATACGGCCCTTGCGGATGATCGGCGGGTCTTCATCGCACTTTTCAAAGCGGAAAGAGCAGCGCGGTGCAAAGCGGCAGGCCGGCGCCAGATCGACCAGGCTGGGCGGCTGGCCGGGGATAAACTCGGGCTCTTGGACCGCCCGCAGCCGGGGCACGCTGGCCAACAGCTTTTGCGAGTAGGGATGGAGGGGCGTGGTGAAGAAGGTGGTCGAGTCGTTCACCTCGACAATCTCGCCGGCATACATCACCACCGCCCGGTCGGCCAGCTCGCTGGAGGTGGCGATGTCGTGGGTGATGAGGATAAAGCTGATCTGGAGATCCTGCTTGATCCGCTTGAGCGTATTAAAGATATTCGCCTGGGTCAGCACGTCGAGCGCCGAGGTCGGCTCGTCGAGGACGACCAGCGCCGGCGCGGTCACCAGCGACATGGCCAGAGCCACCCGCTGCCGCATACCGCCGCTCAGCTCAAAGGCATAGCGGTTTATGAAATCAACCGGCACCCCCACGTGCTGGAACATGCGCTTGGCCTGGGCCATGGCCTGTTCCTTGGTCACCCCGTGGTGGACGAGCATCGGCTCGGCGACCTGATCGCCCACCCGCAGGACCGGGTTGAGGGCGTTCATGGCCGCCTGGGGCACCAGCGACATCTTGACCCAGCGGACCTGGCGGCGGAACTCTTCTTCCGACAGGCCCATCGTCTCCACTTCCTCGAGGTAGACCTTGCCGGTGTAGGTGTCGATGTTGCGGGGCAGGAGGCGCAGGATGGCCTTGGCCAGCGAGCTCTTGCCGCAGCCCGACTCGCCGAGGACGACGATGGCTTCGTTGTAGCCGAGATCGAACGACACCTTGTCGACGGCCCGGACGGCTCCCTTCTGGGTGCGAAAGTACATGACCAGGTCTTCGACGCGCAGCACATTCTTGTCTGGAGCACTGACTTCGGACATGGGTTACAGTCCTCTCAACCTTGGATTAAAGATGCGATCGAGCGAAAACCCCAACATGGCAAAGGCCAATCCGGTCAGCACCAGCAGAACCGCGGGTTCCAGCACCCAGTAGTAGAACCCTTGATACAGGGCGCCGTTCTGCTGGGCATCGTTGATGACCTTGCCCCACGTCGGCAGGCTCGGATCGCCCAGCCCCAGAAAAGCCAGCGCGGCCTCGAGGAAAACAAAGGCGGGGATGGCGGCCACCAGATTGGGGATCAGCATCGGAACAATGCGCGGGGTCAGGTAGGAAAAGATGATCCGCCAATTGCCAGCGCCGTAGGCCCGGGCGGCCTCGATGTAGGGCGCTTCCTTGACCTGGAGAAAGATGGCCCGGTAGGTCATGATCGCGCCAGTAAAGATGCTCAACAGGATGACAGCTCCCAGGATGACCACGATGCTGCGCGAGTAAAAGGTGCCGATCATGATCAGGATCGGCAGGAAGGGCAGCACCATGTTGACCGCGGTGATCCGCTGGATGACGGCGTCCACCCAACCACCGAACCAGGTGCTGATCGCGGCAATGCCCATGGTCAGCATCGTCGTCCCCAGGGCAGCTATGAGGCCGAACGCCAGGGCTACAGGGGTCCCCCACAGCAACGCGACCGTCAGATCACGGCGGAGGTGATCGGTGCCGGCTATGCCATAGACCTGGCCGTACAACACAAACTCGCCATCCACGTCCGAGTCCGGCTCAAAGGTGGTAGCGCTGACCCGCACCTGATAGGTGCCCCTGACGGGGGCGGTCAACCCCGCCTGCGGGTCGGCTACGAACAGGGCTTTCTCGGGCGGCAGTCCGCCCAGCCGGCGCTGGAGCTTGGTGTCCTGGGAAAAGATGTAGGTCGTGGACCTTCCCGAGCCCATATCCGCGACCCGGATCGGCTCCCAAGAGGGCGGCAGCCAGTAGATCGACAGGTGCGGTTGCTTTGTTTTGTACTTGGCGGTGAAGAAGAGGCTCATGTCATCCGGGAAGGTATCGAACTGATAGTCGAAGGTATAGGTCATCACGATGGTGTTGACGCCGTTCTCACCCGGATAGAGGACCTTCTCTGCCGAGCCATCTTCGGTGCTCAGGAACATGGTCTCGGGCACCTTGTCCCTCCTGAACAGGTTGGTCC
>Ga0209254_10006768_pt1 | contig 10573 bp, 11 predicted proteins | sample FrelakmetDIP11DI_FD_187148 | JGI IMG/M metagenome (GOLD analysis project Ga0209254, IMG submission 187148) | Freshwater lake sediment microbial communities from the University of Notre Dame, USA, for methane emissions studies - DIP11 DI (SPAdes)... | ecosystem: Environmental > Aquatic >... | reverse complement strand
AAATCGGCGGCGGGCTGGGCGAGGGCATCTGCGCCTCGCTCGCCGCCGCCGGCGCTGCGGTCGCCTGCGTCGATCTCGACGCGGAGGCGGCGGAGGCGCGGGCGGCAGGCGTGCGTGCCGCCGGCGGCTCTGCGCTCGCCGTGAGCGCCGACGTCGCCGATGCCGCTTCGGTCACCGCGATGGTCGAGCGGGTCGCTGCCGAGCTCGGCCAAGTCGACGTGCTCGTCAACAACGCCGCCATCTATCCCCGCCGCGCGTGGACGGAGATCACCGAGCAGGAATGGGACAGCGTCCTGGCAGTGAACCTGAAGGGCTACTTCCTCTGCGCCCGCGCCGTGTTCGAGCACCTGCGGACGAGCGGTCACGGGCGGATCGTCAACGTCGCTTCGATCACCGCGTTCATCGGGATGACACACCTGCTCGACTACGTCTCCTCCAAGGGCGCCGTGATCTCGTTCACGCGTGCGCTCGCCCGCGAGATCGGAGGCGACGGCGTCACCGTCAACGCGATCTCGCCCGGCGCCTTCCCGACCGACGCCGAGAAGATCCACCCGAACCCGGCGGAGTACAACCAGTGGATCCTCGATCAGCAGAGCCTCAAGCGCCGCGGGGCGCCCGACGATATCGGCAATCTCGTCGTCTTCCTCGCAAGCGACGCTTCGTCGTTTCTCACCGGCCAGGTGGTCGAGATCGACGGTGGCTGGTTCATGCACTGACCCTCAGGAGGGGCCGGAGCGCCAGGCGGCCTCCACCATCGCCCGTACGTTCTCGAGCGGCGTGATGCGCGGTACGACGCAGCCGGAGCCGAGAATGTAGCCCCCGCCCCGCCCCGCTTCGAGGCAGGCCTCCGATGCCGCCGTGACCTGCTCCGGCGTTCCCTGGAGGAGCACCGTCACCGGGTCGACGTTCCCGATCACACAGGCGCGATCGCCGACGATGCTGCGCGCGAGCGCGAGGTCGACCTTGTGATCGACCTCGATGATGTCCGCGCCGGTCTGCGCGTAGAGGTCGAGTACCTTGCTCGAGTCGCCGCAGATATGCAGGAGCGTCCTGGCGCCGTACTCCTTCCACGCGCGGAGCACCTTGCACTGATACGGGAACGCCCACTCCTCGTAGTCGGCAGGAGAGATCACGTCGCACGAGGCGAGCGAATCACCGCAGTGCAGCAGGTCGGAGCCGGCGTCGACGCTCGCCTTGCCGAAGGCGATGAGCGCGTCGGCGGCGAGGTCGAGGGCGCGATGGATTGCCTCCGGCTCGCTCTCGGGCATGCAGGCCTTCGCCATGCCGATCTCGATCAGGAACTCCTGCGTCCCGATGAAGTACGAGGCGAGCGCAAAGGGCCCTGTTCCCGGCGTGCGGATCGCCACCTCGTCGCCGACCGCCTGCCGCACGAGCCGTGTCGCCTCCAGCATCACGGGCATGCGGCCGGCGGTGAGGGGATCCGGCACCACGAGGTCGCCGACGTCGCCGATCCGCTCGAGAGGCGGCGTCACCAGATGGGGTGTCTCGTCGGACGGCAGTTCCGTCACACAGCCGAAGCCCTCGGCAATGTAGTAGTTGTCGCAGCCGACGAAGATGATGTCCTGGCCGAGCTGCTCGTACAGGGCCAGCTGACCGCCGGCCATCAGCTCCGGATCGCTACAGAAAGCTCCAATCGGGGCGTCGATCACGGTGGCGCCGAGATCCATCATCATCGGCCCCACCGGGACTCGATCCGTCGGCTGACGGTCGAGCGTCCGCAGGACGAGCTCGCGGGAGTTCAGCGCGCTACCTCCGGCCGGGATCCGAGCGGACGGGTGGGAAGCGCGCCGCCGGGTCGCCGCACGATACGGTCAGGGAGTACCCCGTCGCTCTCGGCGCGATGTCTGACGCAGCAAGGCGCGAGGGCGGTATGAGAGGGCCCGGGTATGCCTAACATCGTATTGGCAATCGAGGGAAGGGAGGCAAGGTGGCTGGATCGCTCGAGCTGGGAATGATCAGCTCCACGTGGCTGGGGACGCACGTCGATCGGGTCGAGGGCATCCACAAGGCGAAGGAGATCGGATTCGACACGTACGACGTGTTCGAGGACGCGCTCGACCTGACCGACGACGAACGGGCCGAGATCAAGGCAGCCTGCGATGCGGCCGGCCTGCCGATCCGGTCGCAGCTCTGCGTCGCCTTCGGTCTCGTCGACTTCAACCCGGCTGTTCAGCGCTTCACGCAGGAGCGACTGCGCGCAAACCTCGATCAGGCCGCGTACCTGGACGCGCGGAACCTCGTGGTCGTCGTCGGCGAGTACTACTGGGACGGCGAGGTCTTCCCCAACGCTGCCATCTGGGACATGGCCGTTGCGGGTGTGCGCCAGGCCGGCGAGTACGCTGCAACGAAGGGCCTCGAGGTGGTCGTCGAGCTCGAGCCGTTCGAGACCTCGCTGGCGAAAGATGTGCACGAGCTCGTACGCTTCGTTCGCGACGTCGACCATCCGGCCGTACGCGCGAATGCGGACATCTCGCACCTCCACCTGTCGGGCTGCTCGTTCGACGAGGTGAAGGAGCTGACGGGTCTCATCGGCCACATCCACCTCTCCGACTGCGACGGCACGGTGCACGGCGACCTGCCCGCCGGAATGGGGGTGACGCCGATCAAGGAGTACCTCCAGGCGATCGTCGACACCGGCTACGAGGGCACCGTCTCGATCGAGCTCGAGTACTCGCCCGATCCCGACCAGATCGTCGCCTGGGTGGAGCAGGCGTACGCGGGAACGGCAGCGATCATGCGCGACGTCGGGGTGCGTCCGTGAGGCCAGGCCGGTGAACACGCTCGAGGGAGAGATCGCCGTCGTCACCGGCGCGACCAAGGGCATCGGGGAAGCGGTTGCCCGTGCGCTCGCAGAGGCGGGCGCACGGGTGGCTGTGACCTCGCGCGATCCGATCGCAACCGCCGCCGTGGCCGCATCACTGGGCGACGGGCACGTCGGCCTCGCGATGGATGTCCGCTCGACGGCCTCGGTGGACGAGGCCGCCGCTGCGATCGCCACGCAGCTCGGGCCACCGACGATCCTCGTCAACAACGCCGGGGTCAATCGCATCGGTGCGGCAGAGCTACTCACCGATGAGGACTGGGAGCTCGTGATCGACGTCGACCTGACCGGCGTCTATCGCTGCTGCCGCGCCTTCGGATCGCAGATGCTCGAGGCGCGACGTGGCACGATCGTCAACGTCGGCTCGATCATCGGTGCGGTTGTCGGGATGCCCGGTCGCGCGCCGTACGGGGCCGCGAAGGCCGGCCTGGTCGGGCTCACGCGCGTGCTTGCGGTCGAGTGGGCCGACCGCGGTGTCCGCGTGAACGCGCTCCTCCCCGGGCCGGTTCGCACTCCAATGGTGCTCGAGGCGATCGAACGCGGAATCGTCGACGAGGCCGAGGTGATCGATCATTCCCCCGCGGGCCGGATCGCCGAGCCCGAGGACGTCGCCGGAGCGGTGGTCGCGCTCTGTGATCCGCGGGCAGGCTTCGTCACCGGCCAGTCGCTTGCGGTCGACGGCGGCTATTCGACGTACGGCGCCGCCCACCCTGCTTCGCGCCGCTACGGGCCGCCTTCACCGTGAAGCCGGCACGCCGAGCAGGTTAGGGTCTCCTCATGCCGGATCTCTTCGGACACAGCCACACGCGCCGCGACCTCTCACGCCGTGTCGGCCGGCTCGACCAGGTGGCGGGTGTCCGTCTCGTCACGCTCGGAGACGGCGGCGCACGCGGAGTCCGATTGCTCGAATTCCGAACCGGCACCGGCTTCGCCTTCGACGTTCTTGTCGACCGTGGCTTCGACATCGGACGCTGCGAGTTGCGCGGCGTCCCTCTCGCCTGGGCCTCCGGGGTCGGTGTCGAAGGCCCCTGGTACTACGAGCCGGATGGGCTCGGCTTCTTCCGCACCTTCGGCGGGGGGCTGCTCGTCACCTGCGGGATCGAGCACAGCCTGTTCATGGCCGAGGACACGGCGGCGCAGTACCACTATCCGCCCAAGCAGACCGAGAGCTTCGGTCTGCACGGCAGGATCTCGAACCGGCCGGCGCGTCTCGTCGGCTACGGGGAGCGATGGGACGGTGACGAGTGCACCCTCTTCGCCGAGGGCGAGACGCAGGTGGCGACCGTGTTCGGCGAGCAGCTCCTGCTGCGCCGTCGGATCGAGTCGCGCGTCGGCGAGTCTCGTCTCCACGTCCACGACGTCGTCGAGAACGTCGGGCACGACGTGACCCCGCACATGCTGCTCTACCACGTCAACGCCGGCTACCCCATCGTGGACGAGGGTTCCGAGATCCTGGTCGCCGCGACCGGGGTCGCCGCCCGTGGCGCTCATCCAGTCGAGGGGTACAGGCTGCTCGCGGCTCCGGAGGCGGGATTCGTGGAGCAGGTCTTCGAGCACGAGCTCGGCGGCGAGCCCGACGGCAGCGTGCCCGCGGCCGTCGTCAACCGGCGACTCGGCGTCGGGCTCTACCAGGTCTTCGACCGCGCCCAGCTTCCCCACCATTTCGTCTGGCGGACGCTCGGTGAGGGAACGTACGTCGTCGGCATCGAACCGTGCACGAATCGCACCGCCGGACGCCTCGACGCACGCGAGCGCGGGGATCTGATCGAACTGGCGGCCGGAGAGACCCGGTCGTACGACCTAGAGCTCGGAGCCCTCGACGGCGCCGGTGAGATCGACCGGTTTGCCGACCGCGTCGAGCAGGCGACGACCCCGGCCTCGCGTTAGCTGGAGGATGAAGGTAGTCCCGGCGGACGGGGTTCGAGGGCAGACCCGCCCGCCGGAGGAGGGGGACTACCCGCCGGCGAACGGACTCCCGCCGACAGCCTTGGTCACTGCGTAGCCTCCGTCGACTGCGAGAACCGTGCCGCTCAGATACCCGGCCGCCGGTCCGGCGAGCATGACGCAGGCTGCACCGACGTCACCGGGGAGGGTGAGCCGGCCGAGCGGAACGGCCTCGGCCGTGCGCGGATCGACCTCTCCCTCGAGAGGACCAACGGCGAGCACGTTGACACGGATGCCTTTCGCCCCGAGCTCGACGGCCGCCACCTGTGCGGCGGTAGCGAGGAACGAGCCGACGACCGCGGCCGGGCCGCAGCCGCGCGAGGTGCGGAGGGCGTGCACCGGCACGACGACGAGGAGACAGCCGCCGTTACCCCGAGCGACGATCGAGCGCGCCGCCTGTTGCATGGCGAAGAACGCACTGCGGGCTCCGGCAACGGCGTCGTCCCAGCTCTCGTGGGAGAGATCGAGCAGATCGACCCCGGAGGGCGTCTCGACGCCGACGACAACGGTGTCCGCATCGTCGCCGAGCTCCATCCCGTCGGCGCGGAACGCGTCGGCGACGGCGTCGGCGAGGGCTTGCGGGAGGCCGTGAATGGCGACGCTCATCAGTACTTCCCCACCACGAACCCGCCGTCGACGCGCAGGTACTCGCCCGTGACGTAGTCGCCGTCGTCAGAGGACAGGTAGACGACCGCTCTTCCCATCTCGCGCGGCTCTGCGGGTCGCCCGGCCGGAATCAGCTCCAGTGTCGAACGCACCTCCTCGTCCGTCTGCAGCGACGGGGAGGAGTCGTTGATGAAGGACCGCACCCAGCCGGGTCCGATGTGGTTGACCGTGATCCCATGTGGGGCCAACTCGATCGCCATCGTCTCGACCATCCCCTTCAGGCCCGCCTTCGTGGCGCCGTAGACGGACATCTCGGCGAACGGCATCTGCACGTGGACCGACGAGGTGACGACGATCTTCCCCGGCCTTCCCGCAGACACCATGGCGGCCGCGGACGCCTGGCACACGTTGAACGCTCCTGTCAGGTTCACCGAGACGAGGCGATCGAAGCTCTCCTCCGTCACGTCGAGGAAGCCCTGCCAATCGGCAACCCCGGCGTTCGAGCAGACGATGTCGATCGGGCCGAGCGTCGACTCGACGGCCGCGATCATCTCGTCGACGGCTGCCCGATCGGAGACGTCGGCGGGGAAGAACGCCGCACGACGACCGAGTCGCTGCAGTTCCGCGACGAGGTCGGCTCCCTCGTCCTCGGCTCCGACGTCGTTGATCGCCACGTCGCACCCTTCCTCGGCGAGGCACTGCGCGATGCCGCGACCGATGCCGCGCTCACGCGCGGCACCGGTCACGATTGCCACCTTGCCCGCGAGCCTGCTCAGGGCGTGATCACCGTCTTGAGGACACCGTCCTCCCTGCCGACGACGCGGTCGATCGCCGCACCGATACCGTCGAGCGGTGCCGAGTGCGTGATGATCGGGCCCGTGTCGACCTCGGCATGCGCCAGCATGCTGATCGTCCGCGGCCACTGGAACGGATACCAGAGCGAGAACCTGATCGTCTTGTCCTGAATCAGGCTGGTCAGCATCGGCAACTGCACCGCGTCCTCCGGTCCGGTCACGCCCATGTAGATCACGGTCGAGCCGGGGCCCGAGATCTCGAGCGCCTGCTGGTTCGCGCCCATCGAGCCGGTGGCCACGATCACCCGATCGGCGAGATTGCCACCGTTCGCCTCGCGGATCTTGTCGGCGAGGTCGTCGCCGCCCTCGAAGACGAAGTCGGCGCCGAGCTGCTTCGCCACGTCGAGTCGGTAGCCGCCGTGGCCGACGACGGCAACACGCGCGCCCTCGTTCCTGAGCAACTGCACCATCGAGAGCCCGACCGGGCCGGGGCCGTAGACGACCGCGAAGTCGTCGGGCTGGACATCGGCCTTGTGCACCGCGTTGACGGCCGCGGCGAGCATCTCCACGAACGCTCCCTGCTCGTCCGTGAGGTTGTCCGGCAGCTTGTAGGCGTGCGCCGCCTTCGTCTTCGCGAACTGGGCGAAGCCGCCGTCGGTGGTGACGCCGAGCACGGCGAGGTTGGCGCAGAACTGCGGCTTCCCGGCACGGCAGGAGTTGCACGCGCCGCAGCTCTGGATCGGGCAGACCGCGACCCGGTCACCCTCCTGCAGGCCGTAGGTACCGGCGATCTTGCCGAGGCCGACGACCTTGCCGGAGAACTCGTGCCCGAGCACGAGCGGGCCTTTGCCCGTCGCCGTGCCCACCGGGCTCTTGCCGTAGTAGTACTCGACGTCCGAGCCGCAGAAGCCGCACGCCGAGACCTCGACGAGAACCTCGTCCTCGGCGATCGTCGGCTCGGGCACCTCCTCGACACGGATGTCCTTGGGCTCATAGAAGACTGCTGCTTTCATGACGTGCTCTCCTTTCAGCGTGAGCGAACGTGCTTGTCGAGCAGGGCGTCGAGCGCGATGCGGTCGCTCCAGGTGTCGGCCCACGAGTCGGCGTTCATCGGGATTGCGTCGACAGACCACCACTTGCTCGTGTAGCCGGCATCGACGACGGCGGGGATGAGCGCGTCGAAGTCGATGTGGCCCTTACCGATCCCGAGGTGCGTGCCGAAGGCGTTCTGCCACGTGTTCGAGTCCGTGTCGCACACGTGCATGTGCCCGATCTTGCCCTTCATCATCTCGATGAACTGGAGGTGCCCGCCCTCGAGACGCTCTTGCGGTTGCACCTGGTTGTGCGCGAGGACGATCGAGGCCTCGACGTGCCCGATGTCGTACATCAGCTTGAGGTTGTCGTCGCCGACGTCGTTCAGCAGCTTTACGGCCTCGGACGGCTTCACGAAGATCTGGCCGGTCTCGAGCTCCCACAGCATCAGAACGCCCTCCTCCCGACCGCGCTGGGCGTGCTTCTTGAACATCGTCACGACCCGATCCCACGTCTTGTCGTAGTCGACGTCACGCGGAAGGGGCCCGAAGTCACCCGGGTCGACGCGCATCGACGGAATCCCGGTGTCGACGCAGAACTTGAGGTACGCCTCGAAGCAGGTCTCGTACTCGGCCAGGACCTCCTCGGAGCCGGTGGCCCAGGGGAGCCGGCCGAAGTCGCCGTACGGGCCCGGAGCATAACCCACGAGCTCGAGCCCGTGCTCCTCCGTGATCCACTGGGCGAGCTTCTTGCGGCTTGCCTCGTCCGGGTACTTCTCGACCGTCGCGTGATCGAAGAAGCCCGCCAGCTCGATCCCGTCGTAGCCGAAGGCCGACAGCACCTTCACCACCTGCTCGAGCGTCGGTATCGGATCGAACCCGAATGCCAGGCACCAGCTACCTCTGCTGATCTTCGCTTCCATGGTGTCCTTCCTCCTTTCCTGCCCTGCGCGGCGCCGGTCGGCGTCACGCCATTAGCAGGCCGCCATTGACATCTAGTTGCGCGCCTGTCACGAAGCTCGACGCGTCGGAGGCCAGCCAGAGAACCGCCTCCGCCACCTCTTCCGCCGTGCCGGCGCGTCCGAGTGGTGTTGCCGCGATGGTCCGCTCGCGTTCGTCGGGGGACTTCTCCAGCCCCATGCCCGACTCGATGAAACCGGGGTTGACGCAGTTCACCCTGACCCCGGAGGGCCCGGCGTACCGAGCGAGCGCCTTGGTCATTCCGATCACAGCCGCCTTCGAGGTCGCATAGCCCGCTCCCGACTGGACCCCACCCAACTGCCCGGCGATCGAGCCGAGCAGCACCACCGAACCCTGTCTACGAGGAATCATCTCACGCAAGGCAGCGCGGGCGATGGTGAACGTTCCACGAACGTTCACGGTCTGAACTCGATCCCATTCGTCGATCTCGATCGCGTCGACCGGGGTCGTCTGATGCAGCCCCGCGGCGGCGACGAGGGCGTCGAGGCCGCCGAGCTCCTCGACGGTCCGGGAGACGAGCCTGGCCGTATCGGCCTCGTTCGTCACGTCTGCGCCGATCACGAGGTGGCCGCCCCCCTCCGCGAGTGCTCGCTCGAGCGTCCCGGGGTCGAGGTCGGAGAGCACGACCCGAGCGCCCTCGTCGGCGAACAGGCGGCAGCAGGCGAGCCCGAGCCCTCCGCCTGCGCCGGAGACGAGAACGATCTTGCCGTCGAGGCGGCCCGTCACACCGTCACCCCCGGCGCCAACTGCACGACTTCCACGGCGTTTCCGTCAGGATCCTCGATGTAGATGCCGCGACCGCCCTTGTTCGGCCCGCTGGTCGTGACGACGGGCAGCGACCGGAACGTGACGTCCGCTGCCTGCAGGCGGGCGACCTCTGCGTCGAGGTCATCGGTGATGAAGCAGACGTGAGCGCTGCCGGCATCCTGCAACGGCCGTGCGCGGACCTCGCCACGGGGATTCTTGTACTGGAGCAACTCGAGGCGCTGTCCGTAGCCCGCGAGGTGAACCAGGCGGGAGTGGGCGCCCGTGATCCCGGTGATCTTCTCGACGTAGTCGCCCTGGACCTCACGATCCGAGAGGACCTCGAGGCCGAACAAACCGGTGTAGAAGGCAAGCGAACGGTCCATGTCGGAGACCGTCAGCGCGAAATGGTGGATGCCCGTGATCATGGTCAGACGAGAAGCCGGTAGGGATGCCGGAGGAGCCGCACCAGCGCGGCGAAGAACCGGCGCTCCTCCTCGCGGCCGATGTCGGGGTCGTCGTTGGTGAAGAACAGCGTCAACTCGAGCGAGTCGGGGCCGAGATCGTCGATCGTGAGGACGCAGCCCGTGCCCGCTTCGACCGCCACGGTGCCGGCGTCCCGCGCGCACTCGCAGACCGTCACCGCGGCCCCGCCGACCTCGGTGGCCGACAGGCTTCCGCTCCGCGCCGCGGCGACAAGGCGCGCGACCTCGGCCTGCACCTCCGGCAGCGGTCCGTCAACGGCGTTCCTGACAACGGGAACGAACAGACCCTGGTCGGTGTCGACGGCGACTCCCACTCCGGTGCCTGCCCCGCGCTGGGCATGCCCGATCTCGGGATGCCCCGGGAGCGCCCTGCCGGTCGCTGCGACGACGGCCTCGAGAACCGTGCCGCGGAGGTCACGGCAGAAGAGGAGCAGTTCGGTCGACGGGATCGAGGCGCTGAGCCCGTGCCGAGACGAGCGGTGCGGCCGTGGTTCCGTGATCTCGGTGCTCACGCGCGCGCCGTTCGTCTCGGTGCTGGAGCAGCAGAGCTGCCTCTGGCTTCGAAGGTTGTCGGAAGAACGACCTGGCGGGGGCGCCGCCGGGGTGCGTCCAGCCGTTCGAGCAGAAGCTCGGCCGCCGTCGTGCCAAGCTCGTCCATGTCGCGGCGAACGACGTCGAGCGGCGGGTTGTGGAGCATCGTCAGCTCCGTCTCCTCGCAGGCCACGACCGAGAGGTCGTCGGGAATCCGTAGGCCGAGATCCCTGATGGCCGCAAAGAGACCCGCGAACAGCTGGTTGTTGCCCGCGATGATCGCCGTCGGTGGGTCGGCCAGGGCGAGGACCTCGCCGACGGCCCGGTATCCGTCCTCGACGGTCATCTCGCCCGCCCGGCACAGGGCCGGGTCGCGGGTGAGCCGCAGTCGCGCGAGCTCCTCGTCGTAGGTCTGGATGCGCACCCGGCTTCCTCGCTGACCCGGCGTGCCTGCAATGAGCGCGATGCGCCGGTGCCCGAGCCCTGCCAGGTGGCGCATGGCCTCGCGGAGACCCGCGGCGTGATCGGAGAGAACGGCATCGCTGCGTGAGCCCGGCACCTCCCGGTCGAGCAGCACTGCCGCCTGAAACGAGGCGACCCGGCCGCCGAGCCCGG